>ERZ1026880.6-NODE-6-length-164072-cov-71.481401_pt1 | contig 164072 bp, 147 predicted proteins | sample MGYA00380170_ERZ1026880 | MGnify/ENA primary metagenome ERZ1026880 (study PRJEB33269, sample SAMEA4719806) | human gut metagenome | biome: human-associated habitat; feature: organic feature; material: feces | place: Cameroon | collected 2013-10 ...
AGGATTAACTTCCAGTTTTAAAATTTGTGAGTGGAACTTCGTTTTGCAATTAACCCTCGAAAAAGTTTTTTAAAATATTTTCAAAAAGGGTTTGACATCGTTCTGAGGATATAGTATTATAACACTCGTCCCAAGGAACAGAACTTCTACAGAAGATCATCTGAGGGAAGAGAATAATAAATGCGATAGTAGCTTAGTTGGTAAAGCGCCACCTTGCCAAGGTGGAGACCGCGAGTTCGAGCCTCGTCTGTCGCTCTGTGTGATCCCTGTGAAATCAATGATTTCCGGGGATCTCTTGCTTGTTACCACGTGTTACCAATGAAAATCCTTGCAAAATCACATCAAACCACCATTGCTTCTTTCTGCTGGCAGCCGTTTAAGGCTGCCAGTTTTGCGTCATAGTTCATGTCCAGAAGATAAGCTTTCCGAATTGTCTCCGGGGAATTTCCGAAAATCTGAGCGGTCAGATCGATGTTGCCGCCGGACGCTACCATTGTGTCGGTAATTGCGTTGCGGCGGAAGGCATGAGTACCCCGGATGCAGGATGAATCTCTCTTGATGCCAAGCTGGGTGCACATTCTGCTGTAAAAACTTGGAATGGTCTGATCGGTGATCATGCCGCCCTCTTCCCAACGGTGGTTCTTATTGTCCCATCTGCGTGCTGGAAACAGGAAAGGACTGGTCGGATAGTGAGCGTTCCGGATTGGCAGATATCGGTCCAGAAATTCTTTCAGTTGGTCGGACATTGGGTAAAGCCGGTCCTTGTGCGTTTTGGTGTGTTCTACGGGATAGTATCCAATCTTGTTGTCACTGTCAGTGTTCCTGACTTCCAGCAGCGTTCGATGAAGATACAGCCCGGGCTGACGTCCCCATTGGATATCTTCCAGACGAAGGGGCGGAACCTCGCCTCTTCGCAGCGCACAGATAACGACGAGTTCCAACGCCCAGCTTGTGGTGCATCTGGGATCGCTTTCTTCCTTCTGGTGCAGATAGTTGAGAATCCTGTTCAGCTCATCTTCCGTATAGCCGCGTTCTCTTACCGGCGCATCGGGAACCAGAAGATCCCGGTACCTTCTGGAATCCAGATCCGGGTAGGGATTGTGTCTGATGCATCCGTGACTGACAGCATAATCAAAGGTCATACGGATGATGGACTTCAGACTGGACAATGCTCTGGTGCGCAGATCATAGCGCTGCAGATTGTAAAGGATCAAGTCATCAATGTCCTGCACAGTGAAAGTGGTGATCTTCTTCTTTTCCCAAGACGTTCCTGTGATAAAGCGGTCAAACAGCTGTTGCCTGCGGTTAAAGCTGTTGAGCTTGCTGTGATACGCATCGCTGTCTTGCTTCACATACCGGAACACATCCTGCTGCGCCTTCTGAAACATCTCAGCAAAGGTGAGACTGGAAGGGAGCATATCTTTGTGATACTTGTAGATCTTGTCCTTCAGCTCTTCAATTGTCTTTGCCTTTACGGTGCGCGAGATGGTTTTCCCTTCTGCATTGTGCAAATACGCGTATTGATCTGGCACTGGACGACCTCGGCGGAAATCACTTTACACTGGATGCTCTGCATCGATATCAGCAGCACCGTCAGATTGTATGCAGGTTTCGCAGCAGTGGGTGGCGTACGCAGGAGAAGAGCAGTCAGATTGTCGGATCTGCGCTTACGTTCGGAAATCGAAAGGGTGCGGTCTATGTCCGGATTTATGACAAACAAGAGGAAGAACAGAACAACAGGAATGTTGAGACCTCCATTCAACATCCTGAGAAGACCGTTCGCTGGGAATTTGAGTTCAAGAAAAACAGGGCACGCAGCATAGCAGCTGATTCAGGCGGATGGCAATGTATCGGCGGTTACGCAGAGTCAGCTGAAGCACTATTTCAGAATCATCAGACGTGACAATAAGAACATATCGAGGTGTACGGTTCTGAAAAGATGGGAACAGTTTGTCGCAGATGCTGAGGAGATGCAGCTGGCAACGGAGACAAAGGAATTCAATGTTGAACATCAGCTTCGCTATGTCCGGAATGCGCTGCCGGCCGTAGCTGCTGTGTATCAGATGGTGGGAAATGATATCGGGTATCTGCAAAAGCTGCTCGCAGAATACCGTCCGAAGGCCTCACAGGAGTTGTTGGAATATGCCGGGACGCATCAGTCTCCGGAGGATTGTCAGAGGATCAAGGACTTCCTGAGATTCAGATCGTAGCATTCGGCCTGCGGCGGTATTCACGCACGTGAAGTCCTTTGGCAGCAGCTTCATTCAGCCTGCGGTTAACGGTGGCACGGCTGATTCCGTACCTCTCCATGATCGTTGCAATGGAGAGTCCCTGTTCGTAGTACTCATGAGCGATGGCATCAGCGGTGACATCAGCACGGGGACGCCCAATGGAATTAGCAGAGGGCTTGGAAGCTGTGTGCTGGAGAGCACTGTTCAGATCGGCAGAGGCTACCGCATAGGAGCGGCCGGACTGATGTTCTGAAATGAGTTCGGGGATAATTGCATTCTCGTGTAAAAACCGAAGAAACTTGTCTGCACAGGTCTGATTTTCCAGATAGAACATGAGGCAGGGGAATTCGTGATCCGCCATAAGAGGGCTCCTTTTTCCTATCGCATATAGCGGATAGGCATATTTACTCTAAGGTATCACGATTCATGGCGAAAGGAGCATGTATATGAAGAAAATTCAGTATTTATTGTTTACGATGCCACTTATTCCTCTGACGGCAAAACTTTGCTATTGGTGCATGGGACAGCTGAGTGGAGGAGTTGTTCCGGCGGAGAGCGGATATCGCGGGATCTGTCTGATGGTCGGTGTGCTGGTATGGATGTTTGCTCTTGTCGAGGGCAGCACGAGAGATCCGGAATCATGGAGCCGCAAGGAGAGGTTTGACCATCCGAGGCCGCCGGAGAAGCTTCTGAAGAAGCGACCGCAGGGAATCATTCTCGGGAAATACCGGAACAGGTATGTCTGTGACACAGGGCGTCCTGCACATGTGCTTGTCCTGGGGCAGTCTGGATCTGGAAAATCTGTTCTGCTGCTCTCCACTCTTCTTGTGAATGCAGGAATGAAGAAAAGCGTTGATGGAAGAGAAGACAGTGAATCCAGTCAGAGGAGTCTTTTCGTGCTGGATCTGAAAGGAGAGCTGAGCTATAAGTCCATTCGCTATTCGGATGAGAATGGCTGCATTGTCAGTATCAATGACCGGTCTCTGATGGGCTATGACATGCTGTACAAGCTGCATCGGGGCAGAAAGCCGACCACACAGGAAATTATTACCACAATGAATCAGATCATACTCTATCTGGTTCCGAAGTCGCCGAATGACAAGCAGCCGTATTTCGTGGATGCTGCGCGGAATCTCGGAAATGGTCTGAGTATCGCTTATGTACAGGATGCGCTCAGCAGAGGACAAAATCCGGAAATGATTGATATCATTGACAGAATTCTGGGAGAACCTGTGGAGCAACAGGTTCAGCACGTACTGGAGACGGCACGGCCTACCAGTGCGGAGTACAAGTATCTGAATCAGTTTTCCGGCATGATCAAGGAGGCAGGAAATGCGACATTGGGATCGGTCTACAGCAGCCTGTGCAATGGGCTGACGGTCTTCGCCAATGATCAGGACCTGCGCTATATGCTGAAGGTTAATCCGCGCAGAGTGTCACCAGATACACTGCATCAGGAACGGCGGTCTGTTTACCTGACATTGGATGAATCGAAGCTGGAGCAGTACAGCTCTCTGACGCGCATCATTCTGGCACAGATGCTGGATGCAGCCATGGAATTGCCGGATTCGTTCAAGGATAACGGGAGAGGCTGCCTGTTCGTTCTGGACGAGATTTCGCGCGTGCTGAATGGCTCATCGGACATGGCAAAGCTCCTGACCTCGTCCATCAAGACACTGCGCAGCAAAGGAGTGATTCTCTACATCATCAATCAGACCATCTCTGCGTTCGAGGAATCCATTGGATCCAAGGCAGGTGTGGACGATCTGGTGAGTAACTGTGAGTACACGATCATCCTGTCGGCGAAGGACCGCGCTACCGCACAATGGATTGAGAAGCTGGGCGGCCAGTTCCTGCAGCGGCAGATGAGCAGCACCGGCAGCTATGCTGCGCGGAAGTATACGACCTCCTATCAGCTTCAGGCACTGTACACAGCGGATGAACTGCTGCGTTTGCAGAGCGAAGGGAAGGAGCTTCTGATCAGCCCCTACGGCATCTACCGGCTGCAACGGGCAGCCTACTATGAAGACAAGGAGCTGAACGCTCTGTCTGAGGAAATACAGAGCAGCAATGAGGATTGGGAGAAACTGATGAGGTAAGAAAGAGTAGCATCACATGATATTAAGGTGAATAAATCTGATAATATATATCAGCTTGTAGAAAAAGCCCTTTTTCGGGTAGTAATGTAGGGCGCGTGTCTCGACCGCGCCGTACCGCTGGCTGCGCGCAGCGCATTAAAATCGCGCCGAATGGCGCGCTATTTCCCGATACATCGTACTATCCGGTTAAGTCGCACGGAACAGTCAAGACCGTTCCCTACAAACCTGCCGAAAGTTCGCAATCGTCCCGTTAGGTTTATCGACAGTCTGAAGCACCGCTTCGGCGGTACTTTTTTGCATATCAGAAAAATTGCAATTCCTCTATTGACAGCGCACGTCAGCGGGTGTATGTTGACTGTAATACAGTTAGATAATTATCTAAATATAAAACTTGCGAAAGGAGCGAAACCAAACCTATGGGGGACGGATTCAAGGCGTTGGCAGACCCTACGCGCCGCCGGATTTTAGAACTGTTGGCGCAAAACGAGCTGACCGCCGGCGAAATTGCCGCACAGTTTGATATGACAAAGCCGTCGGTCAGTCACCATCTGGCGATACTGAAAAGCGCCGGTCTGGTGCAGGATGAGCGCCGCGGGCAAAACATCGTGTACAACGTAAATATGACGGTGTTTCAGGAACTGATGAAATGGTTTTACGATTTGGGACTTATGCAAGGAGGCAATCACAATGAAAAAGAATAAGCTGTTTTGGATTATGCTGGCGCTGTGTGCCGCAAACCTTGCGGCGCAGCTCTGCGTCTACCCTGCCCTGCCCGAAATGGTGCCGATGCACTGGGGCGTGAACGGTCAGGCGGACGGCTGGGGTGACAAGTGGCAGGTTCTTGTGATAGCGCTTTTGCCGTTTGGCATCGTATTGATGATGCAGGTGGTGCGCAGGATAGACCCCAAGCACGAAAACTTTGCCCGCTTTGAAAAGGCGTGGAATGTCTTTACCCTGCTGATGACCCTGTTTATGATCGGTATGTCGTGGATGTCTGCGCTGGACAGCTTTGGCTTGATGCCGGGCGGCGAAAGCATGGTGTCGACGCTGGTGCTGGGCGGCTGCGGCGTGCTGTTCCTTGTTTTGGGCAACTTTATGCCGCAGATCAAGCAGAACTTCACCTTTGGCTGCCGGACGCCGTGGGCGCTCAACGATGAGCATAACTGGAACCGCACACAGCATATGGGCGGCATTACCTTTGTGGTAATGGGCGTGTTGATGCTGCTGTTCAGCATATTCGGCAAGGCGCTGGGCGAGGTCGTTTCGATGGTTGTGCTGATGGTGGCGATTTTCGGCGGCACGATTTGGATCTATGTGTATTCCTACTTAGTCTACAAGGGCAAAATGAAGTAATAAAAAACATCGGGGCGCAGCCAATGTAGGCTGCGCCCCGATTCAGCCTGTCGAAAAAGGTCGCCTATCGTAGTTGCGCTTTGTATTTGTAGTAGGTGCCGCGCGATATGCCGCCGATCAGCTTCATGGTCTCGGGATCTGTCAGGGACCCGTTGAAGCCCCGGGAATATTTTCGGATCTGCTCCTTAATGTCGGCTTCCCGTTTCCGGTGGACCTGGCTGCCGGGCTGACGTCCGATCTGTTTTCCGTTCCGTCTGGCAGTTTCTATTCCTTCTCTGGTTCGCTGGCGGAGATCGTCCACTTCCTTCTGCGACTGTTCGAAGGCAAGACGGATCTGGGTCTCGGCAAGAGACATCAGGAAGGCGTTCACACCCTTCAGAATCGGATCGACAGCGGTTCCGGTCATTGGAATTGCGGTCTGCAGAGACTGACGGTAGGTGTCGGTGTTGATCTGAGGCTCCTTCAGGAAGATGAGACGGATTCCCTGATCATAGAGCTGCTTGTAGAGCGCAAAGCCTTCCTGCGCATTGCGGGACATGCGGGAGACAGAGTCGAAGACTACTGTATCGCCGGATTGGAGCTGACGCAGCATCCGGTCAAAGGCCGGGCGGTCCGTCGTGGTTCCGGTGTAGGTCTCTTCAATGATCCGGGCATCCGGATAGGAACGTGTGATGTTACGGATCTGACGTGAGATGTTCTGCTTGGCGGTTGAGATTCGGCAATATCCATAGGTCCTGTTCATAGTTGCTTTCCTCGAATTAAGATAGACGGTGGCTCTGCAGTCCAATATAGACGACCGTCTATTTTGATACTGGATAAAACCGCTTTTCTGTCCTTTCCGGTCGCAGAAAAGCGGTCCAAGAAAACGTAAAGGTTAATTTGACACAGCATCAAAAAATTCGTTGCGGGCAATCTGGTTCAGGATTATGAGCTGGATCAAAAAGGGAATGTCACGGATGCACGAGCGGCCGGAGTTGACATTGCGGTCGTGCCAATTTACGTAGCAGGCATCCATGCGGTAAAGAGCAGAAGCAGGATCTCTCCTTACAGCAGACAGTATATTGACTTTCTGGTAGGCCGAAAGAGTGGATGTTACCTCTTTGATCATATGATCATCGATCGCATTGATAAAAGCGTTATTTGTCATCATCGTTGAAATACTCCTTTCATTGTTGTCGTTGTTGCCATTCCACTTGCTCTTCTTCACGAAGAATTGATTCTTCCACCTGCTGCACGAGCTGCATGGTTTCACCGATGGCAGAGGCAAGTTGTGAGGCAGTGAATTCCTGCCGGTATCTGGTCTGATAGCTTGCGACGAGGTGTTTGATTCTTACCGGAACGAGGGCTTTTTGTTTGAGATATCGCTCTTTTGATTCCGAAACCTGTTGCTTGGCTGTATGCAGCAGTTCTTCTTTCATCCGGACCTTGCGAAAAGCTTGGTTCAAGAGCTGCTGATTTTTTTGCAGTTTGGATTCGTCTTCATATCCGTAGCGGACACGAAGCCGCTGAAACTGTTTTGTCAGGGAAATGTCGTAGCAGCGGGCGGAGATCCATTGTCGGCGGTAAACTTCAAGTAAGGCTGCCTGTCGTTCGGCTTCCTGATCAATCTGCATTGCTTCTCGTTCCTGCGCAGAGTAGAGGTCAATCATGTGATTGTGACGCCGGATTTCTCGATTCAGTGCGGACAGGTATCCGGACACATTTCCGGTAACCGTTGTTCCTTCTGCAGTGAGGCGGGATTGCTTTCGCTCTTCCTTGGCGGCAGAGGGACCGAGGTGCAGCTGTGGAATCTTATTGTTTTTCTGCTCCTTGTAGCTTCGCATATCAATTCGTTCCGTAATGTCGGGCGCATACTGATTCAGAAAGTTGTTCACGGATTCCTGCCAGTGGAAACGCACATCATGCAGAAACTGTGGGCTGTTGACATAGGCGGATTCTGGAGTGGAAGTGCCGTGTCTGGTCATACGGGGTGTTCGGCTGACGCGTTCATATCCCATGCAGGAAGCTTCCTGTTTTGTCATCCACTGAAGCTGTGTCCCGGTATTGTACTGGTACTGCTTCTGCCACTGTTCTCCGGCCGCCTTTAGTTCTTTTGCTGTCATGCTGCAGACATCGCCGGTGCGCATATCTTGAACAATGTACTGACAGGATGTCCGGGACAGCCATTTTCCGTTTTCGTTCAGCATCCGCTGACATACCAGACAGTGGATGTGAGGATTAAGGTACTGGTATTCCTCGGGACTTTTTGCAGGGAATCCTTGTGCATTGATCGGAATGCCGCGATCATTCCGCGCGACCGGATTATGAATGGCAAACTGTACACAGCAACCTTGATCAACAAAATGCTGACAGAATTCTTTTGCAAGAGGGATCCACTGTTCCTTTGGAATTTCATTCGGAATAGCAGCAACGATGCTCAGCCTCAGCTTAGCCTGCGGACTCTTCTCAGCGCATTCCAGACTGGACCATAATTTTTCGGCGGAATGGAAAGACTGCGGAGCATTGGATGGGAGCAGGACTTCGGAGTGTACGATGCCGCTTTTGGCCCGGTAGTCATGAGTGAGGCCGGTATACTCGTTTGTTTCCCTTTCTCCACTGATATAGGCGCTGCTTGCGACAATGCTTCTTCCAGCACTACGCTTCAAGGTTTCGGCATGAAGATAGGCAATCATAGGTATCACCTCTTTCACAAACCAGATACTTTCACTACTAAGTGCGCCAATCTTTTATAACGCATCCTGCGTTATCAGCTTGGCTTATGTCCTGATCCTCTTCCGGAGGATTGCGGCGCCCTGACGGGGAAAGACGGGAGGATAAAAGATTCTGAAATTCTTCCGGCGTCAGCCGATCGGAACCGGGGAAAAAAGACTCGGCGATTGCTCCGAACTGAATCAATCGCCGCGTTCTTTTCTTACGATTACGGATGCGTTCTCTTGCTACTTCCAGTTCTTTCTGATGTTGAAGCTGCGATTTTGTGTAGGACATTTTGATATTCCTTTCCGCTTCTTACAGGCTGATGTGAGCTTGGTGCTGAATGTGTTCCGGGAGTTCCTGATGGACGATGATCTGTTCCTGAGATCGTTCCATCTGAATGGAACGCATTTCAGCCTGAAGCTGGTCAATGATGTGAGATGAGGTTTGCCGGATGGTTTCCAGAGAAGATTTCAGCTCTTTGACACTCTGGCTGCTGGACCATGAAGCGACATAGGGAAAAGAGTACTCTTCCACAGAAAGACCGAGAGAAGAGGAGACGACAAAGGCAGTGCTTTCGGCTTCGATCTCAATGGTCCGACGATCTTTCTGATTTTCTTTAAGAACGTCCTTGTTATGAAGCAGACTGTGTGTCAGTTCATGCAGGGCTGTCTTGACTGTCTGAACCTGACTGAGACCGGACTGAATGGCGATCTTACTTTCGCTTGGACTGAAATATCCGTAAGCCTGACCGGGAACGGCCATGAAATCAATGGGAACTGGAGAAATCCGTCGAATTGCTTCCAGAAGATCTTCGTACTGGGAGACATCTCCGGTAAGTTCATGTATCAGTTCGGGAAGAGGCTACCCTTCAGTCTGCGAGTAATCGAAGCATACAGCGGTGCGATATGACATCACGGTGATCGGACGAAGAACCTGTTCATGGGTGATTGGATCCTCCACTTCTTCGTGGCACTTATAAGGAGCGGGAGCAAGGATGCGTATTCCCTGCTCCCCGGCTTTACGGAGTAGGAATGGAACTTCGCCATAGTGCGCAGAAAATTCAGGTAGTTGTCACTATGAAAGACATCTTTAACGCCCTGCTCAAGCTGAGCGGTCAGGGCTTTGACTTGTTCAGAACGTGTGCTCATGAAGCCTCCTTTTCCCAAAAGTGTCAGTCGAATGGAAGATCTTCGCATGGATCAGAGATGTCAGCTGGGGGAACTTCGTTGGCTGAATCGTCTTCATAGGGCTGATCCAAAGGATATGTGTCCAGATCATAGGGGATGTCAGCGGGAGCTTCGGAGCCATCAGGAACATCCGCGACAACTGTTCTGCTGGCAATAAGATCTGACAAACCGATTGCTTTTCTCAAATTATCGGTAGTTACTTTCATACCAATATCCTCTCTTTCTTTTTAGTGCATTCTTGATCTTGGGAAAGTGCTTCGTCACGCGCAATGCTCAGTCGGCTATTGAAACTGAAAGCATGATCGGCAAGTCTGGCTTTCTCAGCGACTTCCGCCTGATTAACCTCCCGAATGACTTGGTTCAGGTCGGATACGCCGGGGGCATCTTCCCTGCGCAGCACAAGAATCTCATGAACTGAACTGGGAATGATGATCAGCTCGCCGCCGAGGTGTGCCTGAATGAGCTGCATCGCTTCCGGGCTGGCCAGAACAGAAGCTCCGTCCAGACCATCCTTGTTGGAAACGACAAAAATGGTTCCGTGGGGGAGATCGGCAGTGAGATCCGCTGCAATTTCCTCACCCATAACACCGCCAAGGGCTTGCTCGATTGATCGAATGCAGTAGTGATCGGGCGAGACAGACGGGTAGGCAAGCTCAAAAAGTTCTTCATCGGTAAGTCTTTCTGCCTGAAGATCTTCGGTCGTAACCACATGAGGAAAAGGGCTTTTGTCATGGTAGGTTTTTGCGATGCAACAAAGGTCAGTGCCCGGAATATCCTGATGTGGAACATCTGCGGCGTAATTCTGACTTACCACCGCAATGTAAATGTTATCCATAAATCCTCCTTTCGTGATAAACGTTATAGAATATCTATAATAAATATGTCAGAAATTTTAAAATTGAAATGGGGCTGAAATAAAGCTACACAGTCTGTGAAGAAGAAAAATGTATTGCTGCTGTACGCAAGAATAGAGCCAGATGTGAAAGAGCAGGCAGAATTGGCCGAAGCAGAATTGAATGCGGAACTGGAAAAAGGGTATGCGGATATGGCTGCAGGCAGAACAAAACCCGTAAAGCAGGTATTTACTGATATTCGCAAAGACTATGGTTTATGATTTAGGAGGTAATTATCACAGATCAGGAGGTCGTAGTATTTCTTCATACGATCAACCAGATGCTGCTGAGAAACTTCCTATTTGGAACCTCAAAAGGAATCCATCCGCTACACCCTGAGATTGGAGACAGAAAAAGGCAACCCTTACGAATAAGGACAGCCTTTCGGTTAATCGTGCAGATTCATATTTTTTAGTGCTCTGAGCTGATCCCGCTTTGCGTAGATTACATTCAGAATATACACCTTGCCGGATGCATCATCTGGTCTGTAATAGATGTAAAAGTTCTTGGCGATGATTTTTCGCACACCTCTGGAGTGCCATGGCTCCTGTTCTATAGGAGCGATACTGGAAGCCATGTACGTCAGTTTTTGCAGCTCGCTGCGGATGGCACGAATGTAATTCAATGCGATATCCGGGACTAACAAGGTGTATGCGATGTAGTCTCTGATTTCAAAAAGGTCAGTTTCTGCATCCGGTGTAATGATGATTTCATAGGAGTCCACTTATTTAAGACCCCCTTCCAGATCGTCAAACACCTCGCTCATTGGTCTGCCTTCACCGGAAATCGCCTGAGCGTAGCTGTGCTGGAGTTTTGCATTCAATTCGGCATCAGACATTGCATCAACGGTTCCTGGCTCTGCCGGAATCGTCAGAGAGAAAGGAACACCATGATGGTAAATGATCTGACGGTAAAGGGAATTAATTACAACAGAAACAGGAACACCAAGCTTCTGCAGAATGTCTTCTGCTTCGATCTTTACATTATTTTCAACACGGGCACTTACGGTTGAGTCTTTCATATCAAATACCTCCTGTTGATCACATTGTAATTCGTTGTATTGCAGACTGCAAGACATACTGCATGAACTGAGCGTGATATTCTACAGCAGAACGAGGAAGATGAAGAGAAAAAATTGGTGGAATAATAAAACGAAAGGTTGGGCCAGGAAAGGGAAGACAATTTTGTTACCATAGGGATTGGAGCTCGGCAAAGCCCTTTCTTTCAATGCTTTCTTGTAAAATCAGTGAGTTCGAGCCTCGTCTGTCGCTCTGTGTGATCCCTTGAAACTATGATGGTTTCAAGGGATTTTTGTTGCTGTTTATTGCCGTTCATTATTTCTGAATGGAATGGAAGCGTTTTTTGCCTGGTTCAGTGAAGAATGAAAATGTTTCCTTTGAGGTACTCTGTTTTGGTACAATATAGGAGCATAGCGGGGGCCCGGAGAGAAAGCTGAGGGAAACATGGCAGAGAAAGATGTTACCGAGAAACTGCTGGCAGATTATAATGATGTATTCGCTGATATTGTGAACGTTCTGCTCTTTGATGGAAAACAAATCGTAGCGGCAGATGATCTGGAAACGGTGAAGGATCGGAGCCAGTACAAAGCGGACGGAAGGATACATGAGCAGGAAAGAGATGTGTCCAAGCTGCTGAAAAGCGGTAAGACAACGATTACACTGTTTGGCTTTGAACACCAGACAGCAACCGAAAAGTTCATGCCGGTGCGGCAGATTGGCTATGATGGACAATCATACCGTGCGCAGCTCCTGCATGAGGATCCGGACCACATTTATCCGGTAATCACATTGGTCCTGTACTTTGGCACGACACCGTGGAATTACAGCCATCATCTGACAGATCTGATGGACATACCGGAAGGGTTTGAGCCGTATGTCAGTGATTACGAGATGAAGAATCTTTACGAAATTGCCTTTCTGACACCGGAGAAGGTGAAGCTGTTTCGGAGCGATTTCCGATATGTTGCAGACTATCTGGTTCAGAAACGGATGACGAATGATTACAAGCCGAGCGCGGATCTGCTGCAGCATGTGGATGAAACGTTAAAATTAATGTCAGTTCTGACGGATGACCGGAGATTTGAAGAGGTCATAGAGGAACTGCCGGGAAAGGGAGGTACCAGTATGTGCACAGTATTGGACAAGGTTGAGAATAAGGGCAGAGAAGAAGGACTTGCACAGGGAAAGCTGGAAGGCCTTGCGCAGGGAAAACTGGAAGGGATGATACAGGTCTATTATAAGGAACTGCATTATTCTACAGATCAGATTGCTGAGAAACTGGGAGCTCCGGAGGATCAGATTCAGGAAATCATCCGCAAACTTACAAAGTGATTGTAAAGATATTAAGAAGCTGAGTATCCATGGCATAAACACTCTTTTGGTGACGTTGCGGCTCCGGAGAAATCCGGAGCCGCAATAGGCCTGAAGAATCTCTATGAAATTGCCTTTCTGACACCGGAGAAGGTGAAGCTGTTTCGGAGCGATTTCCGATATGTTGCAGACTATCTGGTTCAGAAACGGATGACGAATGATTACAAGCCGAGCGCGGATCTGCTGCAGCATGTGGATGAAACGTTAAAATTAATGTCAGTTCTGACGGATGACCGGAGATTTGAAGAGGTCATAGAGGAACTGCCGGGAAAGGGAGGTACCAGTATGTGCACAGTGTTAGACAAGGTTGAGAATAAGGGCAGAGAAGAAGGCCTTGCGCAGGGGAAGCTGGAAGGGATGATTCAGGTCTATTATAAGGAACTGCATTATTCCGCAGATCAGATTTCCAGAGAGCTGGACACGCCGGTGGATCAGATTCAGGAAATTATCCGCAAGCTTACGAAGTGATTGTGAAGACATTAAGAGGCAGAGTATTATGTTCGAGCCTCGTCTGTAAATGATTCTGCTAAGAGGTAAAATATGAGCTATTTGTTAAACGGTGATCGAATCATTATGGGCACGGATTATTATCCGGAGCACTGGGACAAGAGCATGTGGGAAGAGGATCTGGAGCGCATACTGGAAACAGGAATTGAGGTGATCCGGATTGCGGAGTTTGCGTGGAACAAATTCGAGCCCAGGGAGGGAGAATATACATGGGATTTCTTTGATGAATTTCTGGACCTGTGTGAGAAAAAGGGAATGCGGGTGATTTTCTGCACGCCCACCGCAACTCCGCCCGCATGGCTGACGGATCGGTATCCGGAGGTTCTGAATGCGAGGCAGGACGGCGTTTTGTACCGGCATGGTGCAAGGCGGCATTACAATTATAACTCGCTGATTTATCAAAGATTCACCAGAGAATTGACGGAACGGTTGGGAGAGCACTATGCAAAGCATCCGGCAATCATCGGATGGCAGCTTGACAATGAGATCAACTGTGAAATGAATGAGTTCTACTCTGATAGCGACACGATTGCGTTCCGGGAATTTCTGAAGAAGAAATACGGAACCATTGAGGCACTGAACGCCGCCTGGGGAACCGTCTTCTGGAATCAGACCTATACGTCCTGGGGGGAGGTATACGTTCCGCGCACCACTCTCAGCAACAACACAAATCCGCATGAGGTACTGGATTACAAGCGCTTTGTGTCCGACAGTGCCTGCAGGTGGGCGAAGCTGCAGAGCGATATTCTGCGGAAATATATCAAGCCCGGAGATTTTATCACTACCAATGGATTGTTCGGTGATCTGGATAATCATCGGATGACGAGCGAAAGTCTGGATTTCATGACCTATGACTCCTATCCGAACATGGCGTATGGCCTGAATTCCCATTTCATCGAAAGGAACGAATTAAAGGACCGGATGTGGTGCATGAATCTGGACGAAGTGCGGTCTCTTCAGGGAATCTTTGGTATTATGGAGCAGCAGTCCGGGGCGAACGGATGGAATACCGGAATGGAGGCTCCGACACCCCGCCCCGGCCAGATTACACTCTGGACCATGCAGAGCATCGCGCACGGCGCGGATTACATCGGTTATTTCCGGTGGAGAACCTGCACGATGGGAACGGAAATATACTGGCATGGCATTCTGGATTACAGCAGCCGTGAGAACCGGAGAATCCGCGAAATACGCGAAATTCACAGAAAATTCGAGGCTATTTCGGAGCTTGCCGGTGCGGAATATGAAGCGAAGATCGGCATTGTCGAAACCTATGACAACAAGTTTGACGCAGAGCTTGATGTTTGGCATGGGAATATCGAGAATACCAGCAGAATGGGGCTTTACACCGCTTCTCAGATGACGCATACTCCGGTTGATTTTGTATACCTTCGCAGAGAATCGACCGTGGAGGATCTGAAGCGGTACCGTGTTTTGTTCTATCCGCATGCGCTCCTTCTGGATGAGCAGCAGACGGCGGTTCTGGCAGAATATGTTTCGCAGGGCGGAGTGCTTGTCCTTGGGTGCCGTGCCGGGATGAAGAATGAAAACGGAAGATGCGTGCAGGAGAACCTTCCCGGACTTGCAAGGGAGCTTGCCGGTGCGGAGGTTGCGGAATTTACCCTTGTTGCGGAAGAAGAGGCGCCGGTCTATGCGGATTGGGACGGTGAAATGGTGGAAGCTGCTGTCTTCAATGATGAGCTGGAAGCAAAAGAAGACACAAAGGTGCTCGCTTTGTATGCAAACAGCTATTATAAAGGCGTGCCTGCGTTGACGGAGCATTTGTTTGGAAAGGGAAGGGTCCTTTATTTCGGCGGCGCATTTACGGAAAAGACCGCAGAGGTGTTCTTCCGGAAGCTTGGTGTAGAGTCGCCGTATGAAGCTGTTGTTGAGCTTCCGAAGGAATGCGAAATTGCGGTTCGTGTGAAGAATGGAGCGAAGTATTTCTTCGTATTGAACTACAGCAAGGAGAATCAGGCAATCCGGCTGAAGGAGACGATGAAGAATCTTTATACCGGAGAGTCTCTGTACGGCGAGGTGACTCTTGCCGGGTACGAGACGCTTGTACTGAAAACAGAAGAAAGAGCGTAAAAGCCTTTCTGTGCTTTACTCCACCTGTTGATCCGAGGATTTGCTCAACCTGCGGTAGCTGCTGGGAGAAACCTCTGCTATCTTTTTGAAGGCCTGAGAAAAATAGCTGGAGGAGGCAAACGAGATCAAGTGGTATAACATTTCCATTGCGGATTGACATCGCACTGTACTTCCGGCAATAAAAAGGCGTATGATAGCTGCGTGGCAAAATCAAGCTGCGGCAATACATACACGAAAACCGGAAGGATCAGATTCATGTCAGTGAAGTCAAAGGAAGAATATTTAATTACCGATGCGCCGCTGAAGGCGCTGACTGTTTTTGCACTGCCGATGATCATCGGCAGTTTTTTTCAGCAGGTCTATAACATGGCCGATTCCATCATCGTCGGGCAGTATGTCGGCTCTGCGGCGCTTGCTGCAGTCGGCGCCTGTGCGGCCCTGACAAACGTCTTCATCTGCGTGGCGCTTGGGGCAGGTGTCGGTGCAGGCGTGCTCGTGAGCCGGGCCTTTGGCGCGCGCAGCTACAATAAGATGAAGACAATTGTGTCGACCTCGCTCATCAGCTTTCTGGTTCTCAGCGTGATACTCGGCGCACTTGGCTTTGCGCTTTCCCGGCCGATGATGGAGCTTTTGCAGACACCGGCGGACATCATTGAAATTGCGGTGCTGTATCTTCGGGTCTATTTTCTTGGCTTCCCGTTTCTTTTTATGTACAACATTCTCTCCAGCATGTTCACCTCCATCGGGGAATCGAGGATTCCGCTTGCACTTCTGATCTTTTCCTCCATATTGAATATTGTTATGGACCTCTGGATGGTGGCTGCTCTTGGCATGGGCGTTTATGGCGCGGCCCTTGCGACCCTGATTTCACAGGGCATATCTGCTGTTTTCTCGCTTCTGATCTTCCTTCGAAGGATGCGACGGTATCCGGGACGGTTCGCCTGGTTTGACCGGCAGGAGCTTGGCTCCATGCTTACCATCGCGGTGCCCTCCGTCCTTCAGCAGTCCACCGTATCGATTGGGATGATGATTGTGCAGGCGGTCGTAAACCCCTTTGGCACACAGGCACTTGCCGGTTACTCTGCGACAATGCGCGTGGAAAATGTTTTTTCACTGATCTTTGTGTCCATCGGAAATGCAGTGTCCCCGTATGTTTCGCAGAATCTCGGGGCAAAGAAAACCGAACGGGTGCGCAAGGGCTACCGCGCGGCGCTCCTGCTCGATGTCTTCTTTGCGCTGCTTGCATTTCTGATCATCGAAACGCTGCACACGCAGATTGCAGCACTGTTTCTGGGCAAGGACGGCACGCCGCTTGCCTATCAGGTGTCCGGCGATTACATGAAATGGCTGGGTTATTTCTTTATTTTCATGGGAATCAAAATGGCGACCGACGGCGTTCTCCGCGGCCTGGGGATCATGAAGCCGTTCCTTCTTGCAAATATGGTGAATCTCGGTATCCGCATGTCGGTTGCGCTGATTTTCGCACCGCGCTGTGGCATTGCCTTTGTGTGGCTTGCTGTTCCGGCGGGATGGCTTGCCAATTTTCTGATTTCATACACCGCGCTTCGGAAAAAATGGCCGTAGGAAGCACTTGAGTAGTTTGCCGTTTCCAAGTACGATATCAATAACAGATTCATTGACGCTTATATGCACATTTGTCTGATAAAGGAGACGGCCATGGGATTTTTTTCGAGGAAGAAACAGGAAACGGCAGGCGTGGATTATTGTCTGTTTTGCGGGATGGATCTCGTGAACGGGGTGTGCAGCCGCTGCGGACGTGAAGCAAAGCCGATGGCGGACTTTGAGGATTTCGAGTTCAAAATGGTGCCGGCAAGCGTTGCGGATGATCTGGGGGAGCAGAAGAAAAAGCTGTTCGGAAATGATCTGCTGACGGTACAGGAGATGATCCGGGACGGAAATATGTATGTGGCGGAAATTCTGCTGGACAGTACCTGCGAGGACAGCAGAGATGCCCTTACGGCCGATGAGGATGAAACGGATACCGAATATGAGTATTATGTGCAGTTCTCCACAACGGATGGCAGACCCTGCAGGCAATGCTGCGAGGCCGCTTCTGCTGATTTTCACCGTGTCGAACGGCATCTGAAGAGCGGCCGGCGGCAGGGCTGGCTTCTCAAAGGCGTGAAAAAGAAAAAAACATACTATTATGCGTGTGCAGCGCAGAATGCGACCCTGGGAAGGATGCTTCGTGATGGGCTCGCAACGAACTTCATGCTCTACGGCGAAGATTATGAGGAACGCAGAATGGCACCAAAGGGAGCCCGGGACAGTTATGAGTTTCGAAGAGTCATCAGCTGTTCGTGGGACGATGCACAGGAAGGGGAGACAGTATGATGAGAACCTCCATTTATTTTGCTGCTGCCTGTCTGCTGTGCGGAATCTTCTGCATGGCATGCGGAAAAACCGCGCCCGACGATTCGGGTTCTGCGGCTGCTTCTTACGAAAGCGGTGAGACGGGGGCCATGGCAAGGGCGTATTACGAGAGCATAAGCGGCTTAGGGACACCGGTAAAGCTGGATTATCGGGAGCTTGGAGAATTTGTGCGGGAATACGAAATTACGGATTCAGAGGTTCTTGCATCCTGTATGGAGGCGCTTCGCGGTCTTGTGATCGGACAGGAGACAGACCTTCGGGCCATGGACAACGGAGAAATCTATTCCTTTGAATTTCAGGATGGCAGCACCTGGACGGTGTCCTTTGATGGCGGGAACCTGGAGAAGAACGGGAAATGCTATGAGACGGAAGGGTATGGTTCTCTGAAACAACAGATTCGCCAATATGCTGAAAATTGTGATATAGCAGAATAAACTGCGAATGCTTCCAGGTATTCTTTCCGGCGGCAGCAGGAAAATTTTTTTCTTGAAGAATACTTTGGCGGAGGCATAGTTTATATCATGGAAATATGGATCGCTGCTTATGTTGTGCTTATGGTCAGCATTGCCGTCATGGACGGCGTGTTAGGCATAAAGTCTTTTCGCAAGAATAAGACAACCGGAAGATACCTGGGGTTTGCCTGCATGTGGGCAACCATCATCGACATCAGCTATCTGTGCAGTATTCTCAGCAAATCCTATGGCTTCGTATCCGTGATGTCCAGCATCCATTTCGTGGGCTTCGAAGGAATACGTTGATTCCCTGCTATCGCTACGAGATGAAGCTTTTGTATCAGCTTCATCTCGTGTTTTCCTATGCGGTGGTTGTCTGTATTCTGTTTCTTCTGATCCGAAAGATTTGTACTACTCCGAACGAGTATCGCTCACAGTATTCCGTGATTGTCGTGGGGCTTCTGGCGGTAATCGGGATCAATGCCGTGTTCCTGTTCATTCCGGGCGATAGTGTCTTCTCACTGCTGGATTATTCCATCTGCTGCTACAGCCTGATGTCGTTTCTGATTTACTGGAACTGCTTCGACTATTCGACGCATGCCATGCTGAACAAAATGAAGAACCGCATTTTCGAGAACATCGGGCAGGGAATTGTTCTGTTTGATCATGAGAACAACAGAATTCTGCATAACAAAAGGGCGGAGGTTCTGCTGGGCAGAGAGAAGCTGGAGCACTGCGGGCGTCTTGATGAGTTTATGAAGCAATACGAACTGCCTGTGCTGAAGCTTGGAGAAACGAACAGCTACACGGTGCAGTGCCGTGTGGAAGAGAATGAAAAGAGACAGTCCCTTCGCTGCGATGTCAAGATGCTGCGAAATGAAAAGGGAACAAGGCTCGGGCTGATGTTTGTTTTTTCGGACATTGCCGTTGAGACCGATCTGCAGACCGGCTTCCAGAAGTGGGAGAATTTCCTGCCGATGACGCGGGAGGCGGGAGAGCATTTTCTTTTCCCTGTCGGAATTGCTGTGTGCGATGTGAACAGCCTGTCCGTGATCAATGCAACGCGCGGACAGGATGCCAATCTGATTGCAATCTGCAGCTGCAGTGATGAGACCAGAATGGCCGGTTATGCGGAGAGGGTCAGCCAGACGTTTAACGGAAGCATACAGTACGGGATCAGTGTCGCTTCGGACAAGGATCAGAGTATGGAAAAGAGCATCCGGTCGGCAATGATGGCGATGCGTACCAAAAAGCTGGTTGACGGAGAGTCCATTCATTCGGACATGCTTTCCTCCCTGCTTAAGGCCCTGGAGGAATGTGATTCCGACACGGAGCACCATATCGAGCGTACACGGCTTATCGGGGCAGAGCTTGGAAAGAAAATCGGATTGTCCGATGCCCAGCAGAGTAAGCTGGCTTTGCTGTGTCTGCTTCATGATATCGGAAAAATCAGCATTCCCATCGAAATTCTGAACAAGCCCGGAAAGCTCACGGACCGTGAGTGGAAGATTATGCGTTTGCACGTGGAAGCCGGCTATGAAATTGCGAACAGCAATGCGGAGCTGAAGCAGGTTGCGAATGAAATCCGGTCTCATCATGAACGATGGGACGGAAAGGGGTATCCGGACGGGCTGAGCAAGGAGAGTATCCCGCTATTGTCCCGTGTAATTTCGGTGATTGATTCTTATGATGCCATGACCAATGATCGTCCGTACCGGAAGGGAATGCCGGTGGAGGCTGCGATGGAAGAGCTGCGGAGAAATGCGGGCACGCAGTTCGATCCCTCCATTACAGCAGAATTTATCGAGTTTCTCTCAGAGAAATATTCCGTCAGCCTGGCTTAAAGTGAGCTGGTGCTCGATGAACATTGCCTTATTCGTAAGGATGGCACAACAATCTATGTGTTCTGCTGCGGGAGAGTGTGTCATGATCCCGGTCTGCAGGGGTGTTTCGAGATTATCGTTTCGGACGAACGACACCTATGGACATCAGAACGGAGACGAATATCTGATTCTGATTGCACAGAATCTGCAGGCTTCCCTGCGTGGGGAGGATTTTGCCTGCCGAATGGGCGGAGATGAATTTGCTGCCATGCTGTTCTTCGACAAGAGTGTGCCGGAGGTAACCATCCGGGCACGGGCCCATCAGATTTTTGATAAGGTGAATCTGGTTGTAAAAGCAGTAGCCGGAGGCACCAGTGTTTCCATGGGAGCTGTGTTTACCGGATCGGGAATGAGCTTTAACCAGCTGTATAATGAGGCGGATGCGGCTTTATATAAGGCGAAGAATGAGGGCCGGGAGAGAATTGTGGTTGAGAGCCGGTGAGACAGCACCGGATGGCGTATTGGAAAAGCAAGAGACAGGCACCATGCAGAAAGTGTGGTACCTGTCTCTTTTTCTCAAACGGGTGCGCCCTTCGGCGCACGCTTCTTCCGCGATGCAAAACGTGGAACGGTTACAGAAGCGCCTCATCATAGATTGCGCGCTGGCCGCCGACATATTTGGGCCGGCGCCTTGCGCAGATGATGGACGCCTCGCCGATCCGGTCCATGGAGATGCGGACCGGAACAACAACCGGATGAATGTGCATGCCGATGAGCGTCCCGCCGATGTCGATTCCGGCGTCGGCGCGGGCACAGATGCTCTCCACAAGAACCGGGTCTTCCAGCCTGCTCCAGGCGACGGAGGCAAAGGCTCCGCCTGCGTGGTCTGGCTGCGGAATGGCATTGACCTGTTCGAAGTCATAGCGCTCCATGACGGTTCGTTCGACAACGAGCGCCCGGTTTAAGTGCTCACAGCACTGAGCGGCAAGGAAGATGCCGCGCTCCTTCAGCTCCGAAGCGATTCCTTCGTACAGGGCTTCTGCTACATCCATGCTGGTGTGAGTGCCGATCCTCTCACCGAGGACCTCGCTGGAGGAGCAGCCTACGACAAACAACATTCCGGAATGCAGGTGTGCGGCGTCGCAAAGCTCTGCGGCGGCCCGATGTGCCTGCTCCCTGATCTGACTGAGTTCCGGTTTTACTTCCATGGAAGCCTCCTCTTTGAATCCGATTATTCGACACGCAGAATCAGTGTCAGAATATGACGTGCTGCAAGCTCCATCTGTGCTCGTGTGATGGCACCCTTTTCCAGTGCAGCCATCACGCGGTCTGCAAAGCCGCAGCCCATCTTCATGTCGTTTCCTGCTGCACATTCCTTATAGTGCTCGCCGTAAGTCCACCAGTCGGTGGTGACCATGCCGTCATAGCCCCATTCCTCGCGGAGAATGCCGATCAGCATGTCGCGGTTTTCCGAAGCGCGGTGTCCGTTGATGAGGTTATAGCTGGACATAATGCTCCACGGATGAGCTTCCTTCACAATGATTTCGAACTGCTTCAGATAGATCTCACGGATGGCACGTTCGGAAGCACGGGAATCGGAATCCTTGCGGTTGGTCTCCTTGTTGTTGAGGGCAAAATGCTTGACAGTTGCCGCAACGTGCGTGCTCTGAATTCCTTCTACCATTCCGGAAGCCTGCTTTCCGGCAAGGAACGGATCCTCGGAATAGTACTCGAAGTTGCGCCCGCACAAAGGACTGCGATGAATGTTCACGGCAGGAGTCAGCCATACGCCGATGTTGTTCTCCATGACCTCTTCACCGCCTGCGCGGCCGACGGCGTAGGTGATTTCCGGATCCCAGGTGCAGGCAAGAAGCGTAGAGCACGGGAAAGCAGTTGTCTTGACGCCGACCTCCGGGAGAATACGAAGCCCGGCAGGGCCGTCTGCAGTCATGATGTTCGGAATTCCGTATTCCGGAAGATTTCCGTAGCCGAAGGTGTTGGCAACGCCAGTGTTCGGCTGTCCGCCGATCAGCTGTGCCAGATACTCATCGGGCAGAGCATGGATGAAGTCGTCCAGAGACATGCGGCCCTCTGCCACATCGATCAGCTTCGGAAGACCGTTGGTTTTTCCGGTCCAGGAGGTATAGGTGTGCGGCTGATAACGCACCTCGGGCATGCAGCCGTCCATCTGCTCATAAGGAAGCCACTCCAGTACACTGTCGCGGGGATCGTTTGGCTCTCCGAGCGGCAGGTTCTCATAGCTTCCGTCAGCGCGAAGACGCATGGAAAGCTGCGTGGGAGCCATGCGGCTTACAACGCGGCGCACAATGCGGTCTGCTTCGAGGACGTAATGGAATTCCAGCTCCGATGCCGAGCGGACATCGGTTCCGAGGAAGAACGCATAGCTTCCCTTTTCCAGAATCCAGGCGGATTTGCAGACGCGTCCGAGATCATCATAGCTTGCAAGCTCCTTTGCAGCCGCCTCAATGGAGATGAGCTGGCTCTCGCCCGGCTGAAGAAGACGGGTCTTCTGATATCCGCACAGTGCCTTTGCAGGTTTTCCAAGGAGTCCCTGCGGTGCTCCGAAATAGAGCTGAACAACCTCGCGGCCGGCATAGCGTCCGGTATTTGTGACGAGAACCTCAGCGTGAATCACATCTCCGCTGTCCGGATTCGGACCCTCAGCCGTCTCTGCATCCGGATCGGGTGCTCCCTTTATTACGTAAGCCGTCTTGTTCGTCAGTGAGAATGACGTATAGGAGAGGCCGAAGCCAAACGGATAAATTACCTTTTCGGCAGCGCCGGGAAGCGTTTCAAAATAGCGGTAGCCGACGTAGATATCTTCGGTATAGTCTACATAATTGCCGGATTCATGGAAGCCTGCCGTGGAAGGATAATCCTCCAGCCTTCGGGCAAAGGTGTCGGAGAGCTTTCCGGAAGGATTGTCAAGGCCGAGAAGGAGCTCTGCTGCTGCAACGCCGCCCTCCATGCCGCCCTGCCATGCCATGAGGACGCTGCGGATTTTCTCATTCTCCGCAAACCAGTCGGTGGCAACCATGCCGCCGACATTCATGACAACAACCACGCGCTGGAAGCGGTCGGTGACCTTGCGGATCAGCTCCTCTTCACGGGGCGTCAGATAGAAATCGCTGCGGGCAAAAAGGCGATTCTGCAGATTCATCAGAGTTTTGTCATCGCAGACATTCTCGCCCGGAGCGCCGAGCTCGGATTTGCGGTCCCAGCCCTCGCCGGAGAAACGGCTGATGGAGATGACTGCGGTATCGCAGACGGCAGCTGCCTCATCGGCGAGCGCATCCGGAAGCTCCGGCTCCTCAATCATGCCCGGAATTCCGCCTGCCTCATACTGGGCGGATACATAGTCGCGGTAGAAGGAGGCTCCCTTCTCCCAGACAGAAACAAGGTCTTCATATTCATGGAAGCCGTCATACAGATTCTTCATATACGGAACCGTGACATCGCCGGATCCGCCGCCGCCCTTTACATAGTCAAAGGTTCCCTTGCCGAAAAGTGCAAGGCTGCTTCCCTTGGCAAGCGGAAGAACAGCAGGGTCATTTTTCAGTAGAACCATGCCTTCTCTGGCGGCATTTCTGGAAAGAGCGATGTGCTCTCTGGAAGCCGTGACGCGCCGATCGCCGTACAGGGGCAGATTAGGCTGGTAATTTGCTCTGGTCCATTTGCTCATAATGTTTTGTATCCCTCCGGTTTTTGTGTGGTTTTTATGAAATGATCCGGGATCCATCCCGTATTGTTATCATCATTCTAAGCGGAGTAAAGGGAAAATCAAACGTATATTTTTGCGGGATGGTGGGGATATTTTCGTATTTGAAGAAGATGCAAATTTATGATGCATTCTGTAAGCGATGATGCTATAATCCCACCTAAATGCTGTAATCCTATAAAAACAATAGGAGTTGTGAAAAAACGATGAATGAACGACTTTTGAATATTCTGATCCAGTCCTTTCCGAAGATTCTTCTTCCGGGACTGATGTACACGATTCCGCTGACGGTTCTGGCGTTTGCAATCGGGCTGGTAATTGCCATCCTGACCGCGCTGGTGCAGTTTGCAAACATCCGGGTTCTGAAGCAGATTGCGCGGATTTACATCTGGATTATTCGCGGAACGCCGCTTCTGGTGCAGCTGTTTGTCGTATTCTACGGACTGCCGAAGGTAGGAATCCTGATCGATGCCTTCCCTGCGGCGGTGATGGTGTTTGCCATCAATGAGGGAGCCTATGCGGCGGAGACCATGCGCGCTGCTCTGGAGGCTGTCCCTGCGGGCCAGATGGAAGCCGGTTACTGTGTCGGCATGAGCTGGTGGCAGATTGTCCGCAGAATTGAGCTGCCGCAGGCTCTGCGCACGGCGTTTCCGACGCTGTTCAACGAGCTGATTTCGATGGTCAAGGACACGTCGCTTGCCGCGAACATTACAGTGACGGAAATGTTCATGACCACGCAGCGCATCAACGCGGTTTACTATGAACCGCTCGCACTGTATCTGGAGGTTGCGGCAATTTATCTTCTGTTCTCAACGGTGCTGACGAAGCTTCAGAGTATCGGCGAGAAGAAGCTCGGCTCCTACGGAAGGCGCTGAGCTGCGGGCTTTGTGAGGCTTTGCGCGGATGGCAGGAACGGCAGAACAGAAGATAAGACAGAGAAGGAAGAGGATATGCGGTTATGTCGATGCTGGAAGTAAAGGGAATTCGAAAATCATTTGACGGGAAGACACAGGTTCTGAACGGAATTGATGTGTCTGTCAGCAAAGGAGAGGTCATTGCAATCCTTGGCCCCTCGGGCGGCGGGAAAACAACGCTCCTTCGCTGCATCAACTTCCTGGAAAAGGCAGACAGCGGAAGCCTTTCTCTGGATGGAAAGACCTATGACCTTGCGAAGATTACCAAAAAGGAAATCGCGGAAATCCGGCGTAAAACTGCCTTTGTGTTCCAGAATTACAACCTGTTTCTGAACAAGACCGCCCTTCAGAATGTGACGGAGGGTCTGATTGTCGCAAGGAAAATGGAAAAGGCAAAGGCAGAGGAAATCGGACGTGCGGCGCTCGAGAAGGTCGGCATGCTGGAGCGGGTGGATTACTATCCGAATCAGCTCTCCGGCGGACAGCAGCAGCGTGTGGCGATTGCAAGAGCTCTGGCAACCGATCCGGAGATCATTTATTTCGATGAACCGACCTCCGCTCTGGATCCGGAGCTTACGGGAGAAGTGCTCGGGGTCATGAGAAGGCTGGCCGACGAAGGCATGACCATGCTCGTTGTTACCCATGAGCTTGGCTTTGCGAAGAACATTTCCACGAGAACCATGTTTATTGAAGGCGGTGTTGTCGTGGAGGAAGCGCCTTCCCGCGAGTTTTTTGCCAATCCGAGACAGGAGAGAACGAAGGCCTTTCTCCGGGCAATTTCCAGTAAGGAAGAGGAATAGCAAAAGTGCCGGATGGCGAAGGCGAAGAATCCGCAGGCCGGTGTTTGTATTTTTCGGACAGACTCGATAGAATAAGTTGTCTCTTTATGAAAAGAGGCAGCTTATTTTTGTATGAGTTTTATTTTGTTTGATTCATTTAATCAGGACTGTTTTCATACGACGGGAGATGTACAGTGACAAAATTTGAAGAATACCGGGAGCAATATTCCGAGTTTATCTATCACGGTTACCATTACACCATCGGAGCGGATCTTTGCGGGGAGCATCCGGAGGAGAAGCTGTGCCGGATAGTTTATGATTTTGAAACGCCGGGCCTTTCGGAGTTCCATCCGACCTGGACCTTTCCGGTGCACCGGGAGCTTGATATGGAGGCGAAGAAGATTCTGGAGGAGCTGATCTTCCAGCTGGGACTTGCCGAGACGATCAGCTATTACAAAATCACCTGCCCGAAGAAGGTTAGCATCGAGTGCGGAACGCTTACCGGGGAGCAGAGAGCGTGGTGGAGGAAGCTCTACTACAACGGACTCGGAGAGTTCATGTACCGCAACGGAATTGAGGTTTCCGAGGAAGAGCTTCTTACGATCGAGTGTCCTTCTCCGGAGGAGCAGGGCGTGAGAAAGCCCTTTCAGGATCCGACGGAGTACAAGGGCTTTCTGGTTCCGGTAGGAGGCGGCAAGGATTCCGTTGTGACGCTGGAGACGCTGCGCGGTCAGGACATCATGACCTATCACATCAATGATGACAGCGCCATCGATGAAGTGATCGGGGTTTTCAACCACACGGAGAATGACTGCAGGGCAAAGCGGACACTGGACCCCAATATGCTGGAGCTGAACCGGAAGGGGTATCTGAACGGACATACCCCGTTTTCTGCGATTGTGGCATTTTCCTCGACGGCTGCGGCGTTTTTAAGCGGACGGAGAATGATTGCGCTTTCCAATGAGACCAGTGCCAATGAGACAACGGTGCGGGGCTCCTTTGTCAATCATCAGTATTCGAAGAGCTACGAATTCGAACAGGATTTCCAGAATTATATCGGACAGATTACGACAAGCGACATTCATTATTTCAGCTTCCTGAGGCCTCTTGCGGAGATTGAAATTGCTGCCTTGTTTGCACAGTGCAGGGACTATCACAGCGTTTTTCTTTCCTGCAACCGGGGAAGCAAGAAGGGAATCTGGTGCTGCGATTGTCCGAAGTGCCTGTTTGTCTATATCATCCTGTCCCCGTTCCTGCCGGAAGAGGAGCTTGTCGGAATTTTCGGAGAGAAGCTCCTTGACAAGCCGTCACTGGAGAAGGATTTCCGGGAGCTTGTCGGAATCGATGAGAACAAGCCGTTTGAGTGCGTGGGAACAAGAAGCGAGGTCGGCTGTGCGCTGAAGGCGTTTGTGGAAAAGGGCGGCCGCAGTCTTCTGACGGATCGTTACCGGGAGGAAATTCTCGGGGAGAGGGAGTCGCTTGCGGAGTACTTAAACCGCTGGGAGGACCGCAATCATGTTCCTTCGGAATATCAGCAGATTCTGAAGGAGAAGCTGGTGGAAGCAAGGGAGGCTGCTCTTGGATAAGACCATTGCCAAAATGAAGGATAAACGGATCCTGATCTGGGGATACGGCAGAGAGGGAAAGTCCACAGAGAGCTTTCTGAAGCAGTACTGTCAGTCGGCGCTTGTGGATGTGTTTGAAGGACCGAGAGAAGGCGTGAAGGATGAGAATTACGATGTTATTTTCGTAAGTCCCGGAATCTGCTTCGAGGAGGATGCGCCGGCCTTTGACAATCCGAAGTTTACGTCGCAGACGGAACTGTTCCTGGAGGAATACGGGCAGCAGACCGTGGGCATTACAGGAACCAAGGGAAAATCCACGACGAGCTCCATGCTGTATAAGGTTCTGGATGCCTGCAGCGGGCGAAGGACCTTTCTGATGGGCAACATCGGGAAGCCGTGTCTGGACTATATGCCGGAGATGGACGAAGAGTCCATCGCGGTTTTTGAGCTGTCCTGCCATCAATGCCAGCGGCTTCGCACGGATCCGCATGTGGCGGTTTTCCTGGATCTGTTTGAGGATCATCTGGACCGGTATCATACGATGGAGCATTACTTTGATGCAAAAAGCGGCATCACGAAGTATCAGACAAAGGAGGATCTCCTTTTTGTCGGTACGCAGGTTCCGAAGCTGCATACAAAGGCCGGAGTGAGGACCGTTTCACTTCCGGAGAATGTGCATTATGAGCTTCGGATTCCGGGTGCACACAACCAGCTGAATGCACAGTTTGTGATGGAAATTGCACGGAGCGTTTTCGGCTGCGGGGAGCAGGAGGTGCGCAAGGCACTGTCAGAGTTCGGAGGTCTTCCGCACCGGCTGGAATACTGCGGCTGTGTGGACGGGGTGGATTATTATGATGACTCCATTTCGACCATTCCGGAGGCAGCGATCCGCGCGGTGAACAGCGTGTCGAACGCCGGGACGCTTCTTGCGGGAGGCATGGACCGCGGCATCGATTACGACATTCTGATTGATTTTATCCGGAAACGCCCGGATATCCAGTTTGTTCTGGCCTATGCGTCCGGAAAGCGGATTCTGGAATCCGTAAAGGACTGTGCCAATGTGCATGAGGCGGAGGATCTTGCCGGACAGGTTGCGCTTGCAAGAAGGATCACGCCGAAGGGAAAAGCAGTTATTATGTCCAACGCGGCAGCCTCTTATGGGTATTTTAAGAATTTCGAGGAGCGCGGCGACGTGTTTAAGCAATTGATATTGCCGGCATGAAGGGAAGGCAGGAAAGGAACCGTATGAAGAAGTTTTTGGAAGAGTTCAAGGCATTCATCAGCAAGGGTAATGTACTGGATATGGCAGTCGGTGTCATCATCGGTGCAGCCTTCAAGTCGATCGTAGACTCCCTGGTTGCGGATATCATCAGCCCGCTGCTCGGCCTGTTCGGCTCGCACAATCTGGATGCGATGAAGGTGGTTCTGAAGCAGGGAGCAACGGAGGATGCCACGGTCGCACTGAATTATGGCAATTTCCTGTCGTCCGTCATCAATTTCCTGATTATGGCGCTGATCCTGTTCTGCATCGTGAAGGCGTTCAACAATTTCCAGATGAAGATGGACAATCTGAGCGGAAAGAAAAAGGAAGAGCCCGCAAAGCCGGCAACAAAAATCTGCCCGTACTGCAGGAGTGAGATCGCGGCAGAAGCGACCAGATGCCCGCACTGCACGTCGGAGCTTACGAAGTAACCCTTCCGTGAGTGGTCTGACAGGAATTTTCTGAAAGGAAGCAAATGGAGCAGTCATATCATATTCTTCAGGATCAGCTGAAGAGCTACTGTGCGGATGGACCTTATCCGATGCACATGCCGGGGCACAAGCGGAACCTTTCTCCGGGACCCGGACTTCCGTATGACTTCGATGTCACGGAGGTGGAAGGGACGGATGATCTTCACCATGCGGACGGGATCCTGAAGGAGGCCATGGAGCGCACGGGGAAGCTTTATGGAAGCAGGAGAACGTGGTACCTGACCTGCGGAAGCACCTGTGGGAATCTGGCCATGATGTATGCGGCAATTCCGCGGGGGAGTGAAGTCATTCTTGCAAGGAACTGCCATAAGTCTGTTTTCCACGGGGCAGAGCTCCTGGGACTTACCGTACACTGGCTGATGCCGGAGAAGCTTCCGGGCTTTGGAATTCCGGGGAGCGTCCGGCCGGAATCCGTGGAGAAAATGCTCCGGCAGTATCCGCAGTCAAGGGCGGTTTTCCTGACAAGTCCCACCTATGAGGGGATCGGCTCCGACATTGAAAGCATTGCGGAGCTTGTCCACAGAGAAGGGAAGCTCCTTCTTGTCGATGAGGCGCATGGAGCGCACTTTGGATTGTTTCACGGAAGCGTGGCCGGAGGATATTTTCCGGACAGCGCCGTACAGCTTGGCGCAGACCTTGCCGTACAGAGCGCACACAAAACGCTGCCCTCCCTTACGCAGACTGCCTGGCTGCACCTTGGCTCGGACCGGATTTCGGAAGAGGCAGTGGAGCAGGGACTGTCCGTTTTTGAGACCAGCTCGCCGTCCTATCCGCTTCTGGCATCGCTCGATGGCTGTACGGGACTTCTTGCGAAGGAAGGGCCGGAGCTGTTTGGCAAATGGGAGAAGAGAATTGACGGAATCCGGGCGAAGGCTGGAGAGTGGAAGAATCTGCGCATTCTTGGACCGGCGGATGCAGAGGCTGACAGGCAAGCGGTCTTTTCCCTGGATTTCGGAAAGCTCCTGATTCGGGATGCCTTCTTCCGGAGAAGCGGGAGGGAGCTGGAGGAGTTTCTTCGAAGGGAAGAGCTGCTGGAGCCGGAGATGAGCTGCGGAAGGAACGTCCTTCTGATGACAAGCTGCGGGGATTCCGAAGAGGGGTTTGAACGCCTTTTTCATGCGCTGGAGCATCTGAATGCCTGGCTGGGAGAGCAGAAATCCCAGGCTGCGGAAACTGAGAAATGCAGAGAGGAAGGAATGCCTGTTCTGTCGGAGGAGCGGCAGGCGGTTTCTCTTGAGGAGGCTGCACAGAGGGCTTTGCACGGAAAAGCCAGAAAGATTTCACTGGAGCAGGCAGAGGGAGAGATCTCTGCGGAATATGTGATGGCATATCCGCCGGGAATTCCGCTTCTGATTCCGGGCGAGCGCATTTCGGCCGAAGACATCCGGACAATCCGGAATCTGCAGAGGGAAGAGGGGCATATCCGGCGCTCTGCACCGGGACAGATTCTTGACAATACCGGAGAAGTCTATGTATTATAGTGCTTAACTGTGCAGCAAACAGACTGCATATCAAAGAGAAGCCGGTTCCGGTCATCCGTAAGATCTGCGTGTCAGATGTTCGGGGCGGGAACATTCATACAACATGGAGGATATTACAATGAAGCACATTATGACTCTGAATACACGTGATATGGTTAAGAGCGCTGAGAACGGCGGCTGCGGCGAGTGCCAGACTTCCTGCCAGAGCGCATGCAAGACCAGCTGCGGCATCGCAAATCAGGACTGCGAGAACAAGAACAACTGATCCGATAAAGAAAGCAGTGATAGGGCCGGAGCATCTTCGGATGTTCCGGCCCTTTGTTGACGTAAGAGGAACGAAATGATTCATCAGTATAAACTGAACGGATACAATATTATTCTGGATACCTATTCCGGTGCGGTTCATGTGACGGATGAGGTGGCCTATGATGCGATTGCAGGCCTTGATGCAGGAAAGGACCGGGAGACCATCGGCAGAGAGCTGATGGAGACCTACAGGGACCGCGGCCTTACAATGGAGGACGTGGCAGATACCTTTTCGGATATCGATGAGCTGATTCAGGACGGGAAGCTTTTCACAAAGGATGTTTTTGAGGACAAGGCCTTTGATCTGAAAAACCGTTCGAATGTAATCAAGGCGCTGTGTCTTCTGGTGACGCACACCTGCAATCTGAATTGCTCGTACTGCTTTGCTTCCCAGGGAACCTTTCAGGGGCAGCAGGGGCTGATGAGCTTTGAGACGGGAAAGCGTGCACTGGATTTCCTTGTCGAGAATTCCGGATTCCGCCGGAATCTTGAGGTGGATTTCTTCGGCGGTGAGCCGCTTATGAACTTTGAGGTCTGTAAGCAGCTGGTTGCCTATGCCCGCAGCATCGAGAAGGAGAAGAACAAGAACTTCCGCTTTACGCTGACCACAAACGGCGTGGATGTGGACGATGAGGTCATCGAGTGGGCGAATAAGGAATGCTACAATGTCGTCCTGTCTCTGGATGGACGCAAGGAGGTCAATGATCGTTTCCGTGTGGACAAGCTCGGAAGGGGCAGCTATGACACCATCGTGCCGAAGTTCCAGGAATTCGTAAAGAAGAGAGGCGACCGCAATTATTACATGCGCGGGACCTTCACGCATTTCAATCCGGACTTCACGAAGGATCTCTTCCATATGGCGGACGATCTTGGCTTTACGGAGCTTTCCATGGAGCCGGTGGTCTGTGAGCCGACGAGCCCGAGTGCGCTGACCGAAGAGGATCTGCCGATCCTGTACGAGCAGTACGAGCTCCTGGCGAAGGACATGATCCGCAGAGAAAAGGAAGGAAAGCCGATCACCTTCTATCATTACATGATCAATCTGGAGCACGGCCCCTGCATCTACAAGAGAATTTCGGGCTGCGGCTCCGGAACGGAATACATGGCGGTGACGGCATGGGGAGATCTTTACCCCTGTCATCAGTTTGTCAGTGATCCCGCCTTCAAGCTCGGCAACATCTGGGACGGCGTGACGAACACAGAGCTTCGCGATGAGTTCAAGCTGTGCAATGTCTATGCAAGACATGACTGCGACAACTGCTGGGCAAGACTGTACTGCTCCGGCGGCTGTGCGGCGAATGCTCTTCATGCGACCGGCGACATCCACGGAACCTATGAGTACGGATGTAAGATTTTCCGGAAGAGAATTGAATGCGCTATCATGATCAAGGTGGCGGAAGCGGCCATGCGTGCCGGACAGGAGAATTCGGAGAGCGAAGCTTCCGAAAAGGAACAGTGATCCGGAGAACTTCGAATTTAATTGTTTCAGAACGATAAGAACAGGAAGTGGGGGATGTGAGGCGGACAGAAAAAGCGGTTTGCCTTGCGTCCCCCATCCGTATTATCTGCAGAGCTTTGCAGGCAGACTGCGGCAGGAGAGAGCGATGAGTCATCTGGGAGAAGAAACAGGAAACAGAAACGAAGCGTGGAGAGAACGGATTCCGGAGCTGATCCGTCTGGCAAAGGAAGCGCAGGCAAATGCGTATGCGCCGTACTCGCATTATCTTGTGGGAGCGGTTCTTCTGTGCGGGGACGGCGCAGCGGTGAAGGGCTGCAACATCGAGAATGCAAGCTATGGTGCAACCATCTGCGCGGAGCGAACGGCGCTGTTTGCTGCCGTAGCACAGGGAAAGAGAGATTTCAGGTGCCTTGTACTGGTGGCAGGCCCGGAGAAAAGGGAAGCGGATGAAGCTGCGCAGTATCCGAGTCCCTGCGGGATCTGCCGGCAGGCACTTCGCGAATTTGTAAGACCCTCGGCGTTTCCGGTGATTATGGCAAGAACAGAGACGGACTACCGGATCCGTACCCTCGAGGAGCTCCTGCCGGAGAGCTTTGGTCCGGAGGACCTTATATAAGCGGGGAGCAGCCTGGTGTGGTAAAATATATCTGTTTAGCATCTTCCTGCCAAAGGAAGGGGAAAGGAAACCGGCGAAATGCAGAAGGAACGAATTTACGTCTGTCATACCTTCTATCATGTATACGTGGCCTGCCTGAAGGAGCTGAATCTGGAAAAGGAGAGGCGGGGGAAGGCTTCGCTGGTGCTCTCCCGGATGTCCAATGATTTCGGAAATCTGAAGGAACGGGCAGAGAAGAGCGGCTTGTTTGAAGCAGTGTACTGGTTTGATGAGAAGCCGTTTACCTTTTTTGAGGAGCTGACGGAGCTGAAGAAGGATACCGGGTCTCTTCCGGGAAATCTCCGCAACCGCATGCGCTTCTGCAAACGTCTGGGAGAGCTGGAGGAGCCCTATGTGCCGGTAGACTTCCGGGAATACGGCGATATTTATGTGTTCTGCGATTCGGATCCCATCGGATATTATCTGAGCTGGAAGAAGATCCGCTACCACGCGGTGGAGGACGGACTGGACTGCATCCGGTATTATGACACGGCGCGTTATGACAACCGCGGGCACTTCCGCCTGAAGGCGGCGATGGCTGCACTTGGCTTTATTTTTATCCAGAACGGCTATGGCAGATACTGCATTGACATGGAGGTCAACAGCATTGAGGCGCTGGATCATCCCATTTCCAGGATGGTTGAGGTCCCGCGAGAGAAGCTTGTAGAGGGTCTGGACGGAGAAGGCAGAGACATTCTGATCCGTCTTTTTATCGAGAACCGGCAGGAGCTGGAGGATGCCCTGCGAAAAGCAGGCGAGGATCACAGACCCGTGTCGCTGATTCTCACAGAGCCCCTGTGCAGGGATCTGTCAATGAGGAGAAAGCTGTTCTCCGATATGATCCGGGAATACGCGGGAGACGGCGTTGTGGTCATCAAGCCTCATCCGAGGGATGTTCTGAATTACCGGGAAATTTTCCCGGAGCATATTGTGCTTGACGGAGCATTTCCCATGGAGATTCTGAATTTTGTCTGCGCGCAGATGAAGATGGAGTTCGAGAGAGTGGTGACGGTCTATACCGTTCCGTCCTCCATTCACTGTGCCGGGAAAAAGCTCTATCTGGGCGATGAGTTTATGGATCGCTATGAGGAGCCCTCGCTCCACCGCGATGCAGGAAGTCACAGTGAACAGAAGCTTAAGTGAAGGAGCAATATGCTGAAATCATTCAAAAAAATCAATCAGCTGCTGGACCATAAGCAGAAGGCAACCATGGTCTTTCTGGTCTTTGTCATGCTGATCGGCGCAGTTCTGGAGGCTCTCGGTATTACGCTTGTCCTTCCGATCATGCAGGCGATCATCGATCCGGAGTCGATTCTGGAGAATCAGTATCACATGGGAGATCTGTACCGGCTCTGCGGTGCTGAGAGCATGAAGCAGTTTGCCGTAATGATGATGATTGCCATCGTGGTTGTTTTCGCGCTGAAGAATATTTACCTGTTTCTGGAGCAGAAGATCCTGCTCCGGTTTATTTACCGGAATCAGTTTGAGACGAGCAACCGTATGATGATCAATTTCATGAAGCGGCCGTATGAATATTATCTGAATGCCAATACCGCCATCATTCAGCGCAACATTACCTCTGACATCAACAATGTATATGCGCTGATTCTCAACATTCTGCAGATGACGTCCGAGGTGATTGTCTTTGTCATTCTGATCGGGGTTCTGGTTGTGATGGATCCCTGGATGACGCTTGCGATTGCAGCGCTCCTGGTTGTGGTTCTTCTGGTCATCAAGAAGTTCTTAAAGCCGGTGATGATCAAGGCCGGCAAGGAGAATCAGGATTATTATTCCGGGCTGTATCAGTGGATTGCAGAGTCCGTGGATGCGGTGAAGGAAATCAAGATTGCGAACCGCGAGAATTATTTCATCACGGAATACTCCAAATGCGGAAACGGCTACGTCAATGCCGTACAGAAGTACAGCCTGTACAGCTCCACACCAAGACTTCTGATTGAGTGGATCTTTATGACGGGCATTGTCCTGTATCTGCTGATTCAGGTGACGGGAGGCTCGGGAGATCTGACGGCACTGGTTCCGCAGCTGGGTGCATTTGCGGTAGCAGCGGCAAGGCTCCTTCCTTCCGCAAACCGCATGAATACGTACATGACGAACATTTCCTACTTCCAGCCCTTCCTCGACAATGTGAGTGAGAATCTGCAGGAGGAAATCCACGACAAGAACATTTCCTACCGGGTGGAGGATTATGACCCGGGGGATTCGGCGGAAAAGCTTCCGGTTCTTTCGGAAATTCAGCTGAAGAATATCGTGTACCATTACCCGGATTCCGACGTGAAAATTTTCGATCACGCCAGCGTCACCTTCCCGGTCGGCAAGTCGGTCGGGATTGTCGGCTCCTCCGGAGGCGGCAAAACAACACTGATCAATATCATGCTGGGACTTCTCCGGCCGGAGTCAGGACAGATCCTTGCGGACGGCGTGGATGTTCAGACGAATTACCGGGGCTGGCTTCGCAACATCGGATACATTCCGCAGTCAATTTATATGCTGGATACAACCATCCGGAAAAATGTGGCCTTCGGTGTCCCGGACAAGGATATTGATGACGAGAAGGTCTGGAGAGCGCTGAAGGAGGCACAGCTGGACGAGCATGTGCGTTCTCTTCCGGAAGGACTGGATACCAGAATCGGACAGAACGGCATCCGCTTTTCCGGCGGACAGAAGCAGAGAATCGGCATCGCCCGCGCGCTTTTCGAGGATCCGGAGGTGCTGGTTCTGGATGAGGCAACCTCTGCACTCGACAATGAGACCGAGGCTGCCATTATGGAGAGCGTCAACCGGCTTCACGGCCGAAAAACACTGATTATCATTGCCCACCGTCTCGAAACCATTGAGAAGTGCGATATGGTTTACCGCGTAGAGGGAAAGGGCGTAGTCCGCGAAAGATAAAACTTTTCTGCCGGGAACAGAAACTATGGGGAAGAAAACAGTAAGACAGGCGAATATGGAGCTGCTCCGGATGATTGCAATGATGGGCATTACCATTCTGCACATTCTCTACTGGAACGATGCCTTTTTGCTGGGCACCAATGAGATCACAGGGCTCCGCATTGCGGGCTCCGTTCTGGAGAGCCTTTGCGTGCCGGTTGTTGCAACCTATGTGATGATCAGCGGGTATTACGATACCGGCATTGAGCTGCGCCCTGCGAGACTTCTGCGTCTTCTTGCGGAGGTCTGGTTTTATTCGCTTGGAATTCACCTGCTGCTGCGGTCTGCGGGGCAGATTCCATCCGGAGAGAGCATCTGGGAGCTTGCCAGGTATGTACTCCCTGTCATGATGGGTCATTACTGGTTTGTCACGGCGTTTGTGGTGATGGAGCTGTTTGCTCCGCTTCTTGCGGCTGCAGTCGATCAGGTTTCGGAGAAGACACTTCGCGGCATTGTTGCCGGCCTTCTGATTTATGAAAGTGTTCTGAAAACCGTGCTGCCGTTTCAGCTGACACAGGATCATCAGGGGTATGATCTTTGCTTTTTCCTGCTTCTGTTTCTGATCGCCTCCTATCTTCGCAAATACGGTGCGCCGAAGCTGCTCTCCGGCAAACGGAGAGCCTTCCTTCTGTACGGAGCAAGCTGCGTGGTGATCGCTGCGGTTCAGATCGGCGCGGCCGTTCTGCATGCGCGCACCGGAAGCTTCTCCTATCTGGTCGATTCCCCCTTCCATTACAATTATCTGTTTGCGGTGACGGCATCCGTCGGCCTGTTCCTTGGGTTTCGGGAGCTTCGCGTTCCGGAGGGAAGGGCAGCCGCCTTCATCCGCAGCCTTTCGCCGCTTACCTTTGGTGTGTATCTGATTCAGTGCCACGCCGATCTTCTTCCCGGCTGGCCGCAGCTTCTTGCGGAACTGACAGGTGTGTCGGCAGAGGCCACACCGGCACCGGTCTTTTTCCTGTGGGTGATCGGATGCGCGGCTTTTGTATTTGCAGTCTGCAGTGCGGTGGATGCACTGCGGCGGATCATGTTTGATGGAGTGGAGAAGCTATGCAGGAGATGAAAAAAGATACCTTCATCCGGACTTTTCTGAAAAAGGCAGGGCGATACCAGACTCCCATGGAGCGGTACCTGTTTCCGGTGCTTCTGGTTCTGTGGCCGCTGTGGGGAACCTTCAGCGGAATTGACGTGACGGATGCGGGGTACAGCCTCGGGAACTACCTGACGCTGAAGGAAGGCATGTGGTTCTTCGCGACCTTCCTTGCCAACAAAGCAGGAGCTTTTCTGATCCTGCTTCCGGGAGGCGCGGATCTTCTTGCGATGAACATCAAGACGGCACTTTTTGTCTCTGCTGCGGCACTTGCTTCCTATTATGCGCTCCAGAGAATGATCCCCGGCTGGATGGTCTTTCTGGGAGAAGTTCTGGCGGAGTCGGTCTTCTGGTGCCCGACCGTGATTCTCTACAATGTACTTTCTTATGTGTTTCTGACGTTTGCCTGCCTTTGTCTGTTCCGGGCGGTCAACGGAGTTCCGAGAAAGCGTATCTGGTACGTGGCTGCCGGTGTGTTTCTTGGAATCAATGTGTTCGTCCGTTTCTCCAATGCGCTGCAGGCGGTCCTGATTCTTGCCGTTTGGCTGGAGGGATTCTGGTCCTCGAGGAGCAGAAGGAACGTCCTTCGGGACACCGGAGCCTGTGTCCTTGGCTACGCGGCGGGTGCCGGTGGAATGCTTGCCTGGATCTCGCTGGAATACGGCTTTTCGACGTACCTTTCGGCGATCGGTGAGCTGTTCGGAATCGGAGGCGACTACACATTTTCTGATATGCTGCTGACGACGCTGGCTGCATACCGGTCCGCTTTGATGTGGATGCTGATCATGGCGGCCTGCGTGATCGCGGGAATGTTCTTCTTCTCAATGCCGGTTCTCCGGGAGAAGAAGTGGAGGAAGCGCCTTCTCTACATGGCGGGAATTCCGGTGCTGCTTCGCTTCTACTGGGGGCGCGGCGCATTTACCACAAATTACAGGGATTACTGGTGCATGTTTACCTTTGTCATGATGTTCGTGATCCTGGCAATGGTGCTGGATCTGGTAGGAATTGCGGGCGGGTTCCGCGCGACAACGGATGAACGGTTTCTTGCCGCACTTTCTCTGCTTCTGATCCTGATCCTCCCGTTTGGCTCCAATAACTACACGTTTCCGATTCTTCTGAATCTCTTCCTGATTGCACCGTTTGCAATCTGGATGTTCCGCAGAATCTGGCAGGAGTTTCGAAGAAAGGAGCGCCATTTTCCCTGGCGCTGCATGGCAGTTGCACTGATCGGGGTTGTACTGGTACAGGGAACGTTATTTCATCTGTTTTACTCCTTCCGGGATGGGACGGACGGAACGGCAAGAACTGCTGCGGCAAATCTTCCAAGAACACAGGGGGTTTCGACTACACCGCAGAACGCAGAGGATCTGAATGGCGTTTATGCATATCTTATGCAGGAGGGGCTGACCGGGCTGCCGCTTGTGACATACGGAGATGCTCCCGGACTTTCCTATCTGTTTGGAATGGAACCGGGGCTTTCGACCACCTGGCCGGATCTTGCAAGCTTTCCGGAGGATGCGTTTGGCAGGGAGCTGCAGGAGCTTGGCGGCGTGGCGCTCGCCGGACATGGAGACCGGCTCCCGGTGGTGATCCTTCACACGGACGAGGATCATGCTTATCGCGATGAGGAGCTTGCGGCCCTGAAGGGCGGCAGGCAGGAAGAGCGCAAGGCTGTGGCTCTTCGGAATTATCTGGAGGAATGCGGCTATGAGACCGGATATCAGAATGAGCACTACATCGTAAAGCGAATACCGGCAGCGGGCTGATGCCTGCTGCGTCTGCACAGAAAATCGAAGGGATGCCGTAAGCATATGCTGCGGCAGGAAAGGATAATATGATGGAAATACGAATTCCTTTTAATATTCCGCCGTATGTCGGACATGAGATGGAATATCTGCAAAAGGCCTGCGAGGTCAATCATAAGATCTGCGGAGACGGGCCGTTTACGAAGCAGTGCAAGGCCTGGGTGGAAGAAAAAACCGGAACCGCCGGGTGCCTGATGACAACGAGCGGCACCTCCGCACTTGAGATGGCGGCACATCTTTCTCACATTCAGCCAGGGGAGGAGGTCATCATGCCGAGCTACACCTTCTGCTCTACTGCGGATGCATTCGTCCTGAAGGGCGCGGTACCGGTCTTTGTTGACATTCGTCCGGATACGATGAATCTGGATGAGACGCTTCTGGAGGATGCCATTACCGATAAAACAAGGGCGATCGCTGCGGTTCATTATGCGGGAGTTTCCTGTGAAATGGACACGATTCTGGAAGTTGCGAAAAGACATCATCTGACCGTGGTGGAGGATGCGGCACAGGGCGTCATGAGCTCCTATAAGGGAAGAGCACTCGGAACCATCGGCGATTTTGGCTGCTATTCGTTTCATGAAACCAAGAACTATTCCATGGGAGAGGGTGGTGCGATTCTGATCTGCGATCCGGAGAAGATCAGTGAGGCTGAGATCCTTCGTGAGAAGGGAACCAACCGCAGCCAGTTCTTCCGCGGACAGATCGACAAGTATACCTGGGTGGATTACGGAAGCTCGTTCCTTCCTTCAGAGCTCAATGCTGCGTACCTCATGGCACAGCTGGACCAGGCGGATGAGATCAATAATGCAAGGCTTGCAAGATGGGAGCAGTATTATCGTCTCCTTTCGCCGCTTGCCGAAGAGGGGAGAATTGAACTTCCGGTGATCCCGGAGGGCTGCGTTCACAATGCGCATATGTTCTATATCAAGACCAGAGACCTGGAGGAGAGACAGGCTCTGATCCAGGCACTGAGGGAGCAGGGAATTCTTGCGGTGTTTCACTACATTCCGCTGCATTCGAGCCCCGCGGGTAAGAAATTCGGACGTTTCCACGGGGAGGATCGTTATACGACAAGGGAGAGCGAGAGACTTCTCCGCCTTCCGATGTATTATTCCCTGACAGAAGAAAATGTGAACGACGTGGTCTCGGTGATTGAGGAATTCTACCGTACGCATTGAGATATCTGATAAGAGAAGCTGTGGAAGAAAAGCGGTAAAAGAAAATCTGTGAAACAGAGCCGCGAAAGAGTAGCTGTGACAGGACAACGGGAAGAAAAGAGACAACTGAATAGAACGGGCATCGGGCAAAGCAAGGCGGTAAGGCTTCTGCTTCCCTGCATATTTGCTTTGGCAGCGGCGCTTCTTCTCGGAAGAATCTTTCCGTATTACTATGATCTGAACGACGATGCGCTGATGGCACAGATCCTGGCGGGAAGCTATACAGGAGAGCCGGAGCTTCGGAACATCCAGAGCTATTTCCCGCTGACCGCTGCTCTGGGCGGTCTCTACCGGGCAAACAGGTCGGTGGACTGGTACGGACTGTTTCTTTTGCTCTGCCAGTTCGGGTGCCTTGCTCTTGTCCTCGGACGGGTCATGGCCTGCCGGAAGGATGTCAGGGCTGCCGTGCTTGCCGCGCTGGCTGCTGCGGGACTTCTGCTGTATCACATGGTGTTTCTTCAGTATTCTGTGACGGTAGGGATGATCGGGGCAGCGGCTGCCTTCTGGCTCCTTACGCTGCAGCCGGGGAAAACGAAACGTGCATGGCGGAAGGAGCTCCTGCCGCCGGTTCTTCTGATTGCGCTTGGGTATCTTCTTCGTTCCGAGATGATGCTGTTTGTGGGACCGTTTGCGGCCCTTGCCTTTCTGATCCGTGTGGCGCAGCTGAAGATGGAAAAAGGAAAGAAGCTTCGCCTGATGTGCGCGGTCCTTGTACTGGTTCTGCTTTCCCTTTTTGCAGGCGAAGCCGGAAACCGTCTTGGATACCGGTCGGATGAGTGGAAGGCGTTTTATCGTTTCTTCGATGCGAGGACGCAGCTCTACGATTTTCAGAGAATTCCGGAGTATGAAGGAAACGAGGAATTCTATCAGAGCATCGGCCTTGGCGCTTCTGAGGCAGAGCTGATCCGAAATTACAATTTCGGACTGGATGCGGACATTGACGCAGAGATGCTCGAAGCGATTGCAGCTTATGCGAAGGAAAAGGCAGCAGGTGAAAAGAGCATCGGGACAAGGTGGAGAGAGGCCCTCTGGGATTACAGGGCTTCGCAGACCACCAGGGCAGAGGAGCCTTACCGGATGACCAGTCTGGTGCTGTATGCGCTGGCGGTTCTTCTTTCCGGTGCGGAAATCCTGAGATATTTCTGCAGGAGAAGCGGTTCCTTCCGGGGAAAGGGGAAGAAAGAGAAGGAGCGGTGCAGGGAAAGCGCAGTCAGACTTTCCGGAGTTCTGGCACTGTATGTGCTCCGAAGCGCTCTTCTTTTATATCTTTATTATCATCATCGGCCGGTGGTGCGATTGACGCACAGTATTTTCCTTGCAGAGGCGGTGATCCTTCTCTGGCTCATCGGCGAGGAGGTCCGGGACCGGAGAAAAGAAGCTGCGGGGACTTATGTACTGCTTACGGTGCTCTTTCTTGCGGCTGCCGCCTGGCAGGTTCGCAGCGCTGCCGGTGAGCAGGAGGCACGTCTTTCGAAAAATGCGCCGTATGAGGCATTTCTTTCTTACTGCAGGGAGCATTCGGAGAATGTATACTTTACGGATGTTTATTCCACGGTGGATTTCTCAGACCGTCTTTTTGAAGTCGGTGACGAGCCGTCCAACTACACTCTGATGGGCGGATGGGCAGCCAGGAGCCCTCTGGAAGCGGAAAAGCTCCGGAACCTGGGCCTTTTCACGCAGAGTGACTCTGCCGAAGGACAGGGACTGGACAAAATCCTTCTTGGGAACGCCAACGTCTTCGTGGCGGCCGAGGCTGACGCGGATCCGGGCTGGCTTCTGGCCTATTATTCCGGAAAAGGCATGCAGGCAGAGCTGAAAGAGGAAGACCGTATCGGGAATGACTGGATCATCTATTCCGTGAAGCCGGAAACGGAGGACGGACATTAATTCATTCATACATCAATTTCAGAAGAAGCTCAGGAGAAGAAAATGGACGGACAATACATAGCATCGGACGGAAATCTGAAGATGCGGGCACTTACACTTGAGGATTCACAGCTCATTGTGGACTGGCGGAACAATCCGAGGGTGCGAAGCCGTTATATTTACCGGGAACCGTTCACGCTGGAAGGGCAGGAACGCTATTTTTACGAAAAGGTGGAGAGCGGACAGGTTGCCCAGTTTATTTTCTGCGAGGAGAGAACCGGAGAAGATGGAAGGCACTTCGACCTTCCGATCGGCTGTGCGGTGCTGGATGACATTCATCTGCAGTATGCGGAGTGCGGCGACTGGATCGGAGAGGATTCGGCCATTGGGAAGGGCTACAGCGCAAGAATGATCCGGCTTGCCTGCGACTATGGCTTCCGGGTACTGGGGCTTTCGGACATTGTGTGCCGAATTTTTGAAGACAATCCGGCATCGCTGAAGGGATACGAGAGAGCCGGGTTTCAGATTGCCGGTGTGCTTCCATCGGTGGAGTGCACGGATGGAGCCAGAAAGGACATGTATTTCCTGCGGCTTAGGAGAGAAGATTACGGTTATGAAGGAAAATAAGACGATCAGCTTTGTGATTCCGTGTTACCACTCGGAACAGACCCTTGCGGGGGTTGTAAAGGAAATTGAAGAGACCATGACGGGACTGCCCGCCTATGCGTATGAAATCATCATGGTGAACGACGGCTCGGGAAAGGAAACCTGGGACGTCATCCGCTCCCTCTGCGAGGGCCGAAAGGACCGGACCGGAATGGATCTTGCCCGGAATTTCGGGCAGCACGCGGCACTGATGGCAGGAATCCGTGCGGCGAAGGGGGACATTGTGGTCTGCCTCGATGATGACGGACAGACACCTGCCGACGAGGTGGGAAAGCTTCTTGCGGCCATTGAGGACGGGGCTGACGTTGCCTATGCAAGCTACGAGCATAAGGAGCACTCGGCGTTCCGGAATTTCGGAAGCTGGGTCAACGAGAAAATGCTCGAGAAGATGCTGAACAAGCCGCATGATCTGTATGTGAGCAGCTATTTTGCCATGCGGCGCTTTGTGGCGGATGAGGTCCTGCGGTATCAGAATTCCTATCCGTACCTGCTGGGACTTGTGCTTCGCACGACAAAGAACATTGTGAATGTGCCGGTGCATCACAGAAGACGTGAGATCGGAAACAGCGGCTATACCTTCGGAAAGCTCCTTGCTCTCTGGATGAACGGGTTCACAGCCTTTTCCATCAAGCCGCTTCGGCTCGGCACGGCACTCGGCGCGGCCTGCTCGGCGCTGGCTTTTGTTTATGCCATCTATACCATTGTGAAAAAAATGGTGAATCCGGCGGTTCCGGTCGGCTTCTCCGCGCTGATGACCGCCATTGTATTCTTCGGCGGAATGATCCTGCTGATGCTGGGACTTGCAGGCGAATATATTGGAAGAACGTATATCTCTGTCAACAGTGCACCCCAGTATGTCATTCGTGAAACGACAGGAAAGGAAGAACACTAATTATGTTGCGAATGGTGATTCAGAAGAGAAATGCGGTCCTTTGCGGACTGCTGGTTCTCCTTTGCCTTGCGCTTGCAACCATCTGGCCGATGCGGCTGTATCGGGAGAATCATGCCTTTGCTTCCGGCCTTGATCCGGTGATGATCAGCGACTCTGTGACAGAGGATACGGATGCGGGAGAGTATTTCACCGCGCAGTATGACCATCTGCAGACGCTGAAGTTTTATGTGCACTCGGTTCAGGAGGGAGGAAAGGCGCAGTTTCAGCTTTTCCGGGTCCTGGAAAATGGCGCGATGGAGCTCACGGCGGAAGAGGAGGTGAAGCTTCCGGATGAGGTCCCTGCCTATGCCGCTGTTTCCGTGGATGCAGATCTGATTCCGGGCGAGACCTATGTTTATACGATTCGCGGAATGGAGAACAGCCGGTTTATGGTTGGCTTCGAAGCGCAGGAGGAGGCGCTTTCCACAGGAAAATCACCCCTGTATCAGACCGGCTTCTATCATGACAGCGGGATTGATGGTGTGGCACTGAAGACCTCTTTGGATTACCGGATTGCGGAGACGAAGGGACCCTCGGCGGTTCGGGCTCTTTTCTACCTTGCGGCGGCAGCGCTTGCTGCGCTGTGCGTTTATCTCTTCTTTCGGAAATTTCCGGAGAAAAATACCGTGACCTCCGTGCTTCGTGCAATGCAGGTTTTCCTGACACCGGCGGTTGTCCTTGGGTTCGGAGCAGCCTTTCTTGCCGTCTGGCCCTTGAAGCTCTTTGACGGAAGAGTGCCGGACATTCTGATTTATGAAGCAGGCATCCTTTTCGGTGCCGGCTGGTGCCTGTACGGCCTCTGGCATAAAAGAGACGGGATTCCGGATCTTGTGGGCAGCGACCTCGGGCGGAAGAACCTCTGGCATTACGGCATCATTCTCTGCATCGCGCTCATCATGAATTACAGCGCCGATTACATGAATGCAACGAATGACTATATCCACGACACGTCGATGTCCCGGATTGTTGTACTCCTGTGCCTGATTACGCTCCTTATGGGAGATATTGCCTCGAACTTCAATGCGGGAACGGCAGCGGTGACGGCGGTCTCGGTGCTGCTTGCGGCTGTTTACAGCATTCATAACCGGATTCCTGCTGCAGCGGATCCGGAGGCTGCGTGGAAGAATTCGGTGACGGTGTCAAAGGCGGCGGCCTGTGCAGCGGCAGCAATCGCCGTTACTTCGCTTGTCTGCATGCTGGCAGACAGGATTCGCAGAAAAGAGAAGCCGCTGTCTGGTGTATCGAGATTTCTGACCGGTGTGGTTCTTCTCTTTGCCGTATGGCTTCTGATCTTCCGGAATACAAGGCTCTGGATTCCTCTCCTTGTGGGCATCTGGCTGCTGTTCTATGTGCGATATCGTTACTGGACGGGAAGAGAGCGCCTTTTGCAGGATCTGTGCGAGGGAATTCTTCTGGATTTCGCCTTCAAGGTAGCTTACACGATGCTGCACCGGTACTATCTGGCTTACATGTACAGCCGCTTTTCCATGCATTTCCATACGCCGACGGTGACGGCCTACTATCTCGTAATTGTCTGTGCGGCGGCGATTACTCTTTTTGTCAGAAAATTCCGGATGACGGCGGGACAGGAGCTTCGTGCAAGAGCTGCCGGAACCTGGAAGGAGGCCTTTTTCCTCGGGCTTTCCTGCTCGTACATGACGATGAGCCTCACGAGATCCGGAATCGGCGTTCTGGCTCTTCTTCTGTTCATTGCGGCGTTTTATCTTGGCAATTTCGGGCCGGGGAAAAAGCGGATTGCCTTCCGTTTTAAGACCGGTGTGCAGACGCTCCTTGCTTTCCTTCTGATTGTGGCGGTTACGTTCCCGGTTGCGTTTACCGGTCAGCGGGTGATTTCCACGGTCTATGCGCACCCGCACCGGTTTGAGGAGCTGGAGCCGTATGACGACTGGGTCCTTCGGAATGTAACCTGGAACTGCACGGCATTTATGAATGTTGAAATTTTCATCCGCGATTTCGGCGACCGGATTCTGGGCGGAGAGATCGGATCGAAGATTTATTACGGAAACGAGTGGTATGTTCCGCAGGGCTACCGGACGGCGGATGTCCGGGAGATCAAAGAGCCTCTGGAGGACGGAATGCTTGTGATGGCGGACGGCTCCGGAAGCGGTCTTGCGGCTCTGGGGAAGAAGCTGGGGCAGCCGGCAGCGCCGATGCTTCTTGCGACGCAGGCAGAGCTGGAGGCAGGCTCTATTGATACCGGAGATCTTTCCAATGGACGGATGGGATTGTATCTGGCGTATCTGAAGCAGCTGAACTGGACCGGCCATGATGAAATGGGGGTTGTTCTGGAGAGCGGAGAGCTTGCGGTCCACGCGCACAATATTTTCCTGCAGGCAGCGTATGACTGCGGAATTCCGGCAGGGGCACTGCTTCTTCTGACGGTGCTGTCTGTCTTTGCAGCCTCCTTTGTTTATGCACGCAAAAAGGGCAGTACAGATCCCTATGCGCTGCTTCCTTTTCTTCTTGTGACGGGATTTGGACTGACCGGAATGGTGGAATGGATTTTCCATTTCAGCAATCCGTATACGATTGTGATGTTGTTTGCCATGGCGCCTCTTCTGTTCCCCGAAAAGGATGCGGAACGAACAGAATCATGACGAATGGATGCGGAGAGGGAGATGATGCAGAAACTTCCGGGGAAAAAACGAGACAGGCTGATTGCGGGAATCTATGGACTCGGACTGTCCCTGTCCTGGCTTCTTGGCCATGTTCTTGAGAGGAACGGAGCCCTTGCAAAGCCGCGGGCGTCTGAGCTTGTTTTATTTGTCTTCGGCTGGCTTCTTGCTTCGTCTGGTGCCTTTTTTCTGTGGAGATGGCTGGACCGTAAAAGAGGAAATCACAGGGCGGAAGATGCGGTTTCCGGGAAGCGGGAAAAGCGGCCTGTCTTTCTTTCCTGGGTGCTTTTGATGCTGACGGATCTGATTTCTCTTCTTGCGGTATATCCTGGATTTTTCGTCTACGATGCTTCCGAAGAGCTTGCCATGGTGCAGACAAGGTGCTTCACAACGCACCACCCGCTCCTGCATGTCCTTCTTCTCGGCGGTGTCATTCTTGCAGTGCACAAGGTGATCGGATCCTACAACGCAGGCATCTTTGTCTATCTGCTTCTGCAGATGGCGGTTATGAATGCGGCGTTTGTATTCCTTCTGCAGGATATGAAAAGACGGCATGCCGGGCGCGGACTCCGGATCTTCGGGCTGCTCTGGTATGCATTTTGCCCGGTGGTCACGATGTTCGTTCTCTGCAGCTGCAAGGACGGACTCTTTGCTGCAGCGCTTCTTCTCATGACGGTATTTCTTCGCAGAATTCTGGAGCAAAGCTTCGGGAGCGGAGAGCATTCCGAAGAAGCGGAGAACTCCGGACGGGCAGACCGGACGGGCTTTGTGCTGTCTGCGATGTTCGTGATGCTTCTTCGCAACAACGGCGTCTATGCTTATGCGGTTTTCCTGATGCTGCTGGTTCCGGTGGTTCTGTTTTCCCGATCCCGCGGCAGAAAAAAACAGGACCGGAGTGCAGGAGACAGCGGAAGAAACGGAGAGCTCTGGAAGAGGGCGGTTCTCTTTGCGCTTCCGCTCCTTTTGTATGGGGGCGGATCCAAAGGGCTTGCAGGTTTGGTGCATGCAACCTCGGAGGAGAGTCAGGAGATTCTGACCGTGCCGATCATGCAGCTTGCAAGAGTGTGGAATGCAGAGCCCGAATCCTTTTCTTCGGAAGAGAAGGAGGCGATGGAGCTTCTGATGGATTCTCCGGATGCCTGGGAGCTGTACAATCCGGTTCTTTCGGATCAGGTGAAGATTCATTTTGACAACGCCGCATACCGGCAGGACCGCGGCGTCTTCTGGAGACTCTGGCTTTCTAAGGGGCTCCGCCATCCGGTGTCGTATCTGAATGCCTGGCTGATGACAAGCTACGGCTTCTATGCACCGGGGGCTGTCATTGACTGCTACCGGGGGAATACGGTTTATACCTTTACCTATGGGGACAGCTCGTATTTCGGCTATGAGACGGAGCAGCCGGGAATCCGGGAGAGCAGGCTTCCTGTGCTGGATTCGTGGTACCGCTTCCTTTCTCTGGACGAGAGGGCGCAGAAGTCACTTCTGCCCGGCGTCATTCTTTCTCCGGGGGTGATGGCATGGCTGTTTTTCCTGGTTCTCTTTGACCTTTGGAGGAGGAAAGAAGGAAAAGCACTCCTTTCGCTCCTTCCGGTTTTCCTTGTGTGGCTGACCGTTCTCCTCGGTCCGTGCACATTGCCGCGGTATGTTGTATACTTATGGATTGGATTACCATGCTTTTTTACAGAGCTTGTAACATTTGAATCAGAATAGATGCTGCAAAGGTGCAGATGGATACGGCACCGGCGGCTTTGAGGGTTTTATGACCAGATCGAAGGATAAGAACGGGCAGGCACCCGGACAACGCTTTAATTATGCGAAATTCTGGCGCCGTGCGGTCCTGATTGTATATGACATTTTAAGTGTGATTCTGGCGAGCTATCTCTCGCTTCTCATCCGCTATGAATTCCAGGCTTCGGAGATTCCGAGCTACTTCTCACTTCCGGTTCTGGAGGCACTTCCGTTCACGGTTGGCGTGACCATTGCTCTGTTTTACGTGTTCCGACTTTACGATTCGCTGTGGGCATTTGCGGGAGAGACGGAGCTTCAGAATCTGGTTCTTGCCAATGCGGCGGCGGCGCTGGTGAACGTTGGAATTCTTCACCTGAACCGGCATGAAATTCAGGCAGTTCCGAAGAGCTACTACTTCATGTACATGTTCCTGATGATCTCACTGACCTTCATCAGCCGCTTCTCCTATCGGTTCCTTCGAGGAATCAAGCATAAGAACGCGAACCGGAGCAATGCGACCAATGTCATGATTGTCGGAGCAGGAGAAGCGGGGAACATCATTGTCCGCGAAATTCTGAATTCGCATTACTCCACGATGAACCTGAAGTGTCTCATCGATGATTCCAAGGACAAGTGGGGCAAATTCATTCAGGGCGTCAAGGTCGTTGGCGGAAGAGATGAGATTCCTGCAGCCGTGCAGGAATACGACATTGACGAGATCATCATCGCCATCCCGTCTCTTTCCAGGGCACAGCTGAAGGGAATTCTTGACATCTGCAAGGAGACGAAGTGCAAGATGCGCACGCTCCCCGGAATTTACCAGCTGGTAAACGGCGAGGTCAGCGTCTCCAAGCTGCACGATGTTGAGGTGGAGGATCTCCTCGGAAGAGATCCGGTGAAGGTCGATATTGATTCGATCATCGGCTATGTACAGGGAAAGGTGGTCTGTGTCACCGGCGGAGGCGGCTCCATCGGATCGGAGCTGTGCCGTCAGATCGCGGGACATCGCCCGAGACAGCTGATCATCATTGATATCTATGAGAACAGCGCCTATGACATCCAGCAGGAGCTGAAGCGCAAATACCCGGAGTTGGATCTTGTGGTTCTGATTGCTTCTGTCCGGAATGTGGAGCGGATCAACTGGATTTTTCGCAAATACCGGCCGGATATCGTCTACCATGCAGCCGCACACAAGCATGTGCCGCTGATGGAGGTCAGTCCCTGCGAGGCCATTAAGAATAATGTATGCGGAACGTTCAATACCGCGATGGCGGCAGCCAACTACGGAACCGAGCGATTCGTCATGATCTCGACCGACAAGGCGGTGAATCCGACCAACATCATGGGGGCCTCGAAGCGCATCTGTGAGATGATCATTCAGGTATTCAACCGACATTATCAGTGCAACTTCGTTGCGGTCCGCTTCGGAAATGTTCTTGGCTCCAACGGAAGCGTCATTCCGTTGTTCAAGAAGCAGATCGCGGCCGGCGGCCCGGTGACCGTGACAGACCCCAACATCATCCGTTACTTTATGACGATTCCGGAGGCGGTTTCTCTGGTCCTTCAGGCAGGAGCCTATGCAAAGGGCGGTGAGATTTTTATCCTTGATATGGGAGAGCCGGTGAAGATTCTGGATCTTGCCGAGAACCTGATCAAGCTCTCCGGCTATAAGGTCGGTGAGGACATCAAGATTGTGTTTACCGGTCTTCGTCCCGGCGAGAAGCTTTACGAAGAAATGCTGATGAACGAAGAGGGGATGAAGGATACGGCAAACCGTCAGATCCACATCGGCAAGCCGCTTGAGATTGATGAGGACCGCTTCTTCGTACAGCTGAAGCGTCTGAAGGATGCCGCCACGGAGGAATCTCCGGCAATCCGCGAGCTTGTGCGGGAGATTGTTCCGACATACCGCAAGAATACAGAGGTCAACCGGGAACGGATCCATGAGGAAATCGAGAAGCAGCAGAAGCGTCTTGCCGATGAAAAGGGCGTAGATGCAAGGCTTCATGAGAAGGAGCAGGTGAGGATTCACAGGCCGGATCAGGAAGAAGCAAAAGGCTAATCCGGTATCCGGGAATCGGACAGATCGGAAATGCGAGGGAAAGAAACACATGGCTTTTACGAGAAGTGGCGATTTCAGGCCTTTTGAGAAAAAGGTATGGCTTGCATCGCCGACAATGCATGGCGAAGAGTTGGAGTTTGTAACAGAGGCCTATGAAACCAACTGGATGAGCACCGTAGGGGAGAACATCAATCAGGTGGAAAAGATCGCGGCTCAAAAGGCGGAGGTCCGGTATGCCGTCGGACTTTCCTGCTGCACCGCCGCGCTTCATCTGTGCTGTAAGCTTGCAGGAGAGAAATTGTACGGGAAACCGGCCATCAGTCACGGCGCTCTGGAGGGAAAGAGGGTATTCTGCTCGGACATGACGTTCGATGCGACCCTGAACCCTGTCGTGTATGAAGGCGGCATTCCTGTTTTCATTGATACGGATCGGGATACCTGGAATATGGATCCGGCTGCGCTGGAAAAGGCGTTTGACTTATATCCGGAGGTCAGACTTGTCGTATCCGCAGAGCTCTACGGCTTTCCGGGACGCATGGACAAGATCAAGGCCATCTGCGAAAGACACGGTGCACTTCTGATTGAGGATGCGGCGGAGGCAATGGGCGCGTGCATCGACGGCAGGCAGTGCGGGAGCTTCGGTGATTATGCGGCAATTTCCTATAACGGGAACAAGATTATCACGGGGAGCGCCGGCGGCTGCCTTCTGACCAACAGCCTGGAGGATGCGAACCGTGCCCGCAAATGGGCCACGCAGGCGCGTGAGAATGCGGCATGGTATCAGCACGAGGAGGTCGGCTATAATTATCGCATGAGCAATGTGGTAGCCGGTGTGATTCGCGGTCAGTATCTTCATCTGGAGGAGCACATCGCACAGAAGAAGGCCGTGTATGAGAGGTACCTCAAAGGTCTGGAGGGACTTCCTGTCCGGATGAATCCCATTACGGAAGGGACCACTCCGAATTACTGGCTGTCCGCGCTGATTATTGATGACGATGCCATGTGCAGACAGGTACGGGATGACCATCAGGCGCTTTACATCCCGGAAGCCGGACGGAGCTGTCCGACGGAAATTCTGGAAGCCATTACCTCTGTCAACGCGGAAGGACGGCCCATCTGGAAGCCTATGCACATGCAGCCGATGTATCGGATGCATGAAGCAGTCGGCCGGGAAGGAACGCTCCGGTGCAGGACCAATGCTTATATTGCAGGCGGCGTAGAGGATGTCGGAGCAGACATTTTCCGAAGAGGCGTGTGCCTGCCGAGTGATAACAAAATGACGGTCGAGGAGCAGGACCGGATTATTGAGGTAATCCGCGCATGCTTCGAATAGCAGCCGAAATCACAGATATGACATAAGTGTTCATAATGTAAGAGGGGACCATATGTACCGCAGATGCATCAAAAGACTGTTGGATATCATACTGGCATTAATCGGGCTCATTTTGCTGAGCCCGGTTTTTCTGATTTTAATGCTGCTGGTCCGGAAAAAGCTTGGCTCGCCGGTGTTCTTCCATCAGGAAAGGCCGGGAAAGGACGGGAAAATATTCGGACTCATGAAGTTCCGTTCCATGACCGATGCGAGGGATGAAGAGGGAAATCTCCTTCCGGATGCGGAACGACTTCCTCATTTCGGAAAGGTTCTTCGTGCGACCAGTCTGGATGAGCTTCCGGAATTCATCAATATCCTGAAGGGGGATATGTCCTTTGTGGGTCCGCGCCCCCTCCTTGTCCGATATCTTCCGTACTACACGGAGGAGGAGATGCACCGGCATGACGTGCGGCCGGGACTCACCGGACTTGCACAGATCAACGGACGAAATGCTCTGAACTGGGAGGACCGGTTCCGGTACGATCTCACTTATGTGAACAATGTGTCCTTTGCCATGGATGCAAAAATTGTATTCGGCACCATCGGAAAGGTTCTGCATCATTCCGGTGTACAGTCCGGAGCGGATCAGACCATTCCGGATCTGGATGCATATCGGAAGAATGCCGGGAAGGCTGCTGCGGAGGAAGTTGCGGAATCAGTCGGAAGCAGCAAAGAGCGGAAAGGATACAATCATGGCGGAGCTTAAGAAAATCGAGGTGCTGGAGCATCCGTTTGCTCCGACGCCGATCGTCTGCCTGTCCGGGGATTATTCGGACAATGAGATCTGGATCAAGCGGGAGGATCTGCTGCCGTTTTCCTTTGGCGGGAATAAGGCGAGAAAGGCGGCCTGCTTCTACCGGGAAATGATGGAGGAGAGGCCGGATGTCGTTATGACCTATGGCTCCAATTCCTCCAATCACTGCCGCATCATTGCAAATCTTGCGGCGGCGCTGGAGCTTCCGTGTCATATCATCTCCTCCGGAGAAGAGGAGCATGGAACAAACGGAAGAGAGCTCTTCAACCGCGTGATGGTCCGAGACTTCGGCGCCTCGGTGGAAACCGTTCCGGTGGAAGAGGTGCATGACACCATCGAAGCGAGAATTTCCGAATACCGGAATCAGGGGAAAAAGCCATATTTTATCCAGGGCGGCGGCCACGGAAATGCGGGAACACAGAGCTATGTGGATGCATATCGGGAAATTGCCGCACAGGAAAAAGAGCTCGGAATGAGATTTTCCCGCGTGTTTCATGCGACGGGCACAGGTTCGACGCAGGCAGGACTTGTCTGCGGAAGAGAACTGGAGCGACAGGAGCAGGGAGAGCTCATCGGAAACCGGATCGTGGGGATCAGCATCGCAAGGCCCTGTCCGCGCGGACGGGATGTGGTGAAGGAGAGCATTCTGGATTACTACCGGATGCGGAAAAAGCAGAATCCCGGACAAAAGCTCCCGGAGTTTTGCGAGGAGGATCTTGTTTTTGAGGACAGGTACCGTCTCGGAGGCTATGGAAAGTCTTCTCCCGAGGAGGAGGCGTGCATCCGGAGGGTGATGCGGCAGGATGGAATTCCGATGGACACCACGTATGTGGGCAAGGCCTTTTTCGGCATGCTGCAGTATCTGAGAGATCATGAAATTCGCGGAGAGAGGATCCTGTTTGTGCATACAGGAGGAACGCCGCTGTTCTTTGACAGGCTGTAGGCGTGAGCAGGCTGCAGGAGAGACGTTATCAGCAGGGAGGTTGTGATGAATATTCTGATTCTGAGTGCCGGGACACGAAATAAGGTGGTACAGGCCTTTCGAAAGACGCTGGAGGGGAAAGGGAGAGTTGTCGCAACCGATGCATCGGCTCTTGCCCCTGCGCTGTATGACGCAGACAAGGCGTACGTTGTACCGCGCATTACGGCGCCGGATTATCTGGACCGGATTCTTGAAATCTGCAGAAGGGAAGAAATCTCCGGCGTTTTCTCTCTGATCGATCCGGAGCTTTCTCTGATTGCAAAAGAACGTGCAAGATTTGAGGAGCTTGGCGTCACCGTGGTGGTATCCCCCTTTGAGCTGTGCGAGACCTGCCTGGACAAATACCGCATGTACGAGCTCCTTCAGAAGGAAGGAATCCGGACGGCAAGGTGCTGGACGAGCGCAGAGGCTTTCTTTGCTGCCAAGCAGGCGGGGGAGATTTCCTACCCGGTTTTCGTAAAGCCGCAGTGCGGAAGCGCAAGCCTTCACATCAATCTTGCGGAAAATGACGAGACGGTCCGGACACTGTTTGACAATGAGAAGGATCTTATGGTTCAGGAGCTGATGACCGGGCAGGAGTATGGCTGCGATCTCTATATTGACCTGATTTCCGGGAAATGTACCTCTCTTTTTCTGAAGAAGAAAATCCGTATGCGTGCGGGAGAGACCGATAAATCGGTGTCGGTAAAGGATGAGAAGCTGTTTGCGAAGCTTGCGGCTTTTGCGGAAAAATGCGGCTTCCGTGGAATGATTGACATGGATCTATTCCATGATGAGCATGGTCATGAGAATGAGAACGGATGGATTCCGGAGGGAGAATGGTATCTTTCCGAGGTCAATCCGAGATTCGGGGGCGGTTATCCGCATGCCTATGCGTGCGGGGTGGACTTCCCGTCACAGATGCTTGCAAATCTTCGGGGAGAGGAAAATCCGGTGACCATCGGCGCCTATGAGAGCGGCGTCGTCATGATGAAATACAACGAAATTGCAATCCGGAAAGAAGGAGAGCTTGCAGAATGAAGGCGAAAACCATGAGCGGAAGTGATCCGGCAAAAAAGACGGTAATGATTCTTGCAAACTCCTCCGGAGGACTCTACGATTTCCGGAACGAGCTGGTGCAGAAGCTCCTGCAGGAATATCGCGTGGTGGCAAGTCTCCCGGATACGGTGAAGACGGAGCTCCTGGCCAAAGAGGGCGTGATCATTGAGCATACGCCGATTAACCGGCGCGGGATGAATCCGGCGCAGGATCTTTCTCTGGTGCACGCCTATGAGCTTCTGATGAAGAAGTATCGGCCGGATCTGGTTCTGACGTATACGATCAAGCCGAATGTATATGGCGGTTTTGTCTGCAGAAGGATGGGAATTCCGTATCTTCCGACAATCACGGGCCTTGGAAGCACATTTCAGAAGAGCGGGCCGCTTCTTTTCCTTGTGGAGAGAATGTATTACGAGGGACTGAAAAGGGCTTCCTGCGTGTTCTTCCAGAATGAGGAAAACCGTCAGATTTTCCGAAGAGGAGGACTGGTAAGCGGGAGAGACCGTCTGGTTCCGGGCTCCGGTGTCAATACGAAGGTCTGGCAGGCGATGCCGTATCCGAAGGACGAGGTCACCAATTTCCTTTTTGTGGGACGTGTGATGAAGGAGAAGGGAATCGAGGAATTCTTCCGTGCCGCGGAGGTGCTGCATTCGGAGAAGGTACTGTTCTCTATCTGCGGCTACTGCGATGAGGACTATCAAGGGGAGCTGGATGAGAGAGCTTCACGGGGAGAAATTCTTCAGCTTGGCTTCCATCCGGATATGCATGAGTATTACAGGGACTGCTCTGCGGTTGTGATGCCGACCTGGCATGAAGGAATGTCCAATGTTTTGATGGAGGCGTCTGCCTGTGCAAGACCTGTGATTGCATCCAACATTTCCGGCTGCCGGGAGATTTTTGAGGATGGCGTGACGGGCTACGGATTTGCACCGCACTCGCCGGAGGAGCTGATCCGTACGCTTCGCCACTTCCTGACACTGGATCGCTCGCAGAGAGCTGCCATGGGCGAAGCCGCAAGACAGAAAATGATCGAGGAATTTGACCGTGAAAAGGTGGCAGCGGCCTATCTGGAGGAAATCTATGCCGCGATGGAAGAGCCAAAGGAAGATAGCGGGAAGAAAGGGAACAGCGAAACGTGAAGAAAATTGCATTTCACCTGAACTGCCTGGTGCATGGGGGTGCGGAGCGCGTGGTCTCCAATCTTGCGAACAAGTTTGCGGAAGAAGGCTATGACGTCTATGTGACCGTGGAGTGGATTGACAAGGATGAGTTCCGGCTGGATCCCCGGGTGCATCATGTCAATGTCGGACTGAAGCCGGAGGACGAGAAGAAGGGCCGCTGGGTCAAATTCGGCCTGCGGATCAAATATCTCCGGGAATTTCTGAAGGAAGTGCAGCCGGATGTCCTGTGTGCCTTTATGCACCGGCCGAATTTCCGTGCGCTGACGGCAGCGCTTGGTCTTCGCGTACCGGTCATCATTTCCATCCGGAACAATCCGGAGCCGTTTTACAGCGGACGTACCGATAAATTTCAGGTCAGATGGCTGTTTCCTCATGCGGCAGGCTGCGTGTATCAGACCGCGGAACAGAGAGAATTCTTCAAGCCGTATCTGCAGGAGAATTCCAGAGTGATCATGAATCCCGTGAACCGGAAGTACATTGAGCTTCCGGATCCGGATTATGAGCACCAGGAGCGCTGCGTTGTACAGAGCTCGCGCCTCGTGGATTTCAAGAATCAGGAAATGCTTCTTCGTGCCTTTGCAAAGGTTCATGCGGTACATCCCGACTGGTCCCTGAAAATATACGGACCGGATTCTGAGGACGGCACAAAGGAGAAGCTCGAGGAAATCATCCGGGCGAACCGGGCTAAGGACTGGATGCAGCTTATGGGTGGCACGGACAGGCTGGAGGAGCTGATTCCGAAGGCGGCGATTTATACGCTTCCGTCCAATTATGAGGGGATGCCGAATGCTCTTATGGAGGCGATGGCGATGGGAATGCCCTGCATTTCGACGGATTGTCCGGCGGGAGCACCGCGCGTTCTGATTCAGGATGGTGTCAACGGACTCCTGATTCCTGTGGGAGATGAGGCTGCCATGACGGCGGCGATTTTGAAGCTGATCGAGAATCCGGAGCTTCGCAGGAGCCTTGGACAGGAAGCAAGAAAGATCCGTGAAATCGCGGGAACAGATGAAATTTATCACCAGTGGAAGGATTATCTGGAGGAAGTGATCTGCGAGCGGGAAGGAAAGAAAACCTGAGAATGGCAGCAGAAAACGAGAGAAAACCGCACATATGCCTCTACATCGGCTCTTTGCAAAAGGGCGGTGCGGAGAGGGTGATGACGCACCTTGCCGAGTATCTTTACGGAGAAGGCTGGAGGGTAACCTTTGTGACAACGTATTTCCGGCCGCCGGAATACGTCCTTCCGCATGCACTGTGGGATGCGAAAACCGGCGAGCTTTACGGAACGGAAGAGGAAACCGTTTCCTGGGGCAGGGAGCGCTCTGCAACAGCTGCGCCGGATGGGATCTGCCGGGTTTATTCCGATCCGAAGCCGGAGGAGCTTGCAAAGGGAAGAGTGCGCGGCTTTATCGCCAGATACCGGACGCTGCGGGAGATCTGGAAGCGGGAGAAGCCGGATGTCATCCTGTCATTTATCGGCTACAACAATTCCTTCGCCGTGCTGACAAGCCGGGGACTGGGAATTCCGGTGGCAGTCAGCGTCCGCTCCAACCCTGCCTATGAATACAACACGGCAAAGCTCCGGCTCCCTGCTTTTTTCTTCTTCCGGAAGGCGGACGGGGTTGTGCTGCAGACACATGAGGCGGCGGAGTTTTTCCCGAAGGACATTCAGAAGAAGGCGGTAATTCTGCCGAATGCCATCAACCCGGATTTCATTCATCCAAGATATGAGGGAGATCGTCAGAACAGGGTGGTCTGCGTCGGGCGTCTGGATCACAACAAGAATCAGGACTACCTGATCCGCCAGTTTGCACGGGCGCATGAGAAGCACCCGGAGTATACGCTGCATCTGTACGGAGACGGACCGGCAAGGGCGGAATTTGAGCGCCTTGCGGATCAGCTTGGAATTGCGGAAGCCGTTATCTTTGAAGGTCTGGTGGACGGCGTCCGGGAAAAAATCGAAAAGAGCCGGATTTTTGTTCTCCCTTCCAGATCAGAGGGAATGCCGAATGCACTTCTGGAGGCCATGGGAGCAGGGCTTGCCTGCATATCGACGGACTGCCCCTGCGGGGGACCGAGGGATCTGATCCGGGATGGTGAGAACGGATTTCTTGTCCCGGTGGAGGGAGCTGCTTCGAAGCAGGGAGAACCTGCAGCTGCGGCTGCCCGGAAGAACGAAGAGGATCCGGATTCTGTCATGGCGGAGCGGCTGATTCGCCTGATGGATGACCCTCAGCTTGCGGACCGGATGGGCCGGGAAGCGGCCAGGGTGCAGGAAAGCTACAGTCCGGAACGGATCAACCGTCAGTGGAAGGATTATCTATGCAGTTTCATTCACTCTATTTCATAATATTCTTTCTGCCGCTGACGCTTCTTGGCTACTATCTTCCGGCAGGAAAACAGACCGGAAGAGGGAAAGCTGCTGCCGACTGGTTTCTGATCGCAGCATCTTTTCTGTTCTACGGGATTGCCAATCCCTGGTACCCGGCAATGCTGGCCGTACTGATTCTTCTGAACTGGGGAATTGCCGGGAGAGAAAAAGCTGCGGAAGCAGCGGGAGCTTCGGGGCGAAGCGGACGCTGGATGACCTTCGGCGTTGTGCTGAATGTCTGTTTTCTCGGCTTTTTCAAATACACCAACTTCTTTCTGGAAAACCTGAATGTGATTTTTCATAAGGATTGGCCTCTTGTGCATGTGCTTTTGCCTCTTGGCATCAGCTTTATCATCTTTTCGCAGATTTCCTTTCTCGTGGATGTTCGGAGAGGTAAAATTCCGGGAGTGCTTTTTCGGGAGTATGTGTTATTCTCCGCATTCTTTCCGAAGCTGTCACAGGGACCGATTGTCACGATGCGGGATTTTCTTCCGGAGCTCCGAAAGGACAACAGGCTCTCCCTGAATTACGAGAAAATGGCTGCCGGCGTTCAGATGTTTACCTGCGGCCTGTTCAAGAAGGTCATTCTGGCCGATCCTCTTGGAACGGCGGTGACGCAGTACTACTCGCTGTTTTCTTACCGCTCGAATGTAGACAGCCTGATTGTCATGCTTGCCTACACGTTCCAGATTTATTTTGATTTCTCCGGATATTCGGACATGGCAATCGGAATTGCGAAGATGCTGGGCTTTGATCTGCCGGCGAATTTCAATTCCCCGTATCGGGCAGGAACGGTAACGGATTTCTGGCGGCGCTGGCACCTGAGTCTCACCTCGTTTCTCCGGGAATATATTTATTTCCCGCTCGGAGGCAGCAGGAGGGGAAAGCTTCGCACCTATGTGAACATTATGGTCGTGTACCTTGTGAGCGGCCTCTGGCACGGAGCAAGCTGGACCTTTGTCCTCTGGGGAGTTTTTCACGGGCTTTTCCAGGTGCTGGAGAGAATGCTCGGAAAGCTGTACCGGAAGGTGTGGCTGCCGATTCGCTGGTGCATCACGTTTTATTTTGTCAGCATGATGTGGATGCTGTTTCAGAGCAGCTCCTTTTCGGAGTTTCAGCGCTTTCGCTGGCACCTGAAGGTCGACCGGTCCGGGTACTATTCGCAGGATCTGGCGGCCTGCTTCCGGATTCCCGGAGTGAATTTTGTGATGCAGCACCTTCCGGGCACATACAGCGACGGCACCATTCTCGCGGTCTCTACGGCCCTGTTCCTTGGCACCTGCTTCGTGATATGCCTTTGCTTTCCCAACAATCAGAAGAGAAAGTATAAGGTGAACCTTGTGAGCCTTCTTCTTACAGCAGCCATGCTCATCATCAGCATGCTGTCGATGAGCGGAGTCTCAACATTCATTTATAACGATTTTTAATGAAAAACAGCACGTTTGTGTACCTCATGTATCTTTGTGTATGCGTATGAAAGCAAAAACCTGGCTTCGTGCCTTTCTGATTCTTATTCTGGCCTTTCTCGTGATGATCGGCGGCTTCGTGGTATATCTGGATCCGTTTTTTCATTACCATGCCCCTTTGAACGGGTGGTATTACGAGCTGGGAGAACAAAGAAGCCAGAATGATGGCATTACCCGGCATTTCTCCTATGATGCGGTGATTACGGGAACCAGCATGTCGGAGAATTTCAAGGCCTCGGAGTTTGATGCCTTATTTGGAACCCATTCGGTAAAGCTTCCCTATCCGGGAGCAACCTTTAAGGAAATCAATGATAATCTGAAGGCAGCCTTTGAGACCCACGATTCGATCCGATACGTATTGAGGCCTTTGGATTATTCCCATCTCGCAGAAGATAAGGATGCGATGCGTCAGGATATGGGAGAATACCCCACGTATCTGTATGACCGGAATCTCCTGAATGATGTGAAATATCTTTATAACCGCGATGTCGTGTTCTATTATCTTCTTCCCATGCTGGAAAAACGGCTGAAGGGTGAAGCAGGAGGAATTACCTCTTTTGACGACTATGCATCCTCCTATGGGGATACGTGCTCCAAAGAAAAGGCGTTGGAGGGCATCACCTCCTTTGAAGCTGCGGATGAGCAGATGCCTCTCAGTGAGGACGAGATCGAAGAGCTCAAGGCGAACCTGGAGCAGAATGTCATCTCGCTTGCCAGGGAGCATCCGGAGACCACCTTCCTGTACTTCTTCCCGCCGTACTCCGCAGTCTGGTGGGGCTCCCTGAAGCAGGAAGGGACTCTGCAGAAGCAGATTCAGGCGGAGCAGCTGGCAACGGAAATGATGCTGGAGGAGACGGACAACATTCAGGTCTATTCCTTCAATGCACATACGGAGATTGTTTTCAACCTGGATCATTACAAGGACAGTGGTCACTATGGACCGGAGGTGAACTCCATGATCCTTAACTGGATCGCCGAGGGGGACGGACGAATCACAGAGGAGAATCAGAAGGAATACTTCGAAAAAGAGACAGAGATCTATCTGAACTATGACTATAATCAGCTCTTCCGGTGAAGCTGTCGGGGAAAAACGCGCTGTATGCGGAGGATTACCGGAGACTCCTTGGCTGATGAGAATATGGACTCCGCGCGGGATTGGTGTTAAAGTTTACGAAGAGATTTCGGAACAGACCCGGCTGTGGGAATTCCATGGCGGTGAAGGATAAAGGAGCAGAAATGGATCTTTACGAGAAACTGGTCAATAAGGAAGAGAAGCTTGCACTGGTCGGCCTTGGATATGTCGGAATGCCGATTGCGGTTGCCTTTGCGAAGAAGATCAATGTCATCGGATTTGACTTCAATGAGGCCAAGATTGAGAAGTATAAGAAGGGAATCGATCCGACCAATGAGGTCGGGGATGAGGCTGTGAAGGAATCTGCAGTAGAGTTTACGGCAGATCCCGCAAGACTTCGCGAGGCGAAGTTTATCATTGTGGCGGTTCCGACACCGGTAAATGCGGACCATACACCGGACTTGTCTCCGGTGGAGGGGGCGAGTCGCTTCGTCGGCCAGAATCTCACAAAGGGAACGGTTGTTGTTTTTGAGTCAACCGTATATCCGGGAGTTACAGAGGAGACCTGCGTGCCGATCATTGAGAAGGAATCGGGACTTAAGTGCGGCATTGACTGGAAGATCGGTTATTCTCCGGAGAGAATCAATCCGGGCGACAAGGTGCACCGCCTGAATACCATCAGGAAGATTGTATCCGGTATGGACGAAGAGACACTGGATACCGTTGCAAAGGTGTATGAGCTGGTTGTGGATGCCGGAGTACACCGGGCTGAGTCCATTCAGGTGGCGGAGGCAGCCAAGGTGATTGAGAACAGCCAGCGTGATATCAACATTGCGTTTATGAATGAGCTGTCCATTATTTTCCATAAGATGGGAATTGATACCAAGGCGGTTCTGGAAGCTGCGGGAACGAAGTGGAATTTCCTGAATTTCCGTCCGGGACTTGTGGGCGGACACTGCATCGGCATTGATCCTTATTATCTGACCTATCGCGCGGAGCAGTTTGGCTATCATTCACAGATCATTCTGTCCGGAAGAAGAATCAACGACGACATGGGCAAGTACTGTGCAGAGAGCCTGGTGAAGCTCCTGATCCGGAATGATCTTCCGGTGAAGCATGCGAGAGTTGCGATTCTCGGATTTACCTTTAAGGAAAACTGCCCGGATACCAGAAACACCAAGGTCATTGATATTTACAAGGAGCTTGGGGAATATGGAATTACGCCCATCGTGGTGGATCCGGAGGCAGATGCCGAGGAAGCGAAGCATCTCTACGGCATCGAATTCCAGACCATGGATGACGTGAAGGATATGGATGCGGTCCTGATGGCGGTGAAGCATAAAGAATTTGAGCATTTTACGTCCGAGGATATCGCGAAGTTCTATAATCCGGAGCATAAGACAAAGGTCTTTGCGGATTTAAAGGGCATCTTTGACAAAAAGGAGTATTCTGCCCCCGAATGGGATTACTGGAGGCTTTAATGACGGCAGATGTCATCATTACCGTAAAAGGTTATCACAATATCGGCGGCTCCGATCAGGAGCCGGTCATTACGAGTGCCCGTGGGAAGTATTGCTTCCGCAACGGGCACCATTTTGTATCCTATGAAGAAAAAACGGTGGAGGGCAGCGCCCCGGCCAAAAGTCTTGTGAAATTCGGAGAGCATTTCCTGAGCATTCACCGAAAGGGCGATTATCCTTCCCGGATGGAGCTGGAGGAAGGAAAACGAAACCTCTCCCGTTACCGTACTCCGGCAGGGATTCTGGAATTCGGCGTGGAAGCCGAACAGATCTCCTTCCGGGAGGAAGAGGGGCTTCTGGAGGTGGAGGCACTCTATACGCTGCATTCCGGAGAGGAGCCGATTCAGAAGAGCCGGGTTGTGGTGACCGTCAGAAACATATGAAACTGGAGCAGGAAGCATGAACGAACCCATTCGTATTCTTCATATTGTCGGGGCCATGTATCCCGGCGGCATGGAGAACTTCATAATGAATCTGTACCGGAACATTGACAGGACCCGGTTTCAGTTTGATTTCGTTGTTCATCAGCAGAAGGACAATGACTATACGGAGGAGATTGAGAAACTGGGAGGCAGAGTGTATCTGCTGCCTCGTCTGACGAGAAAGCCGTTTTCCAATCTGCACCGGATCCGCAGGCTTGTGCGGGAGAATCATTATCCGATGGTGATCCGTCATACGGCGAACGCTCTGGTTGCTCCGCAGCTTCTTGCCGCAAAGAGCGCGGGAGCTGTGACGGTCTGTCATTCTCATAACGAAACGGATCCGCAGCTCCGGCTTCACCGGATGGGGCAGAAGCTGATGCGGCGCGCGGCGGATATTCGTCTTGCCTGCTCCGAGAAGGCCGGGCGCTGGATGTACGGGGATCAGTCCTTTGAAGTGATTCACAATGCGATCGATATCCCGCGTTTTGCCTATCGTGAGAGTAAGGCGGCAAAGATCCGGGAGGAGTTTCATCTGGAAGGAAAGCACGCCTACGGCAACATTGCGAATTTCATTGCCTCCAAGAACCACAGCTATCTGCTGAGAATTTACAGGGAAATTATTGCGCTTGATCCGGATGCGGTCTGCTTCTGTCTGGGAGAAGGAGATCTTCGTCCTCAGATTGAAGAAGAAATCAAAGAGCTTCATCTGGAGGGAAGGGTGATTCTGACCGGCATCCGGGGCGATGTTCCGGATTTTATGTCCGCCCTGGATGTTCTGGTGTTTCCGTCGCGTTTTGAGGGACTTCCGCTTACCTTGATCGAAGCGCAGGCGGCAGGACTTCCATCGCTGATTTCGGATACGATTACCGGGGATGTTATCGTGACAGAAGGAATTGTACAGCAGCTCTCAATTGAACTGGATCCGAAGGAGTGGGCAGAAAGAGCAGTTCTTCTTGCGAAAGAACAGTCAGACAGAACCTGTCCGTATGAGAGCATTGCGGCAGCAGGGTATGATATCCGGCAGCTGGTGCAGTGGTACCAGGAGTTTATTCAGAAGAACATAAATCGTGTTCAGAATGAAAAGGAAGATCTCAGTGAAGATACAGAGTAAAGATGAGCTGAAAAGAGTTCTGCAGACGGAGGCTTCGGTTTATGACTATAAATGGTATTACCGTTTGCCGTGGAATCTGACGGAGAATCAGATTCTGTATAAGCATGCCAGATATCTCCGCCTTGCGGAATATGCGTTCAACACGCACCGGTGGAACCGGCATTATTATCTGCTGCGGCTTCTTCGGCTTCAGACACGGTATGCTCTTTCCATTCCTCTGAATGTTCTGGGAGAGGGATTTTCCATAGCGCATCTTGGAACGGTCATTATCAACGCGGGGAGCACGGTGGGGAAGAACTGCCGGATTCATCCCGGAGTATGCATCGGTGCAAACGGAGGAAAACCGCCGAGAATCGGCGATAACGTTTATCTGGGACCGGGAGCAAAGGTGTTTGGAGATATTGAGCTTGCGGATGGAGTCATGGTGGGAGCCAATGCCGTCGTGAATCACAGCTGCATGGAAGCGGGAGCTCATCTTGTCGGAATTCCGGCAAAAGCCGTGCAGAGCAGCCCGTCCTGTTAATGATCTGTAACATTTGGTATAATATTCCTGTTTGACAACGGGAGTATTATGCCTTTTTTATTTTACAGAGCATTTATCAGGAAAAGAGGACAGCAGGATGAGTTTTGAGAAGATTACCTTTCCGGAAGACAGCGTCTTTCTTGTGACCGGCGGAGCCGGCTTTATCGGATCCAATGTGGCGGAGGCCATTCTGAAAAAGGGATATCAGGTACGCGTACTGGACAATCTGTCGACCGGACACATTGAGAACATCCAGCCTTATCTGGAGCATCCGGATTTTACGTTTATCCAGGAGGATATCCGGAATCTGGACGCCTGCCTGAAGGCAACAGAGGGCGTGGATTATGTGATCAATCTGGCGGCATGGGGCTCGGTTCCCCGCAGCATTGAGATGCCGCTTCTGTATGAGGAAATCAATATTCGCGGAACACTGAACATGATGGAGGCTTCGAGACAGAACGGCGTAAAGCGTTTTGCCTATGCTTCCAGTTCTTCGGTTTACGGAGATTCCACACAGCTTCCGAAGAAGGAGGGGCACGAGGGCAAGCCGCTTTCTCCCTATGCGCTGACGAAGAAGGTGGATGAGATGTACGGACAGATGTACAAGGAAATTTACGGACTGAACACCTATGGAATGCGCTTCTTCAACGTCTTCGGGCGGCATCAGGATCCGAATGGTGTCTATGCGGCCGTGATTCCGAAATTTATCAAACAGCTTCTTGCAGGCGAGCAGCCGACCATCAACGGGGATGGAATGCAGAGCCGCGATTTTACCTATGTGGACAATGTCATTGAAGGATGCCTTCGCTGCTGCGCAGCTTCTGAGGAGGCTTCCGGTACGGCATACAACATCGGTGCCGGCGGAAGAGAGTATCTGATTGATGTGTATCATGACATCACCAAGGCCCTCGGCGTTGACATAGAGCCGAAGTTCGGACCGAATCGTGCGGGCGATATCCGGGACAGCAACGCGGATATCACGAAGGCAAGAACGAACCTTGGCTATGATCCGTCCTATGATTTCGCGGCCGGCATCAAGCTTGCCATTGACTGGTATAAAGAAAATCTGTGAGGTGGAACGATTGAGAATTGCAATCCGGCTGGATGACATTACAGCCGACATGAACTGGGAGAAGTTTCTGCGTTTCAAGGATCTGATGGACCGCTACAGTGTAAAGCCGCTTCTTGGAATCGTTCCGGACAATCACGATTCGAAGCTGAAGGTGGATCCGCCCCGGGAGGATTTCTGGGAATATCTGAAGGAGCGGAGAGACAAGGACGGATGGATCCTTTGCATGCATGGCTGCCACCATATCTATACGACAGACCGGGGCGGAATGCTGCCGCTCAACCGGCAGTCAGAATTTGCCGGGGTTCCCTACGAGGAGCAGAGAGATCTTCTTCGTAAGGGACAGGAGATTCTCCGAAGCCATGGAATTGAAACGGGATTGTTTATGGCACCGGCGCATTCTTATGATCTGAACACGCTGATGGCGCTTCGCTCGCTCGGCTTTACCGGGCTGACAGATGGCTTTGGAGACAGGCCCTATCTGTATTCCGAGCTTGTTTTCTATCCGATTTCCTATCGGAAGTCAGAGAGTTTGAAGAAGGCTTCCGGCTTCACGACCTTCGTGGTGCACTGCAATACGCTGGAGGAAAAGGACTTTGCTGCCTATGAGGAGATCTTCCGCAGTCAGAAGATGATTCCTTATCAGGAGCTGCTGGAGCAGGATGCCGTGAAACGGGGATCGCTTGGGCGCCAGAAGGAATATCTGATGGCATGGATCAAGCGAACGGTTCGTGAGAGGGGTTGAGATGCAGAAGACAGAACAGCCCATCCGGGTTCTGCATGTGTTCGGGAAGCTGAACCGGGGCGGTGCAGAATCCAGAGTGATGGATTTGTATCATCATATGGACCGAAGCAAGGTTCAGTTTGATTTTCTGGTTCATTATAAGGCTGGGAATGAAGAAAAAAGGAGTGGGAAATCCCTGGAGGAGCTGAGGCCGCCGGAGGATCTGGACGAAGAGGTGAGAGCTCTTGGAGGACGGATATATGTCCTTCCCCGCTTCACCGGAACCAATCTTTGGGAATACCGAAAAGCCTGCCGGGAATTTTTCGCGGCGCACCATGATTTTGCTGCGGTAGAGGGACATATGACCTCCATGGCTTCCGTGTATCTTCCGATCGCGAAGGCGGCAGGGGTTCCGGTGACGATTGCGCATGCCAGAAGTGCGGGCGTGGATGCCGGAATCCGGGGACTTGCGACAAGATTTTTCCGGAAGTCACTTCCGAAGAAGTGTGATCTTATGATGTCCTGCTCGAAGGAGGCGTCGGTTGCCGTATTCGGGAAGGAAGCGTATGAAAGCGGAAGGGTTCTGGCGATTCCGAATGCATTGGATTTACATGCGTTTTATTTTGATCCTGAGCGCAGGAAGGCGGCGCGGGAGAACTATGCCATTCCGGATAAGGCGCTGGTGATCGGACATGTGGGGCGCCTGGATCCGGTGAAGAATCACTCCTATATTGCAAAGGTGGGAAGGGCTCTTGCGGATCGGATGGCGGAAAACAATGATACGGAGAATGCAGCGCCCCTGTATTTCCTGTTTGCGGGAAAGGGCACGCTGCAGGATGCGATCCGGAAGGAATTTGAGACCGCAGGGCTTGCAGAGCATCTGATTTTTACCGGACAGCTGTCCCGTGAAGACACGGCGGCACTGTATCAGGCGTTTGATGTTTTTGTTTTTCCTTCCTTGTACGAGGGAATGCCGGGAACAGTGATTGAAGCGCAGGCGGCAGGGCTTCCCTGTGTGATTTCGGATACCATCACGAAGGAGGCGGTGCTGACAGAGCTGGTGTGTGCTCTCCCGCTGAACCAGGAGGCGGAGTGGGCAGGAGAGGTCCTTCGAAGAGTGTCCTCCACGGGCGGCGGATGCGTGAAGCAGGGCGACCCGGAGGGAAGAGCAGAGGCCTCCCGGGAGGCTGCCTCTGCTCTTTCAGAAGCCGGATATGACGTGACGGCGGCAGCGGTACGGATGCAGGAGATGTATCTTGGATTCGCATCCTCATCTGCGGCAGCCGGAGCAGCGTCAAATGCAGCAAAGAACAGCACCGGAGAGCACGCCGGATCACAGGGAGCAGGACGGAAGGCGCCTGTTCAGAACAGAGCAGAGTAAATTATGTGTGGTATTTGCGGATATCTGTCAAAACGGATCATTACAGAGCATGAGCTGTCGGTGATGAACGACACCATGAAGGAGCGCGGGCCGGATGATTCCGGGACGCAGCTTTGGGAGCTTCCGGGCGGCCGGACTCTTGGAATGGCACAGAGGAGACTTTCCATTCTGGATTTGTCCGAGCTGGGGCACCAGCCGATGTCTACTCCGGATGGAAGGCTGAATCTTGTTTACAACGGGGAGATTTACAACTACCGTGAGCTTCGGGAGGAGCTTCCGGAGTATTCGTTCCGGTCAAACTGTGACACCGAGGTGATTCTTGCGGCCTATCTGAAATGGGGCATCCGCTGTGTGGAGCGCTTCAACGGGATGTTTGCATTTGCACTTTATGACAGGGAGAGCGGTGAGCTGTTTCTTGCCAGGGATCGCATGGGACAAAAGCCGCTGTATTACTGGAAGAGCGGAGACCAGCTTGTATTCGCATCCGTGCTTGCACCGATTATGAAATGTCCTGGCTTTCAGGGGAAGATCCGGAAGGAGGTTCTTCCGCGGTTTCTGTTCCAGGAGTATATCAATGCGCCGGAGACCATCCTGGAGGATGTCTTTAAGGTGGAGCCGGGAACCGTGCTGACCTGGCATGATGCGGCGTCCCGGATGACCAGCTACAGGTACTGGGATGTCTCAGAACGCTATGAAGCGATGCAAAGAGAGCCGGTCTCCGATTTCGGGGAAGCAAAGGAGCACCTGAAGGAGCTTCTTCGGAGTGCGGTCCGCCGCCGTATGATTGCGGACGTTCCGCTCGGAAGCTTTCTCTCCGGGGGATATGATTCCTCGCTGATCAGTGCGATCGCACAGGAGCAGCTTGGAAGCACGCCTCTTCAGACCTTTTCCATCGGGTTTGAGGAAAAGGACTATGACGAATCGCCGTATGCAGCGGCAATCGCGGAATATCTCGGAACGGATCATACACAGAGAATCATCGGGGAGCAGGATCTTCTGGAGCTTGTTTCGGATCTGCCGAAGTTCTTCGATGAGCCGATGTCGGATTCCTCCCAGATTCCGACCATGCTGGTGTCGAAGCTTGCCAGGGAGAAGGTTACGGTTGCGCTTTCCGGAGATGCAGGAGATGAATTCTTCTGCGGATATGGAATTTATGACCTTGTCAGAAAGGCGCAGAAGCTGGATGGGGTCGGGCGTCTCGCACACGGAATCGGGCAGCTTCCCCTGGGACACGGGAAGAAGCTGGAGGACTGCTATCCGTTCCGCGTGCAGGTGATCTCGGCAAACCGGAACCCGAAGACCAGAACGCAGTTCGGCGCGGGAAGCTATGTGGAGCTTGCCGGCAGACTGGTACAGAGAAGTGAGAGCGATCCCCTGCTGCCCGTCAATTATGAGACAGAGGACCGGTATCCTTCCGGGAACTGGCAGATTACCAGAATGCTTCTGGATATGGACACCTATCTTCCGGGGGATATTCTTGCCAAAGTAGACCGGGCGTCGATGAAGTATTCCCTTGAGAACCGCTGCCCGTTCCTGGATCCGGAGGTCATGCTGTATTCGTACCGTCTGGATCATGATCTGAAATATCACAGGGAAAAATCCGGCTGGTCGAAGAAATATATTCTGAAGCAGCTGGCCGGTGATTATATTCCGCGGGAGCTTCTGGAGAGACCGAAGAAGGGCTTTTCCGTTCCTCTTGGCAAGTGGCTGTCCGGGCCGCTTCGCGAACAGCTCCTGACCTATGGGAACGCACAGTTTCTGAAGGAACAGGAAATCTTCAATCCGGAGGAGGTGACGCAGCTGATTGCGAAGTTCCTTTCGGAGGGAGACAAGGGCGCCGGAACCGGGCAGAATTATTCCGGACTTTTATGGAGCTTCTTTGTGTTCCAGCAGTGGGCGGTGTACTGGAAGCTCGTGTGAAATGGGTAAAACGGGGGAGATATGATCATAATCAGAATGTCGGGGGGACTCGGCAATCAGATGTTTCAATATGCACTGTATTTGAAGCTTCGAAGTCTTGGACGGGAGGTCTGCTTCGACGACAAATCGCAGTATGACGAGGAGACATTCCGGAATTCCTCACAGAAGAGACGCCCGAAGCATCTGGATATCTTCGGCATCACCTATCCGTCAGCAGGCAAGGAAGAGCTGGAGAAGCTGACGGATGGTGCCATGGATCTTCCGAGCAGAATCCGGAGGAAGATATCGGGACGAAAATCTCTGGAGAAGAATGACCGGGATTTTATGTTCGACCCGTCCTTTCTGGAGGAAACCGAAGGGTATTTCTGCGGAGGCTTTCAGAGTCCCCTGTATTTTGCAGGAGCAGAAGAAGAGGTCAGGAAAGCGTTTACTTTCCCGGAGGAGCTTCTGTGTCCGAAGGAGGGGTGCTCCAGGCAGGAGCAGAAGATGCTGGAGCAGTCGGCCTCGTATGCGGAGCGAATCCGTAAGGCCAATTGCGAGGCTGGGGATCGGGGAGTGCCGGGAGGCGGAAGTGCATCAATTCACCTTCGCTTCGGAGATTATGTGGATAAAGGCGACATCTACGGCGGAATCTGCACGGACGCCTATTATGACACGGCAATCCGCTGCCTGAAGGAGCGGGATCCGGGAATGATTTTCTTCGTTTTCTCCAATGATGAGGAGAAGGCGGGAGAATGGATCCGGTATCAGGCGGAGCGGTCGGAGAACCTTGGCCGGGGGCATTTTGTCCTGGTCAAGGGCTGTGATGAGGATCACGGCTATCTGGACCTGTACCTGATGACCCTGTGCCGAAATCATGTGATTGCCAATTCGAGCTTTTCCTGGTGGGCATCGTTTCTGTGTGACGCGCCGGATAAAATGGTCTTTGCCCCTTCCATCTGGAACAATCAGAAGGACGGAAGTGAGCTTGCAAGAACAGATATCTATGCGGATTTTATGCAGAGGATCAGCCCCCGCGGCACACGGCTGTCAGACAGGCCTTTGATTTCCGTCATTGTCACGGCTTATAACGTTGCTCCTTATATCGGGCGTGCGCTGGATTCTGTGTGCGGGCAGACCTGGAAGAATCTTGAAATCATTGCGGTGGATGACGGGTCATCGGACGAAACCGGTGCAATTCTGGACCGGTATGCGGCCGACGACAGCAGAATTCAGGTTGTTCATACGGAAAATCGCGGTGTTTCCGCAGCAAGAAATGAGGGGATTGCCCATGCAAGGGGCGAATACATCGGCTTTGTAGACGGTGATGACCGGGCGCATCCTGCCATGTATGAAGCGATGATAAGAGGAATCCTTTCTTCGGGAGCCGACATGGCGGTTGTCCGATACCGGGAGGTATCGGCCGAAGAAACGCTGACCGATGCGGAGGAGCAGGTGGCATCATTTGACCCTGTTCTCCGGGCAAGTGTATTATTGCAGCAGAGGGATGCGGTGCAGTGCTTCATCCGCGCCGGAATGGCAGAGGAAGAGGGAAAGATTGTTCTGCGCTCTGCGGTGTGGAACAAGCTCTTTCACAGAAGACTTCTCCGGGACAACCGTTTTCCGGAGGGAACGAGCGCCGAGGACATCCCGTTTACCACCAGGGCGCTGTGTCTTTCGAAAAAGGTGCTCTGCGTTCCGGAGATCCTGTACGATTATGTGGTGAATCGCCAAGAGAGCATCATGAACACCGGAAGGGCGGAGCGCACACTGACCCAGGAAATCCCTGCATGGAGAACGCATCTTGAGCTCCTGAAGGAGAGCGGCCTTTCGGATCTTGCCGAGGAGTCGGAGTACTGGTTTTATCGCAGAATGCTCTCCTATGAAGAAGAGTACAGGCGCTGCAGTGAAACTGCAAAGGAAGCAAAGGAGCTTCAGGAACGGATTCTGAAGCACAGAGATCGGATTCTCGAGCTGGCGGAGGAGCATTCCTTCGGCAGGCGGGGGGACCGTGAGAGATTAAAGCTCTACGTGAATTCTCCCAGGCAGTATTTCCTGCTTTCGGATTTATATGAAAAGACGGTTGTGAACTGGAAGAATCGTCCGGATAAAACGTGACGGGCTTATCAGGAAAACGAAAAGACATGAACAAATGGTTGGATAACATCTGTGCAGGCCTGTTTTACCTTGGCCTTGCCGCTGAGATTCTGCTTGTAATCTGGGATAAGAGCAGCTGGACAAACCCGTATATGGGGCTGATCTGCAGAATAACCTTTCTGCTCTTTGCGGTCTGCTGTGCCTGCAGTGTAAGGAAGAGCACAATGACGGAAGACATTGTGTTTGCAATCGGTGTTCTGATCGGAGCCTTGTCCTGGCGCTACGGCGGACGAAATGATCTGCTTCGGATCGTGATATTCCTGCGTGCGGCAGGGACGGTTTCGGTTCCGAGAGCAATGAAGGTGACCTTTGTTTCCAGTGTGCTGGGCTGCCTTGGACTTGTGGGACTTGCTTTTGCAGGCATCCAGGGACATCTGTATCAGACCTATGATTACGGACATGGGGTGGAAACCAGATGGGATCTGGGACTTGGACATCCGAATTCGCTGCACTGCATGGCAGCCATGCTTCTGATCTTCGGTCTGTACCTGTTTGAGAAGAGGATGAAGCTGTACCTGTATGTACTTCTCGGTGTCGGGAATGTGCTTCTGTACGGCCTGACGCGCAGCAATACGGCCTTTGCCATCTCCATGCTGGCACTCATGCTGTCCTTGATTCTTCATTATGGGAAGAAGCTGGCAGCAGGGAATGCCGTGTATTTTCTGGGGGAGGTTTTCCTGTTCGGAGGGCTGTTGTTTTCTGTTTTCTGTGGAATTTACCGGCCGTCTGACCATCGCCTTCTCGCAAAGCTTGATCACGTTCTGACCGGAAGGATTTCCTCCCTGTGGACGACAACCTTTCACGAGGGGACCCTGTCTACCTGGAAGTGGTTCGGGCAGCGTCTGAATGTCTGCTATTTTGACCTTGGGTGGCTGCGTGTGGTGTACTGGTACGGCGTCATCCCGGCACTTGTCATCATCGGCCTCACCTTTGCCCTTCTGGAGCATGCGAGAAAAACAGAGGACAAGGCAGCCTTTCTGCTGCTTCTTTGCTTTGGCCTGTATACGGTTTTCGAGGCGCATCTGGTGTCTGCCTATATCGGAAGAAATTACGCACTGTTTATTGCTGCCCTGTATCTGCCGAAGATGCTGGGAAGAACAGAACCCGCGAAGCGGTAAGAGAGGTAAGAATGAATCAGAAGAACAGAGTCGTTCAGGTCTATGGCCTGTGGCTGATTGACATGATCTGCATATCTGTCTCCTATTGGATTGCGACCAACCTTCGCTTTGCAGGGAACAATGACTGGGGAAGCAAAACGCTGCATTATGCGGTGCTGATTGTTTTCCTGCTGTTCTGCACGGTGTATGGCTTTTTCAACGAGTGGAACCGGGATTTTCTCCGGCGGGGCGCCTTCCGCGAGCTGATGGCAATTCTGCAGTTCAACGGCGTGATGATTCTGGTATCGCTGGCATTTGTCTTTTTCGCACGCTGGAGCTGGATTCTCTCGCGTCAGGTAATCCTGAATTTCATCTGGATCAATCTGGCGGTCATGTATACCGCGCATATCCTGTTCAAAAAGTTCCTGCACCGGATCTACACAGATGACAAGCTCGTGACCAAGGTACTGGTGGTTGCACCGGCGGATCAGATTGATGAGACAATCACACGAATCCGAAACAACACGGATCTGTCCTTTCAGGTGGTCGGATCGGCCTCCGTGCGAAATACGAGGGATAAGAATGAGGAAGAGAAAAAGGCTTATTTCCGGGAAATGACGGAGAAGCTGACGCAGATTCCGTTTGATGAGGTCTTTATCAACACGCCGGGACTGACGCAGGAGGAGGTTCGGCCGCTGATTGACGGCTTTGAAGAAATGGGCGTTGTGTGCCGCTACAATCTGGATCTTCCGGATGTCGGGGGAACGACCACAAAGGTGGAAACCTTCGCGGATTACACGACCGTGACCTATACGCGGTTCCGTTCCAGCTATAAGCGGCTTCTGATCAAGCGGATGTTCGACATTCTGGGCGGACTGGTCGGACTTGCAATCACCGGAATTCTGACCCTGTTTATTGCACCTGCAATCAAGCTGGACTCTCCGGGACCGGTATTCTTCGCACAGACCAGAGTCGGCAAGAACGGCCGCCGTTTCAAAATTTATAAATTTCGTTCCATGTACCAGGATGCAGAGCAGAGGAAGAAGGAGCTGGAGCGGGAAAATGAAGTCAAGGGTCTTATGTTCAAGATGGACAATGACCCCCGCATCACGAAGGTCGGGGCCTTTCTTCGAAAGACCAGTCTGGACGAATTCCCGCAGTTTCTGAATGTTCTGAAGGGAGATATGAGCCTTGTCGGTACGAGACCGCCGACCGAGGACGAATTTGAGCAGTACGACGAGCATTATCGCCGCCGCCTGTCGATGACGCCCGGACTGACCGGCATGTGGCAGGTGAGCGGACGAAGCGAGATCTCGGATTTTGACGAGGTGGTGCGGCTGGATCTTCAGTACATCGACAACTGGTCTCTGACACTGGATTTCAAGATTCTGCTGCAGACCGTGATCGTGGTTCTCGGGCACAGAGGAGCAAAATGATGCACCATATCTGCATGATTGTTCCGGATCCTATGGTACACGGCGGAATTGCCGCTGTGACCTCAGGGTATTACGGAAGCCGTCTGGAGAGGGACTGCAGGATTACGTATGTGCAGTCCTACTGCGACGGGAGCAAGACGGATAAACTGAAAAAAGCACTGAAGGCATATGGGCAGTTCCGGGAGATCCTGCGCAAGGATCCGCCGGAACTTGTTCATATTCATTCTTCGTTCGGGCCGAGCTTCTTCCGCAAGCTCCCGTTCATTGAGATGGCAGCCCGAAAAGGGATTCCTGTGGTCAATCACATTCACGGATCGGCCTTTTCGGAATTTTATGAGAATGCGCCGGAATGGAAGAAGAGGCTGGTACGAAAAACCTATGGGAAGTGCAGCAGGATGATTGTACTGACGGAGCACTGGAGGGAGGTCTTGTCGGTGACCTTTCCAAAGGAGAAAATTGTGGTCATTCCCAACTACAGTGTTCTGCATCCGGAGGTGATGGAGGAGGATTTCCGGAAACGACGGAATGAGAACAAGCAGGTGCTGTATCTGGGTGTTCTTACGGAAGGAAAGGGAATGCGGGAGATGCCGGAGATCATCCGCAGAGTGACAGAAGAGGTTCCTGCTGCCACCTTCGTTCTGGGAGGCGTCGGGGACGAGGCTCTTGTGACAGAGGACCTTTCCGGGAAGCTCCGCACGGAGAATCTGGTTCTGCCCGGCTGGGTGCGCGGAGAGGAAAAGGAGAAGCTTCTTCGGGAGAGCATGGTCTTTCTTCTCCCCTCTCACATGGAGGCAATGCCGATGTCTCTTCTGGAGGCCATGGGCTACGGACTTCCGATGGTAACGACGAATGTCGGCGGGATTCCGAATCTTGCGGGAAACGGTCCGCAGGCAGTGCTGGCAGAGGCCGGCGATTCCGGAAAAATGGCGGAGGCAATCATTCGGCTTCTGTCGGATTCTGCGGCCTGGGAGGAGGCTTCAAAGGCTTCGTACCGTCGTGCGGAACAGGAATACAGCTTTGAACGGCATCTGGACGGACTGGAGAAGGTTTACCGGTCGGTGCTGGGAGAAACAGGAGAGCAGAAATGACGCAGGAAGCGGCGAGGGAAACAACGCAGAGGACAGCGGACGGAATGGAAAGGACTGCAGCGCTGGTCGGGGTGATTGTTCCCGTCTACAATGGAGAGAACTATCTGCAGGAGTGCATTGACAGTGTTCTTTCCCAGACCTTTCGGGATCTGGAGCTGTGGCTGATTGACGACGGCTCGCGGGACGGAAGCGGCGCGCTTTGTGACAAGGCGGCTGTGCAGGATACAAGGGTTCATGTCATTCACAAGAAGAACGAAGGGCTGATGGCAACCTGGATTCGCGGCGTCACGGAGTGCAGGGCTCCTTATCTGTGCTTTCTCGACTGTGACGACTGGCTGGAGCGCGACTGTATGGAGAAGATGACGGCGAGCCTTGCGGGCGGCGATGCATCGGGAAAGCAGGTGATCTGCGGCGGCTATGTCATTGAAAGAGAATGGAATCACACGAAGGAGAAGAAGGGCAATGCAGCAGCTCCCGGAGTATATGAGGGAGAGCGCCTTCGAAGGGAGCTTCAGGAGAGACTCCTTGGAAACGAGAACAGGACCCTGATCCTGTCCCGCTGTATGAAGTTGTTCTCCAGAGAACTTCTTCTGGATAATCTTCATTTCTGTGATCCGAGGATCCGGATGGGAGAGGATGTCAGCATCACCGTTCCTGTTCTTCTGGATGCAGAGCGCGTGGTGGTTCTTGCGGAGAACTATGATTATCATTACCGTTTTGTTTCGGATTCCATGGCGCATGGCTATGACGCCGGAATGTACGACAACATCCGGCGGCTTCTGGACATTCTCCACCGGGAGATGGAGGAGAAAAGAGTCCCGAACGGACACCTTCAGGCGGAGCAGGAATTTCTGTTTCTCTTCCTTCTGGTCCTGAAAAATGAGATGCGCAGACAGAACGTACCGGAGAGGGAGGTCGTCTCAAGGGTGCAGGAGCTGTGCCGGAGGGAGAATGCTGCAGAGCGAATCCGGAAATATGGGAAACCGATACAGGATCCTGCGAACCGTCTTCTTTCCTTTGTCATGAAGAAGCCCTCCGGTCTGCGGATCCGTGCGGTGCGGAGCGTGTTCCTTCTGCAGGCAAGGGGCAGCAGAAAGACAGAACAGTGACAGGTGATTTCAGAATGAAGAAGATCAGTATTATCATTCCTGTACATAATGCAGAGAAGACGCTGGATCTTGCCGTGCAGAGTGTGCTGCGGCAGACGGTGCGAAGAAGGGACGGAATTTCGCTGGAGGTAATTCTGGTGGATGACGGCTCGAGTGATGCGAGCGGAAACCTCTGTGACCGGTATCGAAAGGAGCCGCAGCCGGAAGCCGGTTCCTGTGGGCCTGTCACGTTTCGTGTGATTCACATGGAGGATGAGGGTGTTTCGGAGGCGAGAAACCGTGGCCTTGAGCGGTCAGAGGGCGATTTCATTACCTTTCTGGACGCAGACGACGCCATGGAGCCCGGAATGCTGGAATGTCTGTATAAGCTCCATGAGAACACAGGGGCTTCGATCTGCGGCTGCGGCTTCCGGAGTGTGACACCGGAGGAAGCAAGGGCAGAGGAGCAGGCGACAGGAGTGCAGAATGATGCAGAGATGCTGCCTCGGATCCTGAACGGAGCAGCGATTGTGAAGGATGCGGTTTTTCTTCGGGACACCAGGGTATGGAGCAAGCTTTTTACAAAAGAGCTCATCGGAAACCAAAGATTTCAGAAGGGACTGACGATCGGAGAGGATATGCTGTTCGTTGTGTCACTTATCCGGGAGGATACTGTTTATGCACTTCTGGAGCAGAAGAAGCTGTACCGGTATACGGTCAATCCGAAGGGAGCGATGGAACGGCCGTTTACGCCCTCTTACATCGATCAGATCCGGTGCTGGGAGGAGGCGGAAAGGGTTCTGGACAGAAATCTTCCGGAGCTTCTTAAAGACAAGGAGGCACGGGCAAGACTCGGAGCACTGCAGATTGTCTCGGACGTTCTGACGGCCTCCAAGATCGCAAAGCTCCCGAAAGAGGAGCAGGCAGGATACGAGGAGGAATTCCGGCTGTGCCGGGATAAGCTGCTGCAGCACCGGAAGCTTCCGGGAGCAGTTTCGGGAATTCCCTTTGATTATCGGATAAAATCATTTCTACTCGGGAGACTTCCCGGCATTTACAGGAGATTGTATGAGTGAAATTTCGCTTTATATGCATGCAGGCAGCGGAAATCATGGCTGCGAGGCAATTGTGGATTCCCTGGTCCGGATGATGCCGGTGGACCGGTTTACACTGATGACGAATTCGGCGGCGGAGGATGAGAAATATCTGCCTGCGGAGGTAAAGGCGAGAACCCGGATTGTGGAGGAGCAGCATCTTGCGGATCACGTTGCGGCGCATGCGTTTTACTATGCGCTTCGAAAGGTCACGGGAGATGAAGAGTCCTTTCTGCGTTATCGCTTCCGGGCGCTGACCGGAAAAAATGCGCCGAAGCTTGCGGTTTCCATCGGCGGGGACAATTACTGCTACCCCATTATGACGAAGGATCTGATGCTGGCAAATTCCATGCTCTGCAGGCAGGGGACGAAAACGGTGCTTCTTGGCTGCTCCATAGAGCCGGAGCTCCTTCAGACAAAGGGGCCTCTGACCGAAGATTTGTATCGTTACGAGAAGATCATTGCAAGAGAGAGCATCTCTTTCGAAGCTATACGCAAGGCACTTTCAGAGGCGTATGGCGAAGAGGGGGCGTCGAAGGTGGTATCCTGTCCGGATCCTGCCTTCTCGCTTCCTGTGGACGAGAGCGGACTTCCGGAGGATTTCGAGTCCGGGAATACGGTCGGCATCAATTTAAGTCCGATGGTGGAGGACTATGCGGCAGATCCTTCCGCGCCGCTTCGCAGCTATGCGGAGCTGATTCGCGAGATTCTTCGCTCCACCAACATGAAGGTGGCACTGATTCCTCATGTGGTCTGGGATCGGAGCAATGATTTCACGCCTCTTCGAAAGCTTTATGAGATGTTCCGCGATACCGGGAGAGTTTGTCTGATCGAGGACATGTCTGCGGAGAAGTTAAAAGGCGTAATTGCCAACTGCCGGTTTTTCATCGGAGCAAGGACGCATGCAACCATTGCAGCCTATTCCACGATCATTCCGACGCTTGTGGTCGGCTATTCCGTCAAGGCAAGAGGAATCGCAAGAGACCTGTTCGGTACGGAGGAGAATTACGTTCTTCCCGTTCAGACGCTTAAGGATCCGCAGCAGATGCTGGAGGCCTGGAACTGGCTTCTTGCCAACGAGGACCAGATCCGTTATGAGCTTGCAGGCGGTGCCTCCCGATTCCGTGCGGAGACCGGCAGAAACGCAGAGGAGCTTCACAAGGTGATTCATGGACAAGCATAAGAAAAATAATGCAGCCGGAAGGGTGCGGCTGGCAGAGAGAAATATTGCATTCGGATACCTCGGACAGGCAGCGACCGCGCTGATGTCCTTTGTTCTCCGTACGATTTTCATCCGGCATCTTTCCGAGCAGCTTCTCGGTGTCAATTCGCTCTATACGAATATTCTGTCCATCCTGTCGATGGCAGAGCTTGGCATCGGGACGGCGCTGAACTTCGCGCTCTACCGGCCCGTGGCCGAGGAAAATACAGAGAAGATCAAGTCCTACATGAAGATGTACCGGAAGGCATACACGGTCATCGCGCTGGTGGTGGCGGGGATCGGACTTGCGATTGCGCCCTTCCTGAAATATCTCATCAAGGATCCGGGCTCCATTACCGTGCGGGAGATGACGGTTTATTATCTGATCTTTCTGTTCAATACGGTCAGCACGTATTTTGTCTCCTACAAGTACAGCCTGTGCAATGCCGAGCAGCGCAATTACATTCAGACGAATATCAATACGATCACAAAGATCACGGTGACGCTTCTCCAGATGGCGGTGATCATGCTCACCGGGAATTTCCTGTTCTATCTTCTGACCGATATGTTCGTGCAGCTTGCGCAGAAGATTTTCGTCTCCTGGTATCTGGACCGGCTGTATCCGTTTCTGCGGGATAAAAATGTGGAGCCATTGTCCAGGGAGGAGTCCGGAGAGGTCTGGAGAAAGACAAAGGCGCTCGTTCTGCACAAGGTTGGTGATGTGGCAAGACTGCAGACGGACTCGCTGATTATTTCCTCGTTTATTGCAGTTGCGATGTCCGGCATCGTGGACAATTACAACCTGGTCATCAATGCCGTGACGAACTTCGTCAACATCATTTTCAATTCGGTGATTTCGAGCTTTGGCAATCTCATTGCCACAGAGACGAAGGAACGGCAGTATGAGCTGTTCCAGGTATACCGCTTCTTTGCAAGCTGGGTATACGGCTTTGCGGTGACCGGCTTTTTCGTTCTGCTCACGCCGCTTGTACGGATCTGGCTTGGAGATGCCTGGGTTCTTCCGGCCTCTGCCGTGGCACTGATTCTGATTGATCTGTATTTCAAGGGAGACCGGATCGTGCTGTCCAATTACAAAACAGCGGCAGGTGTGTTTGAGCAGGACAAATATCTTGCGCTCATTCAGGGCGGCGTCAATCTGGTCCTGTCCATCTGGCTGGTACAGAAGATCGGACTTGCCGGCATTTACGTCGGAACGGTGATTTCGGGGCTGATTGCGAACTTGACCAAACCGGTCATTATTTACAGGGTTTGCTTTGGAAGGTCAAGCCGGTCCTATTTTGCAGAGTCGCTTCGCTATGCGGGAACGGTTGCCGTGCTTGCCGCAGGTCTGAAGCTTGTGGGAAACCGTGTGATGGCGCAGCCGGCGATCGGAAGCTTTCTTCTGATGGTGGTGATCATTACGCTTGTATTTAACGGCGTGTTCCTTCTTCTTTTCGGCAGATCCCGGGAATTCCGGTATCTGAAGCAGGTCGCTCTGAAAAAGCTCGGGAAGGTGTGAAAATGCAGGCAGAGAGAGAAAAGATCCTTGAGAAAATGGCGGAGGAAGCCGGAAGAGAGCTTTATCAGCTCGCGCATCCGACGTGGAAAAGGAAGGTAAAGTCGGCAGCAAAGCGGCTTCTTGGCAGAAAGGAAGCGTCAGCGGACCTTCTGTTCTGGCCGGCGGGGCTTCTGCTTCTCGGGCTTGTGGAGGCAGATCATCTTACGGAGGCGGAGGGCTATCTGGACCTTTGGTTTGACCGCGGCATGCCGGTTGGAAATCCGGATGATGCCCTTGCCGGCGCGGTGATGCTCCGGCTCTTTGAAAGAACCGGGAAGGAGAGATATCTTCAGGCGGCGGACAGGATTTTTGACTATCTGGAGCGCTGCAGGAGGGATCCGGAGGGAGCCATCGTTTACGGTCAGAGAAGCAGAAATGACTGGATCTATGCAGACGGCGCAGGTCAGACGAGTCTTTTTTATGCGGAATATGCAAGAGTCACAGGAGAAAAGGGACGAAAAGCCGCATCTCTTGCGGAGCGTCAGATGTCTCTTTTCCTGAAGAACGGGATGGATGAGAAAAGCGGACTTCCTTATCACGGCTACGATGAGAAAAGCGGTGTCAAATTCGGAATCATCGGATGGGGAAGAGCTGTCGGATGGCTTCTTCTCGGACTTTCCGGAGAGAGCCTGCAGGAGATGGGAAACCCGGAAATTTCGGAGCAGACGGAACGGATGCTCGGTGAAATTCTCGAACGGATCCGGGAGGATCATCTTTTCTCCTGGCAGCTGGACTGTCTGGAGGGGCCTGCGGACACCTCGGCCACGGGGATGATCTGCTACAGTCTTCTTCGGATGAAGAAAACGGGGAGCGGCGAAAATGTGAAGCGGGCTCTGGAGCAGGCGGCAGAAAAGCTGTTTTCAATGGTTTCGGGGGATGGAAAGATCGGACAGGCTTCGGCGGAGTGCACGGATTTTGCCCAGTACCGGCAGCAGTATGGGAATTATCCCTGGGGACAGGGAGCTGTACTTGCGTTTCTTGCGGGCTTTGTCCGAAAATGAATCCGGTCAGAAGCCGGGCTGCCTGTCTGGTACAGAGGGGAAAGTTACTTTTTAATGCTTGCGCAGTAGGATCTGCGGCGTGAAAGGATCACATGATTATTGTTGAAGTGAAGGGCGGACTGGGAAATCAGATGCAGCAGTATGCGCTGTACTGCAAGCTGAGGAGCCTTGGAAAGGATGTAAAGCTGGATCTTTCCTGGTTCGATGAGGACAATCAGAAGAATATGCTGGCTCCGAGAAGCTGCGAGCTTCTGAAATTTCGGAATCTTCCGTTTGAGGAGTGCACGGAGGAGGAGAAAAAAGCGCTTCTTGGCAGCAGCTCTTTCTGGGGAAAGGCGGCAAGAAAGCTGCATCTGGGCGGGAAGGCAGCCGGAAAGCGGTTTACGGAGAGCCGGATGTATCATCCGGAAATTTTCGGACTGGAGGATGCCTATCTTGATGGCTATTTTGCCTGCACGAAGTATTATGAGGACATCCTGGGAGAGCTCCGCAAGGTGTTTGTTTTTCCGGAGAGCGCAGAGCCTGCCGTGAATGCGGCAAACCAGGCGGTCATCACGGAAATGGAGGATGCATACACCTTTTCCTGTGCCGTGCACATCCGGAGAGGGGATTACCTGGATCCGGAAAACGCACCCCTCCTTGGAGGAATCTGTACGGAGAGCTATTATCAGGGAGCCATTGATTTCCTGGAGCGTGCTGTGGAGGCTGCAAGGAGCGGAAGGAGAATTCATTTCTATGTCTTTTCCGATGATCCGGGCTTTGCACATGCCTGCCGGTTCGGCAATCTGGGCGAGGAGATCACGGTGTGCGACTGGAATAAAGGGGAGGACAGCCTGCTGGATATGCAGCTGATGATGCACTGCAACGGTGTGATCGCAGCAAACTCTACCTTTTCGTTCTGGGGAGGGCGGCTGAATGCCAGAGAACCGAAGATTCTGATCCGTCCGCTTCGTCACCGCAACAACCAGATTCCGGATCCGGAAGCAATGCGTGACTACTGGAAGGGCTGGACACTTGTAGATACGGATGGAAAGGCGCTATAATCATGGTTTGGAGAGTTCTGAAATTTGTGAGAGGAAACAGGAAATGGGAAAGATTATTTTAACCGGTGATCGTCCGACGGGGCGTCTTCACATCGGACATTATGTAGGATCTCTGCGCCGCAGAGTGGAGCTGCAGAACGGCGGCGATTACGACGAAATCAACATCATGATCGCGGACGCGCAGGCGCTGACGGACAATGCGGACAATCCGGAGAAGGTTCGTAGGAACATCATCAATGTAGCGTTGGATTATCTGTCTGCGGGAATTGACCCGGAGAAGACGACGATTCTGATTCAGTCGCAGATTCCGGAGCTGACGGAGCTGACCTTCTACTATGCCAATCTGGTGACAGTGGCAAGACTTCAGAGAAACCCTACGGTGAAATCGGAGCTTGGCATGCGCGGCTTCGGCGGCAGCATTCCGGTTGGCTTCTTCACCTATCCGATTTCGCAGGCAGCCGACATCACCGCGTTCAAGGCGACGACGGTTCCTGCGGGCGAGGACCAGGAGCCGATGATTGAGCAGACGAGAGAAATCGTCCGCAGCTTCCATCATACGTATAACTGTGAGGTCCTTGTGGAGCCCGAGATTCTGCTTCCGGAGAATCAGGCATCCATGCGCCTTCCCGGAACAGACGGCAAGGAGAAGATGAGCAAGTCTCTCGGCAACTGCATCTACCTGTCCGAGGAGCCGGATGATATCAAGAAGAAGGTCATGAGCATGTTCACGGATCCGGATCATCTCCGGATCGAGGATCCCGGAAAGATCGAAGGCAATACAGTCTTTACGTATCTAGATGCGTTTGTAAAGCCGGAGCATTTTGAAGAGTTCCTTCCGGATTATGCAAATCTGGATGAGCTCAAGGATCACTACCGCCGCGGCGGACTTGGCGACGTGAAGGTTAAGAAGTTCCTGAACAGTGTTCTTCAGACAACGCTTGAGCCGATCCGGAATCGCCGCCGTGAATATGAGAAGAATATTGATTATGTTTACGAGGTTCTGAGGAAGGGCTCCGAGAAGGCGGAGGAGACCGCTGCGAATACCCTTCATGAAGTCAAGGAGGCGATGAAAATCAATTACTTTGACGACAAGGAGCTGATCCTGCAGCAGCAGAAGGAATTCGATGAGGCTGCAAAGGAGAGAGAGGCACTGGAGGCCCGCAAGGCGAGAAGCCGTGCAGCAGCGAAAAAGGCCTGAGAAGGAAGACCGGAGTAAGAGGTTTTAAGTTAAGAAGGCTTGATAAGAAACCTGATTTCAGAAAGTCAAATGATCACAGGAGGAGACAGGCAATGAAGATTCTTGTAACAGGCGGTGCAGGTTTTATCGGAAGTCATACCGTAGTGGAGTTGCAGAATGCAGGGCATGAGCCGGTCATTCTGGACAATCTCTACAACGCAAGTGAAAAGGTTCTCGGACGAATAGAAGCCATCACAGGGAAGAAGGTTCCCTTTTATCAGGTGGATATCCGTGACCGCGAGGGTCTGAACAAGGTATTTGATGCGGAAAAGCCGGAGGCAGTGATTCACTTTGCAGGGCTGAAGGCTGTCGGCGAATCGGTGAAGAAGCCGTGGGAGTACTATGACAATAACATCACAGGAACCCTGACTCTGGTGGATGTGATGCGTCAGCACGGCTGCAAGAATATTATTTTCTCCTCATCGGCAACGGTATACGGCGATCCTGCTTTTGTACCGATCACGGAAGAGTGCCCGAAAGGACAGTGCACGAACCCTTACGGCTGGACGAAGTCCATGCTGGAGCAGGTTCTGACAGACATTCAGTTTGCAGATCCGGAGTGGAATGTGATTCTGCTTCGCTACTTCAATCCGATCGGTGCGCATAAGTCCGGAACGATGGGCGAGAATCCGAACGGCATTCCGAATAACCTGATGCCTTACATCACACAGGTTGCTGTCGGCAAGCTGGAGAAGCTTCACGTATATGGCAACGACTATGATACTCCGGACGGAACCGGTGTCCGTGACTATATCCACGTGGTTGATCTTGCAAAGGGTCATGTCTGCGCACTGAAGAAGCTTGCTCCCGGATCCGGCCTCAGCATTTATAACCTGGGAACCGGAGTTGGCTACAGCGTACTGGATATCGTGAAAAACTTTGAAGAGGCAACCGGAATCAAGATTCCGTACGTCATTGACGGAAGGCGTGCGGGCGACATTGCAACCTGCTACTGCTCTGCTGCGAAGGCAAAGGCGGAGCTTGGCTGGGAGGCACAGTACGGAATCCGCGACATGTGCGAGGATTCCTGGAGATGGCAGAGCCAGAACCCGAACGGATACGATGACTGATCGGAACCATTTCGGAAAACGGAATAAAAACTGACGAATGAGAACGGGCGAAAGGCGAGCGCGAAAAGTAACGCTTGATTTTTCGCCCGTTTTTTGTACATGATACTGAGTACAGGTTATTGGCAGCAGGAAGCTGATATCCGGAAATGGCAGGAAAAAACAATGTTTCGATTATGGGCAAAGGAATGGGCGGGGGGACACCTCATCCGTGAGATTACAATAGAGGATGGCTCGGAGGAGACAAGAACGCATAAGGTCTTTCATGCATTGACCAGGGCTTGTCATGAGTTTGATCTGCCGGAGCCGATCTGGCTGGACCAGAACATACGGGATTTCCAGAGACGAGCCAAGTGCCGCTTTTCGAAGGACAGCTTTGTGGAAGAGATTCCCTTTGACTATCTGGAAATTGAAATTGTGGAAGAGGATCCGGATTTCTATGGATAAACAGATGAAAAGAAAAACACCTGGCTCAGAGACAAAGAACGGAAAGCCCTTTGTACCGATCCGCACAAAGATCTTTGCAGGCTGTGTGACGATTGCTATTGTTACAGAAATTCTTGTATTCACCGCGGTATTCTCGGCTTATCGGCAGAATGCAAGGAAGCAGTATTATCAGCAGACACAGCAGGCGATTACATTGCTCTCGGACAGCATGCGGAAAAATCTGGCAGAGATGGAGCAGGGGATTATCTACAAAACCTGGGGAAGCAGTATCTTCCGGTCCGACTACGATTACTTTCAGGACAATCTGCACATGTACCAGAGAAATCTGCAGAAGCTTTCCAGTATGTTTCTGATGTCGCATGTTCCGTTGAAGGCAATCTACAGCTGTGACAGCATGCGCCACGAGGCCTTTTATTCGGTTTCCAATTCTGATGTAAAGAACCTGGAGGACTATCGGAAATCGGAAATCGGAAGATACCTTCGGAATCATCGGAAGGAAATCAGTGGGAAGGCTGGGAAAACCTGGTTTCGTTCATTTGCGGATCAGCCGGATTCGGTCTATATGATCAAGAATGTCATCGATACCGATACTACCGATTATCTGGGGACACTTGTTCTGGAGCTGGACCGTAAGTATCTGCAGGATATGTATGAGAGTGTCGGAACGGCATACGAAAGTGAATTCGTAATTTATGAGAACGGTGAGCTGCTCTCCTGCGCGGAGTCGTTCCGGGAGGAGGCAGAGAAATACAGAGAGGTTCTGAGGGAAGGCAAGGAAGAGCTACGCTGGGGCAGATATCTGGTCTGCACGGGGGAAGAAATGAGAAACGGATGGACCATTGTTGTGTTCAAACCGGAGGCTGAGCTGATGGAAGGAATGCGTGATATGGTCCCGCAGCTCATTCTGTATGGACTGCTTACGCTGGCTTTGTCCATGCTCTTCTCCAGATGGCTGGCACGGACCCAGACGGAGAACATCGATGCGATGGTTCGACAGATCCGGAAGATACACGGTTCGAGTCCGGATGCGCTGACCAAGGTGGAGGTTTCTTCGAACGATGAAATGAGGTATCTGGAGGACGCCTTTAATGAGCTGATCGATCAGCTGAACGTATCGGTTCAGAGACTTGCCTATGCAAGTGTGGAGAAGGAACGGGCCGAGTACAATGCGCTGATGGCCCAGATGGATCCGCATTTTCTGTACAATACGCTGGAGGGCATCAGCTCTCTGGCGAGACTTCACGGTGATCACAGCATTGTGGAGTGCACGAATCGATTAAGCCGTCTGTACCGCGTGGCGGTCCACGGAAAGAGCAGCGAGATTCCGCTTCGGGAGGAAATGTCCTATGTGGAGAACTATCTCGAACTGGAGAAGATGATTACCGGCGGACGAATCAGCATCATCGTGGACCCGGAGGAGGAGACACTGGATCTTACGGTACCGAAGCTGATTGTGCAGCCGATTGTGGAGAACAGCATTCGTCACGGTGTCGAAGACATGGTGGAGGGAGGAACCGTTCTTGTCACCACAAGAATCGAGGATGGCAAGCTTAAGATTGACGTGGCAGATAACGGGAAGGGAATTCCACCGGAGAAGATACCGGAGCTTCTTTCCACAGAGGAAATGGATGCCATGCACATCGGAATCGGAGCAGTGCAGCGCAGAATCCGTATTCTGTACGGAGAGGAATATGGCCTTTCCATTCGAAGTGATCAGGAGGGAACGACGGTGACCATCACTCTTCCGGTACAGGAACGAGGAAAATCAAACCTGATTCTTCCGACTTCGGAGGAATAAGGCAGCCAGACAGGCAAAGGAGCAGCTATGTATCGGGTATATTTGGCAGATGATAACGATTTGTTCCGGGAGTCACTCATCAAGACCATTTCATGGGAGAAAATTGACTGTACTCTGATCGGTGACGCCAGAGACGGCGATACGGCCGGGCGGGAGATTCTGGAATTGAAGCCGGATATTGTGCTGATGGATATCCGGATGCCAGGAATGAGTGGACTGGAAATCGCAGCACTTCTGAAAACGAACGGGTTTCAGGGGAGAGTCATTATCATCACCGGCTATAATGATTTCAGCTATGCGCAGAAGGGAATCCGGATTGGTGTTTTTGATTTTCTCCTGAAGCCGATTGACGAGAGCGAGCTGGAGAATGTCATTGTCCGGGCATGCAGGGATATTGAACAGGAACGGGAAGACAAGAAGAGACAGGCACTTTTCGAGGATGAGATTTCGAAGGAAGCTGCAGGTGAGGTGACACAGGGACAGAATCTGGATCTGCTTCTGCAGAAGGGCTTAAACGGTGATCCGGAATCTCTGGAGAATATGGAGAGCATTGTTTCCTCACAGATGTGCTTTACTCTGTATGAGCTTTTAAGAGTCAGCCCGGACAATCCGCAGGGCATGGGAGGCCGCTCGATGGAAGCGTGGACGATGTCTGTCCGTGAGCTGTTTGAGAAGCTTCCGGATGGAGTGTCAGCATGCTTTGCCATTCATGAGAAGGCATTGTATGTCCTGGTATACTTCCGCATGTTTGATGCTGCAAGGGATTATGACATTGAGACGGTTCGGCTTGCAACGATGGCATATCAGAAATCCGCAGAGAATCAGAACGATGTGTGTATCAGCATCAGCAGGTGCCATGACAAATTCAAGGATCTCCGGGAAGCGGTCAGGGAGGCGCAGTTCTCCTTTGACAGCCGTTTTTTTATCGAGAATCGCCACGTCATTCATTACAACAGCTTAAAGAGCAACAGCATGGCGAATCTGTATCCGATCATGCAGAAGGTGGAAGAATTCTATGGAATTCTCCGGGAGCATCCATCGGAAATTGAGAAGTCGCTGGAGGATATCGAGGTGATGTTTCACGCGGGCCGCTGCTTTGACCTTGCGGTGCTTCGGAATATTCTTGCCAATATGGCCATTATGATCAACGTGATTCTTGCGGAGCATGTGGACGAAGAGGATAGCCGGAGCGTGAACGCCGGGAATATCATTCAGGAAATGAATGCGGCATCTTCGATTGATGAAACCTTTCGAATTCTGCGGCGCTATGCCGTGAAGGTGGTGGTGCAGGCGCAGAACGAAAGCGAGGAGAGCAACCGCGCTGTGACGGAACGGATTCTGGACTATCTGGATCACCATTATCAGGAACGCTTAAGTCTGCAGGATGTATGTGATTATGTCGGATTTTCACGCGGCTATGTATGCCGGATTCTGAAGAATGATACGGGGGAAACCTTTGTGTCGCTGCTCAATAAGATCCGGATTGAAAAGGCGAAGGAAATGCTGGCAACGCATCAGTACAAGGTCTATGAGGTGGCAGAGGCTACCGGCTTCTCCAATTATGCCTATTTCTATCAGGCGTACCGGAAATATACGGGATTGTCACCAAAAAACACATAAAAAGCAAAATATCTAATAAAAATACATACAACATGCTACAAAAGCAAATGGTTCGTGAGAGCTGTTTTCTCTAAAATAGGCTTCAGAAGTTGAGAGTCAGAGGAAACAGCTCTCATTTGTTTTTTCCATTTTCTTATCGGCCCGGCCTCATGCAAGGGGACTAAGGCGCAAAAGGAGGTTATTTATGAAGAGGAAACAGGTACTGAGTGTTGCACTGGCAGCAACCATGGCTGTCGGCATGCTGGCAGGATGCGGATCATACTCATCGGGAAGCTCTGCTGCAAAGGACGACACAGCAGCATCCACTGAGGCAGCAGCCGAAGAAGCAGCATCCACCGAGGCAGCTGCGGAGGAGACTGCAGAGGCAGCGACAGATATCTCAGGTGATCTGAACATCATTCATTATCTGACAGAGGACAACAAGATTGCGGCACTGGATGAACTGGTCTCTGGTTTTGAAGCCGAGTATCCGGACGTAAAGGTCAACGTGGAAGCAATGTCCATGGATAACTACACCGATGTCATCAAGCTGAGATTCTCCACAAACGAAGCTCCGGATGTCATCTTCGGACAGCCGAAGTCCTATACCGATCTGATCGACAATGGCCTGATCATGGACCTTTCCGATCAGGAATTTGCAGGAAGACTTTCCGAGGGCGCTGCCAACTGCGTGACCTACAATGACAAGATTTACGGTGTCGCTCTTGACCAGATGGCAAACGTTGTTTTCTACAATAAGGACATCTTCGAGGAGCAAGGACTCTCGGTTCCGACTACCTACGATGAGTTCATCGACGTCTGCAAGAAGCTGAAGGAAGCAGGAATTACTCCCTGCGCAGCCGGCTACACGGATGACATTGCAATCGGCGCAAACTGGTACACCATTTACTACGGATCCAAATGGGATCAGGCACAGAACAATGCCCAGGAGCTGATGGACGGCGCAAGCTTCGCAGATTACAAGGGATACTCGGAAGCGCTGGATCAGTGGCGTGAGATCATGACCAACTACCAGAACGATGACCGCAAGACAATTGATACCGCACGGGCAGAGCAGATGTTTGCAAACGGCGACACAGCAATGATCATCATCGGAACCTGGGGCCTTGGCGCAATCATGGGCTACAATCCGGACGGAAACTTCGGCGGATTCACCTATCCTTCTGAGAACAATGCAGACGATTGTGCAGTACCGGTCAACATCGATGACTGCTGGATGATCTCCGAGGATACGCAGAATAAGGATGCAGCACTTGCCTTCCTTGAGTATGCAACCAGAGCAGAGGTTAACTCCAAGTGGTGCGGAACCGCTTCTCAGCTGAGCGCACTGGACGGCGTTGAGTGCGACACCCTTCCGCAGGCAGCGCAGGACATTGCAAACGAGATTGCGACCAAGAAGACCACAGCATGGGCTTCCATTTCGAACTTCACCGGTCAGTTCAGCACAGCATATTATGCAACCCTGCATGATTTTGCAAACAACGATGATATGACCAACGAAGAGTGGGCTGCAGAAATCGATGGCGAGTTTGCATCCGCAAGAAAGTAATCAACAGGATTAAGCAAGGAAAAATAAGAGGCATCGGGCTCCATCGATGCCTCTTATGGTTCAGATAGAGGTAACGGGAATGACGAAATTAAGTGACAGACAGAAAAGAACCATACGGCGGGAGATTGTCGATTTTTCATTTGTTCTGCCTGCGTTGGTTGTGTTCGTACTGGTAATCATCCTCCCGCTGATTTCCGGAATCCGCTATACGTTTACGGACTGGAACGGAATGGCGAAGCAGATTAACTTTGTGGGGCTGAAGAATTACAGTACCGTTCTGCACGACAAGGATCTGATCAAACCGATTGTCAATACAGGATTGTATACGCTGATAACCACAGTGGTCATCAACATTCTGGGCCTGACACTGGCGATGATGGTGACGCGGGAATTCAAGGGTGTGAATGTGATCAAGAGCATTGTCTTCATTCCTCTGGTTGTCAGTCTGGTGCTGGTTTCCTACATGTGGATGTATGTGTACAGTGATTTCTTCGGAATGATGGGACTGGAGAGTCCGCTGATCAAGGAGAAAACGGTTATCATCGGACTGTGTGCCATGGCCGTCTGGAAAGAGGTAGGCCTTGCGATGATGATATATCTGGCAGCACTAAAGGGTGTCTCCTCCGACTATTACGAGGCGGCAACGATCGACGGAGCCGGATTCTGGGCGAAGTTCCGGCATATTACAATCCCCATGATTGCTCCGGCATTTACCTATTGCATTCCGTATTGGATTGCCGGCGGACTGAGAATGTATGACTATTCCTATGTGGCAACCGGCGGCGGTCCCAATCATGCCAGCGAGTCGATGGCATATTACATTTATGAGTACCTGTTCCCGTACAACAAGGTTGGCTACGGACAGACGGTAGCAGTAATTTATCTTATTTTCTGCCTGATTCTATCTCAGATCATCACGAAGCAGTTAAGAAAGAGAGAGATTGAATTATGATTCACACGACAAGATACAAAATATGTAATGCAGTAAAAATTGTGATTCTGTGGCTGGTCGCTGTCATCTGTCTCGCTCCCTTTTATGTGGCGATCTGCTACGCATTTAAATCCAAGCAGGATTTTGCAAAGACCAAGCTTGCCTTTCCGACAAAGCTTTATCTGCAGAACTTTGCGGATGCATTTGCACTGAAGAACTACTTCAGCTCGGTGCTGAACAGTGCGATCGTTTCAGTCTTTGTTGTCATTCTGATTGTGGCCTGCTGTTCCTCTGCGGCCTACATGGTGACCCGTAAAAATAATAAGTTCTACAATTTCATTTACTATTTCTTCCAGATGGTCATTCTGATTCCGTTTCAGACCATCATGTTCCCGCTCTACCAGGAGCTGTCAAGAGCACATGCACTCAACACTCTGTTCGGCGTTATTTTCGCAGAGCTCGGTGTATACATGGGCTACTATGTATTCCTGTATGCGGGATTTATCAAGGGAGTTCCGGTAGCACTTGAAGAGGCGGCACAGATTGACGGCGCAAACCGCTATCAGGTTTATGTCAAAATCGTCCTTCCTCTGCTGAAGCCGATTACCATGACGGTTGTCGTTCTGTGCTTCCTGGCTTCCTGGAACGACTTCTTCCTTCCTCTGATCCTGATTCAGAAGGACAGCATGAAGACCCTTCCTCTGATGCAGTTCTTCTTCTTCGGACAGTACACCTCCAACATCAACCTGGCCTTTGCAGCATCTCTGATTGCATTGGTTCCTCCGGTGATTGTGTATTTCTGTTCTCAGAAATACATTGTGGCGGGAATGACAGCAGGAGCTGTGAAATCATAAAAGTGAAACGTAAAAATTATGGGAGAAAGTGAAAAAATTCTATGAAAAGACGTTGGACAGAAGAAGAAATCTGGGCCTGGTATCGGGAAAGACCCTGGATCAGCGGATGTAATTTTATTCCAAGCGGTGCAATGGACGGAGTGGTCTGGATGCTGCAGGAATATGATCACGAGCATGCATTTCAGGAGGCAGCGAAGGAAATCGCACTGGCAGCAAGCGTTGGACTTAACAGTGTAAGAGTCTTCCTTCCGTTCTATCTGTGGAGAGTGCAGCACGATTCCTTTATGAAAAATCTGGAGGAATTTTTGAGCCTTCTGGATCAGTATCATATGACAATGATGCCGGTCATCTTTAATGACTGCAGCGTGGCAAAGAGTCTGTATCAGGAGCCGGTTCTCGGACCGCAGCCGGAGCCCGTTCCCGGGTATTTCGGCGGAAGCGATGTGACACCGTTTGACGATGATACGCAGAACGGAGACACCGTCGGGTACATTCCGACCGATGATCCGGAGATGGAGCCTGTTGCAGAGGCTTACGTCCGTGAACTGGCGAGGACCTATGGAAACGATCCGCGTATTCTGATCTGGAATGTGTGGAATGAGGCCGGAAACTCGCAGCGCGGAGACAAGTCCATGCCGATGCTGAAGAAGACCTTTGCGTGGTTTCGTGAGGAGGATGTCATGCAGCCTTTGACGGCAGATGTCTGGGGTGCCGGAGCGGAGCATCCGTACGGCTGGCTGAAAAAGCCCGGAATTTATGCAGACATCGAAAAGGAAGCCATCGCCCAGTCAGATATTGTCAGCTTCCATTTCTACGGAGACTATGAACACTCCAGACAGTATATCCGGATTCTGGAGCAGTACGGAAGGCCGCTTATCAATACGGAATGGATGCATCGCCCGTATCGGAGCATCATCCAGACTCACCTTCCGCTCTGGAAGAAGCATAAGGTGGGAAGCTATTTCTTCGGCTTTGTAAACGGGAAAGCGCAGTTCAATTTTGTCTGGGAATTCATCAAAAAGCTTCCGGATATTGACACCAGCCTGTGGATGCATGATATTTTCCATTCGGATTTTACCCCGTATGACACGGAGGAAATTGAGGTCCTGAAGGACTGCAACAAGGATAAGAAAATTTTCTGATATTCATAAATCGGTAAAGGAAACCAGGATGAGCAGATATGAAAATGTAGTTTACAAAATGACGGAAACGCATCCGTTGTATTTTGATCTGGAGGTCCCGGAAAATGTGGAAAATCCGCCGCTGATTATGTGGATCCATGGGGGCGGCTGGAAGGACCTGAACCGGAAATGGAATCTGGTGTCCAATATGAGCGGGCGCGGATATGCAGTGGCATCCATCGATTATCGTTATTCGGATGAAGATTGCTTCCCCGCGGATATTATAGACTGCAAGGATGCTCTCTGGTATCTGAGAAAGCACGCCGCAGAATATGGCTATGATCCGGAGAAAATGATAGTGGCCGGAGATTCCGCCGGAGGACATCTTGCAGAGTTGGTCGGAGTTTCCATCGGGAACCGGGACTGGGAACGGGAAGATGAGGCAGACTATGGCGTTTGCGCCGTGATCAGCTTTGCAGGGGCTGTCATGTTGAGAAATGATAAGCTCGGAATTGATAACAAGGTTCTTACACAGCTGATTGGTGTGGATTCCAGGACCAAGACCTATCTGAGCCGGGTGCAGGCAGCCAGACCGGTCAATTATATCAATGGAACCGAACCGCCGTTTCTTCTGGTATATGGAACGGAGGATGAGTATGTGGCACCGCGAGATCCGAGAACGTTAAGAAACGCACTGGAAGAAGCGGGCGTTCCGGTTCACATGTATTACATTCCGGGCGGCCATCACGGCAATGCCGGAAAGCTGGTGGATGACATTGTCTGCGAATTCCTGGACTACTATGTGAAGAATAAGCCCACCGTTGTAATACCGGAGCTTCAGAAATGCCATGACCGCACCGTTCCGCTTACAGAACGTTATATTGCAGCGGAGTGACCAGAGTGAGATTCGGAAGCGGATCAGGAAGAGGATGGAAGCTGCATATCGTTAAGCAGCTTCGCATCCTTTTCTGTGAGTGTGATGTCAAGCTTTACTCCCTCCGGAAGATATTCCACACGGCTGTCCGGATATTTCTTCTGCATTTCATTCAACAGGCCGCCGCAGGAGTAGGGAAGCAGGTAGGTGTGTTGCTCCTTTTTGCCATCGAGCGTCTGATCGAGCAGATCAAGGAGCGGCTCATACCCATTGCGGTTCCTTGCGGAGAAGTAAATGTGATCCGGGAAGGAGCGAAGAACCGGAAGATCTTCACAGAGATCTGCCTTGTTATAGACGACAAGAGTCGGAATGTCGGAGGCACCGATTTCATCCAGCGTTCTGCGGGTGACCTTCAGCTGCTCCTGCCATTCCGGGTCGGAATAGTCCACAACCTCCACGAGGAGGTCCGCATATTTCACCTCATCCAGGGTGGAGCGGAAGGCCTTTACCAATGTGTGCGGAAGGTCGGAGATAAAGCCAACGGTATCACTCAGAAGAAACGGAGAATGTCCGGGAATCCGGATGCTGCGCACAGAGGTGTCCAGCGTGGCAAAGAGCATGTCCTTTTCCAGTACGGTTCTGTCCTGGACAGAGTCGGAAGGATTCGGACACAGGGACAGCAGACCGTTCATCAGAGTGGATTTTCCGGCATTGGTGTAGCCGACAAGAGAAACGAGCGGAAGGCCGCTTTGGAGTCTGCGGCTTCTCTGTGTGGAGCGTTCCTTCTCCACCTCCTTCAGCTGACGGTTGATTTCTGCAAGCTGGTGCTCAATGTGACGACGATCGAGCTCCAGCTTTTCCTCTCCGGCACCTTTGTTGGAGAGGCGGCCGGAGCCTCCGCCCTGGCGGCTTAGGTTTTTGCGCATGCCGACGAGTCTTGGCAGCATATACTGGAGCTGCGCAGACTTCACCTGAAGCCTTGCCTCGCGGGTTCTTGCCCTTGTGCTGAAAATCTGCAGGATGATGCCGGTGCGGTCCATGACCTCGGTATCCAGAAAATCCTCGAGATTCCGGACCTGCATGGGAGTCAGGGACTCCTGAACAATCACAATATCCGCATCGTCCGCAAGGACAGCGGTTTTGATTTCCTCTATCTTGCCGCGGCCGAACAGAGTCTTCTGTGTGACGGCCGGTGCATTCTGGACAATGGAGGACGTCACCTCCAGATCACAGGCCTCTGCAAGCTGCGCAAGCTCCTTCATGGAGGAGAGGTAGCGCTCCGGCGACTTATCTGTATTCAGGCCGGCGAGGACGGCTCTTTTCTTTTCGGCTGACGGCTGCAGTTCAATCATTTCTGTTTTCCTTTAAATCTTTGATTCCTTATGTTGCAATACATAGCATTCGTATTTGTCAGATGTTCTTATTAGATCACAAATGTTGCAAAAATCGAACACACTTTGAACACAATTATCCAGTATACTCAGAATTGTTTTAGAGGAAACCAATCGAGAAATCAGTTTGAGAAGCATTTCGAAATACATTCGGAATGAGTCAGTGATAGATTGAGCAGGAAAGTGAGGTATCTACCATGTCGGATGAATTCAATGAGAATCTGAATCAGAACAACAATGGAGCAACCGGGCAGACCGGAAACGGAAATTATCAGTACCACAGCAGTTATTCGACCGGATATCAGTCAAACGGCAGCGGCGCCTCTTACCAGGCGGGCGGAAACGGTTCGTATGATCCGAACGGAAACGGCGGAAAGAAGCATGGCGGGAAGAAGCATGGCGGTATGGCGGTCATTGCGGTTCTTCTTGCGGCGGCAGTCGGTGTAGCCGGCGGCTTCTATGCCAGAGATCTGACGCAGGGAGAGGCTTCTGCGAAGACGGAAGAGAGCGCTGCTTCGGGAAGCACTGAGGAGAACAAGAGCCTTGCGGAGGCTTCGGAGAACGCATCGGATTCTTCTGAGAGCAACGGGACACAGAAGAAGGCAAGCGATGAGCTCAAGACCACTACCGGCTCTGCGGTTGTGACAGATGTCACGCAGGTCGTTGAGGATGTTATGCCCTCTGTAGTATCGGTCTACAACAATTTTACCCAGACCACACAGGACTTCTTCGGACAGACCTATGCGCAGGAAGGAACCTCCACGGGCTCCGGTATCATCATTGCGAAGGATGAGGACAACGGAGAGCTTCTGATCGCAACGAACAATCATGTGGTAGAGGATGCGGACAGCCTGGAGGTTCAGTTTATTGATGAGTCCACGGCAGAGGCGAAGATCAAGGGAACGGATGCCGGAAATGATCTGGCGGTCATCGCCGTCAAGCTGAAGGACATCGACAGTGACACGATGAATCAGATTGAGGTAGCTACTCTCGGGGATTCGGATGAGCTGAAGATCGGCGAGCCGGTGGTTGCAATCGGCAACGCTCTTGGTTATGGACAGTCGGTTACAACCGGTGTTGTCAGTGCTCTGGAGCGTGAGCTTCAGGTAGAGAACGTATCCGGAACCTTTATTCAGACAGATGCAGCCATTAACCCCGGAAACTCCGGCGGTCCCCTGGTTGACTTAAACGGCAACGTGATCGGCATCAACTCCAGTAAGATCGGCGGAGAAAAGGTAGACAGCATGGGCTTTGCCATTCCGATCTCCAGAGCCGTTCCGATCATTGAGGACCTGATGAATCAGAAGACCAAGGAAACCGTGGCTGAGGAAGACAGAGGCTATCTTGGAATCAGCGGCGTCAGCGTGACCAGCCAGGTTTCCAGTGCATACAGCATGCCGCAGGGCGTGTATATTGCGCAGATCATCGATGGCGGCGGAGCTGCAGATTCGGACCTTCAGAAGGGCGATATCATTACGGCAATTGAAGGAACGTCGGTTACCGATATGGAAACTCTGCAGAAGCAGCTGACCTATTATGCAGCCGGTGAGACGATCAAGCTTACCATCGAGAGACAGGATGGCACGGGAGCTTATGACAAGCAGACGGTTGAGGTAACTCTTGGAGATAAGAGTGCTATCGAGAACTACGAGGACAGCCAGAGTTCCCAGAAGAGTCAGGGCAATAAGCACAGCTTCGGCTACAACAACGGGAAGAATTCGGAGGATAGCTCCTCGGAGAGCACGGAAGAGGATTCCGACAGTCAGGACAGCAGTAAGCAGGCAGAAAACGGACAGGGCAGCACGGAGGAAGCAGAGTCCGGTCAGTATTATTCCTTCCCCTTCGGAGATCTCTTCGGACGGAACTAAGACAGAGGGTGACCGGGGAGAAAATCCGGGTCACAGAATATAAACGATAAAAGAAAAGGGTGCCGCAGCGCGGATCGGAGAAAATCCGAAAAGCGCTGCGGCACCTTTTTTACTCGTTTGTTCTGTGAAATTGTGACGGGAAACGGAACTTCGAAAAAGCTCCTCAGAATTCCAGCTCGGTTCCGGTCAGAAGGCGATATGCCTCGAGATACTTGGCGATGGTCTTGTCAATGACTTCCTGAGGAAGGTTGTAATCGCTGTCCGGATTTGCCTTCAGCCAGTCACGTACGAACTGCTTGTCGAAGGAGGGCTGAGAATGACCGGGCTCGTAGCCTTCTACCGGCCAGAAGCGGCTGGAGTCGGGAGTCAGCATCTCATCGGCAAGAATAACCTCGCCGTCCTCATTCAGACCGAATTCAAACTTGGTATCGGCAATGATGATGCCTCTGGTGCGTGCATAATCGGCACACTTGACATAAAGGGCGATGGTTGCGTCCTTGATCTTCTTCGCATATTCCTCACCGTGGCCGGGGAATGCCTTCTCAAGAACCTCAATGCTCTTCTCGTAGGAGATGTTCTCGTCGTGATCACCGATTTCTGCCTTGGTGCTGGGGGTGTAGATCGGCTCAGGCAGCTTGTCGCATTCCTTCAGACCTTCCGGAAGCTGAATGCCGCAGACAGTGCCGTTCTTCTTGTAGCTCTCCCAGCCGGAGCCGGTGATGTAGCCGCGCACGATGCACTCGATGGGGATCATGGTCAGCTTGCGGCACAGCATGCTGCGTCCGCGGAACTCCTCCGTGCGGAAGAACTCAGGCATATCATTTACATCTACGCTGAGCATGTGATTCGGGATCACATCTTTGGTATAGTCAAACCAGAAACGGGACATCTGGGTCAGAACCCGGCCCTTGTTGGTTACCTTGTTCTTCAGAATTACGTCAAATGCAGAGATACGATCGGTGGCATACATGATCAGAGAATCGCCGATGTCGTAAATCTCGCGTACTTTTCCTTCCTTGACAGGACTAAACTGCTCCATGTGTTCCTCCTTATGTGCCGCAGCGCGGCAGTACTGAATGATTCGCCACAGTTAAAAGTATAGAAGGTTCAGAAAGTTCGGCAAGCTTTTTTGCAAAACTCCTGTGCCGAAAATAACGGTGAAATTACTGTCATATTTTTGTAAAATTAACAAGAGAACATCGAAATACGAAAAAAGCGGGAAATCAGAGCATGAAAAATACAACCATCGGCATTCTTGCACACGTGGATGCCGGAAAGACAACGTTGTCGGAGAGCATCCTGTTTCAGACGGGGGCAGTGAAAAAGCGGGGACGCGTGGATCATGGCGACGCGTTTCTGGATACGGATGAAATGGAGAAGAAGCGGGGGATCACGATTTATTCGAAGCTTGCAAGGTTTCGGATCGGTGATCGTCCGTTTACCATTCTGGATACGCCGGGCCACGTGGATTTTTCTCCGGAGATGGAGCGCGTGCTGCGCGTTCTGGATGCGGCGGTGCTGGTGGTCAGTGCCGCAGATCTTACAGCGCAGCAGGGTGCGGATCCGCAGGTGAGAGTTCTGTGGAAGCTTCTGCAGCATTATGAGGTTCCTGTTTTTCTTTTTATCAATAAGATCGATCAGCTGCTGCCGCGGGTTCCGGAAGGGGAGAAGGCAGAGCCTGAGGAAGTGCAGGCAGTCTGTGAAAAGCTGTTCGGACTTCTTCGAAGCGATCTGGGACAGGGACTCGTCCGGTTTGATGAGAGGCAGATCTGTGAGGACAATGAAGAAGGGATCGCAGTCTGTGAGGATGCTCTGATGGAGCGTGTGCTGGAGGGCGATCACGTGGAGCAGGCGGATGTGAGCCGTCTGATTCGGGAGAGAAAGCTCTTTCCTGTCTACTGCGGCAGCGCCCTGAGGAACGAAGGAACGGAGGCTCTTCTGGAGGGACTGTCGCTGTTTACGGGAGAGGCGGAGCCTGCAGCTTTTTCGGAAGAGCAGGAGGAGCATCAGCCGTTTGGCGCGTTTGTCTATAAGGTCACGAGAGAAAACGGGACAAGGCTCACCTGGATGAAGATTACCCAGGGCACGCTCTCTGTGAGGGACAGTGTGCGGGAAGTTATGCCGCAGGCTGGAAATATGCTGCTTTCTTCGGAGCAGGGATCTCAGGCCCCGGATGATACAGAGGGAATGGAGGATGTCGATGAGACTTCCCTGCAGGAGCGGGAGACCTCAGAGAAGATCAGCGAGCTGCGCCTGTATTCCGGTGACCGGTATGAGTCCAGAACCAGCGTCTGCGCAGGAGAAATTGTAGCGGCAGCAGGGCTTTCCCATACCTCTGCGGGAGACGGCCTCGGCGTGGAGGAGAACAGGAAGGAAGAAATCCTGACGCCGATTATGACGAGCAGCGTGACCGCGACAGACCGCTTCGGAAAGCCGGTGGATGATTTTACGCTGTTGAAGGCTCTTCGGGAGCTGGAGGAGCAGGAGCCGATGCTCCATGTTGAAAAGGAAGAGGAAACCGGAGACATCACCGTTCGGATTATGGGGGCGGTGCAGATTGAGATTCTGAAGAATCTTCTCCGTGAGAAGAGCGATCTTCGGGCGGAGTTCGGCCCGGGCAGCATTGTCTATCAGGAAACCATCCGGCGTCCGGTGGAGGGCGTAGGCCACTTTGAACCGCTGCGGCATTACGCGGAGGTTCATCTCCTGCTGGAGCCGGGAGATGCGGGAAGCGGAATTACATTCGAGAACCGCTGCATTCCGAATACGCTGGAGCGCAACTGGCAGAACCTGATTCTCTCGCAGCTGGTAGTAAAGAGCTTCAAGGGGGTGCTTACCGGTTCGGGACTCACGGATGTGCACATCTGCCTCCTTGGCGGAAAGGCCAATAAGAAGCACACCTCCGGCGGTGATTTCCGGAAGGCGGCATACGCGGCTGTGCGGCAGGGCCTGATGATGGCAGAGAATATTCTGCTGGAGCCGGTTCTGAATGTGACGCTGGAAATTCCTTCGGAAAATGTGGGACGCGCGATGACGGACATCAGTCAGATGCACGGCAGGTGCCAGCCTGCGGAGTTTCGCGGTGAAGAGGCGGTTCTGGAGGGATCGGTTCCTGCCTCGGAGCTTGGTGATTATGCGGCGCAGGTGGCAGGCTACACAGGAGGGAGAGGCCGGCTGTCGGTATCCTGGAAGGGATATGAGCCGTGTCATAACGCCAGAGAAATCATCGAAGAGAAGAAGTATGATCCGGATACGGACCGCAGGAATCCTACCTGGTCCGTGTTCTGCTCCCATGGAGCAGGAACCGTGGTTCCCTGGGACAGGGTGCGGGATTATATGCATGTGGATACCGGCTGGAAGCCGGAGCCGGAGGATTCGTCCTCAAAGGCAGCGTATCGTTCGGATGATTATTACACCTTTACGGGCACCCACACAGAGGAAATCGAGCTGGATCGCCCCGAGGATGGGGCGGAGGAGAAGGATCACTCCGCACATCGGGAAAAGGGCAGGGATTTCAGAGAACGGCAGCAGGCCTTTTACTCGGAAGAGGATGAGCTGAAGAGAATATTTGAGAAAACCTACGGGCCGGTCAAGGAGCAGCTGCGTCATCCGGACAACGTGAGGAGAGGAACCGTGCTCCCTTCGGAGGAAGCGGGAAACGAAGAAGCGGCCCGGGGGATTTCGGCGGAAGCGGCACAGGGAAACGGGAAAGCTTCCGGAAGCGAGGCTTCCGCACGATCCGCGAAAAAGGCTGTCCGTAAGGAAATTCAGGAATTTCTTCTGGTGGATGGTTATAACATTATTTTCGCCTGGGAGGAGCTGAAGGAGCTGGCGCAGACAGATATCAAATCTGCCAGAGACCGCCTTCTGGAGATCCTGTCCGATTACGCCGGATATTCCGCTGTCAATGTCATTGTGGTCTTCGATGCATACCGGGTTCCCGGAGGCAAAGGAGAGGTTTACCGGCATCATAACATCGATGTGGTTTATACCAAGGAAGCAGAAACGGCGGATCTTTACATAGAGAAGACCGCGCACCGGCTATCGAAGAACAACCGCGTCACGGTGGCAACGGGTGATTTTGTCGAGCAGGTCATTATTTTCGGTGCGGGAGCCTTCCGGCTCTCGCCAAGAGGCCTTCTGGAGCAGATTCTGTTTGCAGCCGCTGAGCTGAAGGGAAAATATCTGACGGATTGAGAACAAGGAAGAATCCGGCGGCTTGAGAAATGAGGAAAAGTATCATGCAGGAAAGACGATTCTCAAACAGGGAGCTGCGTGCACTGATCGTGCCGCTCCTGTTGGAGCAGTTTCTGAATTTACTGGTCGGAATGGTGGATATGGTCATGATTGCCGGCGCAGGAGAGGCGGCCATTTCCGGGGTTTCCATTGTCAATGAGATCAACAATCTGGCCATTCAGGTGCTCGGAGCCATCGGAGGCGGCGGTGCCGTGATCATTTCCCAGTATCTGGGCTTTCGTGACAGGAAAACAGCCAATAAGTCTGCCAGTCAGCTGTTCACGCTGACGATTCTGATCTCGGTTCTGATCGGTGCGGTATGCGTCATTTTCCATTCCCCGATTCTGGAGGCACTGTATGGGAGCGTAGAGGCCGATGTTATGGAGAGTGCAAAAACCTATTTCTGGATCACGGCACTCTCGTTCCCGTTCCTTGGACTCTACAACAGCGGAACGGCGATTTTCCGTTCGATGGAAAAAACGAATGTGACGATGTATGCATCCATCCTGATGAACGGAATTAACCTGGTCGGGAACTATATCGGTGTTTATCTGCTGCATCAGGGAGTAGCCGGCGTGGCGGTTCCGACACTTCTCTCGCGAATAGCGGCAGCTGCGCTGATGATGGGACTTTGCCTTGGAAAACGATATGAGCTTCATGCGAGGCTTCCGGAGATTCTGCACTGGGATTCGTTCATTCAGCATAAGATCATTTCCATTGCACTTCCGAACGGAGTGGAGTCCGGAATGTTTCAGGTTGGAAAAATACTGGTCTCTGCCATCATTGCAACGTTTGGTACGGCCCAGATTGCGGCAAATGCAGCGGCAGGAGGGCTGACATCGCTTTGCTACACGACGGAGTGCGCTATGCAGCTTGCGATTGTGACGGTGATCGGGCAGTGCGTCGGAGCCAATGACTATGAGGAAGCCCGCTATTATGTGAAAAAGATGATGGGAATTGCCTGGGCGCTGGCCATTCCGTCCAATGCGCTTCTGATGGCGATTTTCCCGTATGCCATCCGGATCTACAGTCTGTCCGCGGGAACCGAACAGATTGCAAGGACCATTACGCTGATGGAATGTGTGGCGATTGCCTTTATCCATACACTGGCCTTTGTGCTTCCCTGCGCGCTTCGGGCTGCCGGAGATGCGAGGTACACCATGATTTTCGGCGTGATTTCCATGTTCCTTGCCCGCGTTGGCTGTGCCTGGCTTCTGGGACAGGTGTTCGGCCTGGGTGTTGTGGGAACCAGAATTGCCATGTACGTGGACTGGAGCCTTCGGTCTGTCTTCTTCCTCTGGAGATTCCGAAGCGGGAAATGGACGAAGTTCCGCGTGGTGGGAAAAGCAAGCTGAAGGCCTGTGTTTGAATTGTTACAAAAAATCTGTTGAATTGTAACAAAAACTCTTGCGCGCGGGTTGTGATTGACTTACAATTTGTTGTGTTAACCGAACAAGTCAATTACCACATCTTGAAGAATCTGCTGAATTCGGAATCATCTTCCGGATTTCCTGAAAGGGTTCGGAGGATGCCTGCAGCGGGGACATGCCAATGTGCTGCTATGTCAATTCTATTGAAGAACAGGGACGGGACCACGTTTCCAGTATTCTGCTCGAGGATCAGTATTTTGATTCCGAGGTGAATTTCTGCCGTGTATATGCGACAGATGTTCTGCAGTATCTGGAGCGCATTCTTCTTCGCGGAGGAATCTCCTATTTTGTAAAAGAAGAGAATTCGTCATTTTTGTCAAAATTATTCAGCATGCATCGAAGCGGCTTTATTGTTCGGATTAATTGCCGCGATATGGAAAAAGCAATGTATCTGACGGAGAATCTGCGTGGGATAGAGATCCTCGGCAGAATTCCGGAGGAGGAATGGACCCCCAGACGGGAGAGACTCTGGCGGGAAGAACGAGAACGGGAAGAGCGGTATTATTATCGTGAGAGTGAATGGAGAGACCAGAGCTATTACTATGAAAGAACGCAAAGAGCGTGAAATAGCACATACAGATAAAAAGAAGAAATCGGCCTGTCCGTATTCTTCAAAATGCGGCGGCTGCACCATGATTGATCTTCCAATGGAGCAGCAGCTTTTGAAAAAGAAAACCTGGGTGGAGGAGTGTATCGGAGCCTTCGGGCCTGTAGAGCCGGTGATCCGGATGAAGAATCCCTACCGTTACCGCAACAAGGTGACCAGTATTTTCGGACTGGATCGCAAGGGACATCCGGTCTGCGGCGTGTACCGCGCAAGGTTCCGTGAGATTGTCCCGGTGAAGGACTGCCTCATTGAGAACAAGAGGGCAGACGAGATTGTACAGGACATTTACGGACTTCTGGCATCCTTCAAGCTGCGCGTTTATGATCCGGTGACGGGTCTTGGCGTTGTAAAGGCCGTGCAGATCCGGAGCGCGCATGCGACCGGCGAGCTTCTGGTGACGATTGTGACGGCGGGACCGGTCTTCCCGTCCCGGAACAATTTTACAAAGGCACTTTTAAAGCTTCACCCGGAGATTACGTCCGTTGTTCAGAACATAAAGGACAATGACAGCTCCATGATCCTCGGAACCCGTGAAAAGGTTCTGTATGGGAAGGGCTATATTACCGATGAACTTTGCGGAAAGAAATTCCGCATTTCCTCCAGATCCTTCTATCAGGTAAACTCCGTTCAGACGGAAAAGCTCTACAATATCGCAATCGATGCGGCAGGACTTACCGGAAAGGAACGGATTCTGGATGCGTACTGCGGAATCGGAACCATCGGAATCTGCGCAGCAGACCGCGCAAAAGAGGTGCTGTCCGTGGAGCTGAATCCGGATGCGGCCCAGGATGCGGATGCCAATGTCCGTCTGAACGAGCTCTCCAATGTCACGGTTTATGCGGAGGACGCAGGCCGCTTCATGCAGGAGATGGCGGAGCAGAAGGCACCGCTGGATGTTCTTTTTATGGATCCCCCGAGAAGCGGATCCACGGAGGCGTTCCTGGAGGCTGCGCTCACCCTTTGGCCCGGGAAGATTGTTTATATCTCCTGTAATCCGGAAACGCTCGGACGTGATCTGGAGACCCTGACAAAGGGCGGCTACCGCATGAAGAAGGCGGTGCCGGTTGACATGTTCCCCTTTGTTGAGGACGTGGAGACTATCGTACTTTTAGAGCGGATGCGTTAAGCGTGGGATCCGCGTTACTGTGTCCTTTTCGGTATCGCCCGAAAAGAATCCCGTCATCTGCATACTGATCACAATCAGATACCCATACAGGAAACTGTCCGCTTTTTGCAGCGGTTTGCCCGTTCAGCATTCCTGTATGAAAGGAAAGGTGTCTGAATTGCCGGAGAACAAGTTCCATCCTCGTGTAGGGACAGTTCTCCGGCTTTTTGTATAGCATTTCATCGGTGATGCTGTCCAGATAATTAAGAGTCTTTTCTTCAATTCTATCAAGATATTCAAGCAACTGTTTATCAGAGCGAACGATGGTTGCAGAATTATCCGGGTTATCCATTCCATCCTCGTGAAAGGAAGGTTCTTCATATCATTCATGCTGATCCTCCTGTAATTCAAATAAAATCTGTATGCTTGCACTGACGATCTAAGAAGACATTATCATAAAATACATGTTCAATAAAATTGAAATTAATAATGATAACGATCAATATATATGATATTATCTTCTCGGAAAGTTATTTTAGACAGAGGGAGTGGTTATGACGATAACGCAGCTGGAAACATTTTTAAAAATATCTGATCGGGGCAGCTTTTCTTCTGCAGCAAATGAATTGGGCTATGCTCAATCTACAGTAACAACGCAGATCAAGCAGCTTGAGGAAGAATTGGGATCGGATCTTTTTAACCGCCTCGGAAAGACGATATCTCTGACACCGGCCGGTGAAAGGCTGGTTGTTTATGCGGAAAAGCTTATGCAGCTGGAAAGGGAAATTTATCTGGAAGTACCTGATTCCAGTGAACCCTCCGGGATTGTCAGGCTCGGAGTCTCAGAATCGCTTTGCTATGATCGCTGTCCACAGCTTCTTAAGGATTATAAGAAGAAGTATCCAAAGGTAGACATTAATCTGCAGTTTGTTGCACATGATACATTTCCGGAACTTCTCAAAAAGGGAGAGCTTGATATTGTATATACGTTAAACCCCTTAATGAAAGACGAGAACCTGACCCTTCTTTATAAGGAACCTGAAACCCTGGGCTTTTTTGTGAGTCCTGATCACGAACTCGCCGGAAAAAGCAAGGTGAATGAAGAGGATTTGAGAGACACTCCTCTTTTATTAACATCACGTAACTGCAGCTTCCGGCAGATGCTGCTTTCAGATCTGTCTTCCAGGGGTATCGTTGCCAGGATTGCTCTCGAAACAAGCAGCAAAGAAATTCTGAAGCAGTTTGCGATGAGCGGTATGGGAGTTGCATTTATACCGGATATTACAGCAAGGAAAGAAGTGAGAAAAGGCGATCTTGTCAGAATCGACTGGAGCGGAGAAGATTTTCCTGTTTATTCACAGGTGCTTATTCATAAAGACAAGCACATTACTGCAGCAAATGAAGGATTCCTTGAGCTGATCAGGGCAATGCGGGAAGAGGATAGGAATGCGTGAAAGAATTCGTATAGAGGAAAACTTGATTTTTCAAGGGAATAATACCTGATATATATGGAGGTGCTTGATTTGACAAAGAAAAAAGACGAAATCACCATCCGTTCCAGCGCAGCGGAATACTTAACCTATGTTGCCTCTGTTGGGGATCAGCAGGACAGTATAGAGATGCGCTATGAGGATGAGAATATATGGCTGACACAGAAGATGATGGCAACATTGTATGATGTGGGCACCAATACAATTAATTACCACATCAAAAAGATATTTGAGGATAGTGAGTTACAGGAGGATTCAGTTATTCGAAAATTTCGAATAACTGCTCTCGATGGGAAAAGCTACAATACCAATCATTATTCTCTGGAAGTCATCATTGCCGTAGGCTTCAAGGTCAATTCCGAGCGCGCAGTGCAGTTCCGTAAATGGGTAAATCAGATTGCAAAGGAATACACCATCAAAGGCTGGGTCATGGATGATGAACGGCTGAAACGAGGAACGTATCTGACAGAAAAGTATTTCGATGAGCAGTTAGAGCGCATTCGTGAGATTCGTGCGAGCGAAAGAAAGTTTTATCAGAAGATCACCGACCTGTATGCTACGGCCATTGATTATGATAAAAATGCTGCAGCGACGAGAAGATTCTACGCAACCGTTCAGAATAAAATGCATTATGCAGTTCATGGACATACGGCGGCGAAGAACTATCTGAGTCAGGATGAAATGAAGAAGCTGAACCGTATGGTTACGGCATACCTGAATTTCGCAGAAAACATGACATTACGGCATATCCCGCTTACCATGCAGGAAGTATAATAAATCATCGGGAATGAAAGTCGGCAGTTTGAAAATCGGAACTGTCGGCTTTTATCAGGTGTACCCGGCGGCTAGTCCCCGCCTCCTGCTCGATCCTTTGATTTTTATAATCAAGTCCCCATGTTTCCATCGATTTAATGATCGGACGCATGGATTCACCAAGCTCGGACAGAGCGTATTCCACCCTCTATAATGGCGGAACTTCTGGATGTCGTTTTAATTGATCAAGTTATCGTGTCATATATTTTCAAAATGGCAAAATATGACACGATAACTTGAGGCTAACGTTTTTGGATTCTATCTGCAGGGATGAAAAATCCCGAGGCGATGCATCCCTGACGAGAAGATTTTGCCCGCAGGGATGAAAAATCCCAGGGCGATGCATCCCTGACGAGAAGATTTTGCCCGCAGGGATGAAAAATCCCGGGGCGATGCATCCCTGGCGAGGAGCTTCTGTCTGCAGGGATGAAAAATCCCGGGGCGATGCATCCCTGACGAAGAGATTTTGTCTGCAGGGATGAAAAATCCCGGGGCGATGCATCCCTGACGAGAAGATTTTGCCCGCAGGGATGAAAAATCCCGGGGCGGTGCATCCCTGACGAGAAGATTTTGTCCGCAGGGATGAGTTCGGCTGAGAATAATAATCCTTACGTTTCAGAAAAGCAAAAACAGGATGAATGAGCTCTGTGAAAAGCATCTCCAGACACTGAAAAAGCAAATTGGGGATGTAAACTGGCTGGAGCAATACGGCGGCTGAGCTGATCGTGGAAAGAGCCGATCATACAAAAGAGCATATGGGATTAACCACCTGAGATAACAGGTCGGCAGGTCTTTCTAAAAAATAATCTGCTTTTATGTGCTTATTATGACTGCCCCATACTGCCAAAGCAAAATCAATTCCTGCATCTTCCGCACATTTACTGTCATATTTGCTGTCTCCAATATAAAGCACTTTACTATGGTCTGTTTTTGATAATTCCACATATTTCAAAAGCGGTGCGGCATTGGGTTTATGTTCCTGTGTATCGTCTGCACATATGATTGTTTTGAAATAATGACTGATACCAAACGGGCAAAAATCATGTGTAAATTCTTCCCTTGTCTTTGATGTGACAATCCCCATTTCATAATCCAGACTTAGAAGATTTTTCAATAATTCAATGATTCCGTCAAATACTTTAATGGTATTTGTATAGTTACGCATATTTTTATCCCATAATTCTATCGCATAGGAAGTGTCTTTTATCTCAAGTTTTTTCAAAGCGTCTGTTCCTGTAATCCCTAACGCAAATCCTAGTTCAGAACATGGTATCTTTCTCCCGGACAATTCCTTTATAGTTTCCTGTAAAGAATGTAATACAGCATATTCCGTATCAATCAGAGTACCGTCAATGTCAAAAACAATATGCTTATACTTCATGCTGCCACCTTTCCCTGCCTGTATCAAAATAACGTATTACCCTGCATAGTACGAAATAATGTTCAGACTGTTTAGTTTTATCACTTTGCGTTCACCTCCTGTAAATTGCTGATTTACTTTACAGGTATCATTAAAATGCAAAAGACATAGGGAAAATATTTTTTTTCCGCCATTACCTATCACTATTCTGCCATTTTTTTCTATATTCTGTAGGTGAACAATATGCATATTCCCGAAAAACTTTTCCAAAATAACTGCTGCTCCCTAAACCGCACTCATGACTGATAACGGTAATAGGTTCCTGCCCCTTTGCCAACATCTGACAGGCAATTTGTAGACGGTAAGTTGTTATATACTCTACGGGTGTCATGTGTAGACAGTCATGGAACACTCTATAACATTCCCTTTCGCTTAGATATGCTGCCGCAGCAAGTTCCGGAATAGATATTTTTTCTCTGTAGTGTTCATGAATGTATATCATCATCAGCTTTATTTTATCGTTGCTTTTGTTATGTTCCCCTTTCTTTTCACGCATAGAACGAGAAAGTTCAAACAGCATGAGCCATATTTCCGTTAGGGCTTCCCGTAGTTTTATTTCATATCCAAATTCATCACTGGATAAACGAAATGAGGCAGCAAGCAGTTTCAAAATCCTTTCTTCTTCTGCATTGCCCGGAAAAAGCGGGATTACCTCAATCTGCGGGGCTGTTATGACAGGTGAAATATATTTTTGTTCAATCCTGCTTCCTTGTTCTCCGGCAAGTAAGGAAACGTCGAAAATATGAAGTAGCTGTATATTCTTTTCTTTCTGCGATATTGCTTTTGTCATATGGAGTACATTGGGATTTATCATGCCGCCGCTTCCAGCCGGAAACAATATTTTTCCTTTTGGCGTATCATATTCAATGCTGCCGCTTTCCATATAAAAAAGTTCCACTGTCCTGTGCCAGTGCCACGGTACATAACACCCTGTATATTTGTCAAGTTCTGCCCTCGAAGCGATATAGGGAAAATCTTTTTCAAAACCTGGAAGCAATTCTTCCTTGCTTCCAGTATAAAATTCAATGCTATGGATATTTTTCATGTCTGTTCACCTGTACATCTGGGATTTTGTATTTGCTTTATGGGTTAAGGAACCGCTGATTAATGGGCCATATTCCTTTTCGCCAGATGCTCATTACTTATATTTTACTGGAATTGTGCGTGACTATCACCAGAAACAACGATTAAATCAGTGTTTCCTTAGAGCGCATTCGTGAGATTCGTGCGAGCGAAAGAAAGTTTTATCAGAAGATCACCGACCTGTATGCTACGGCCATTGATTATGATAAAAATGCTGCAACGACGAGAAGATTCTACGCAGCAGTTCAGAATAAAATGCATTATGCAGTATAATAAATCATCGGGAATGAAAGCCGGCAGTTTGAGAATCGGAACTGTCGGCTTTATCAGGTGCGGGGGCGCCCGGCAAGCGTTGAGGTGAATTGAGGTGAGCACGGCGGACTGCGGGGGCGCCCGGAAGTCTGGAGTATAATTTCGGAGGCGATGCATCCTTGGCGGGGAGATTCTGTCTGCAGGGATGAAAAATCCCGTGGCGATGCATCCCTGGCGGGGAGATTTTGTCCGCAGGGATGAAAAATCCCGAGGTGATGCATCTCTGGCGGGGAGATTTTGTCTGCAGAGATGAAAAATCCTGGGGCGATGCATCCCTGACGAGGAGATTTTGTCTGTAGAGATGAGTCTGGCTGAAAATAATAATCCTTACGTTTCAGCAAAGTAAAAACAGGATGAATGAGCTCTGTGAAAAGCATCTCCAGACACTGAAAAAGCAAACTGAGGATGCAAATGTCACCGAGCACGGCCAGCCACCGGTCACAGGCAGGCAGCCGCCGACCGGAATGTAAATCTCAGAACAAGAAGGAGGTAGGAAATGAAGGACACAAATGTATTGTCAGACACAAATGCAGCGGTAGACGTAAACTGGCTGGAGCAGCTTCTTCGCAGTGCGGGAAAGCTGTTTCAGGACAGAACTCTGGCAGGGCAGACCAGAGAAAAGGGCGTGGCAGATTATGTGACGGCTGTGGACTATGAGGTGCAGCAGTACATCCGGATCCGGCTGGAGGAGCAATATCCTGAGATCCAGTTTCTGAGCGAGGAGAAAAGCAATGATGATGTGGACCGCAGCGGGCTTGTATGGGTTCTGGATCCGGTGGATGGTACAACCAATCTGATTCACGATTACCAGGCAAGTGTAATCTCGCTTGCACTAATGGATAAGGGTGAGTCTGTGCTGGGGATGATCTACGATCCCTACATGAATGAGCTCTTTCTGGCTGAAAAAGGAAAGGGAAGCTTTTGCAATGGCAGAAGGATTCATGTCAGCCGGGCAGCATCGATGGAAGAATGTCTGATTGCAATCGGGACGTCGCCTTATTACAAAGAGCTGGCGGAGAAGAATTTTGATCTGTTTAAAAGGCTTTTTATGGACTGCCAGGATGTTCGCAGAAGCGGATCTGCAGCAAGAGATCTTGCCTATGTGGCGTGCGGAAGGTTGGACGGATATCTGGAGAAGAGGCTGAAAATCTGGGATTTTGCGGCAGGAATGCTCCTTGTGAGAGAGGCAGGCGGCTGTGTAAGGGACTATCAGGGAGAGGATCTTGGAGCAACCATGATAGGAGATGTGGTGGCAGCGAACTCTGCCGTTACAGAGCTGATCAAAGGAAAGTATCTGAAAACAGAATGAGATCCTGATTGATCGGAGAGCTGCTGGCCTTTGGCCGGCAGCTCTTTTTCTGTAGAGATAACCGGAAAAAAATACATCTGTTCGGAAGAGCTCCGGGTGGAGAAGGATGCACGGGCGCTGATTTGATACTGCTTCGGTGAGAGCTTCAGATGCTTGGAGAAGGTCCGGGAAAAATTGGAATAATTGTTGAATCCGCACAGAAAGCACACATCAATGGGCATAGCGGTATAGGATTTGAAAATCCGGGTCAGATACACAGGATTCAGATGTACCTGCTTCGCAATATCCTCCAGAAGAAGACTTTCCGATAAATGATCATCGATGTATCGGAAGGTGGCTGTGATCGCGGGCGGCGGAGTCTGGCGGGACTCAAGGCGGGAGGAAGAATCAGTACCAGGTCACCACGCTTCATAATCCGGCTGTCATTCTCAAAAACCATGCGGATATCTCCGGACAGGAATAAATAAATCTCATATTCGTCATGATTATGAATCGTCGAAGAGACGGTAATCGGCGTATCTTTGCAGAAACAGATAAAATCTCTGTCCTGTGTCTCCCAGGTCATATGGTAGCTTAAATCTTTTTTTCGTGCTTATGTGCAGATCATACATATGAAAAGTTGAAAAATGCAATATAAATGGGCAAACAATGTGTATTTGACAAAATGAAATGGATGATATGATCGAAATGTCTTAACGGTACGGCTCCGAAAAAGGGAATTCCGGAGAAAGAGAACAAGGGGAAGGACAGCATGAAGAAACCATGTCATACATGATGTGCAGAAAGCAGCAGGAGGAGCAGATGGGAAACAATGACGGAATGAATTATGCACCGGTCGGAAAACCGAAGCCGGTGGTGAAGCCGGGAGAATTTGTGATCGCAGCGATTGCGCTGGATCACGGGCATATTTACGGGATGTGCAACGGACTTGTGGAGGCGGGAGCCACACTGAAGTGGGTGTATGATCCGGACCCTGCCAAGGTGAAGCAGTTTGTTAAAACCTATCCGGGAGTAAAGGCAGCAGCCAATGAGGAAGAAATCTTTTCCGATCCGGAGGTGAAGCTGGTCTGCGGAGCCGCTGTGACAAATCTTCGATGCGCATTGGGACTTCGGGTGATGGCAGCGGGGAAGGATTATTTTACCGATAAGGCGCCTTTGACCTCTCTGGAGCAGCTGGCACAGGCGAAGGAGATGGTGTCCCGGACGGGGAAAAAGTACATGTGCTACTACAGCGAACGCATTCATGTAGAAGCTGCAGTCTATGCGGGATACCTGATCGAACAGGGAGCCATCGGTACGCCGATACATATCGATGGCTTTGGCCCGCACCGGATCGGAGATCCCTCGACGCGCCCCGACTGGTTCTGGAAGAAGGAGCAGTATGGAGGAATTCTCTGCGACATCGGAAGTCATCAGATTGAGCAGTTTCTTTTTTACTGCGGATGCAAGGATGCAAAGGTGCAGTACAGCGAGGTTGGCAATTACAACCATCCGCAGTATCCGGAGCTGGAGGATCTTGGTGACGCGGTACTTCTCGGAGACAACGGAGCCACACAGCATTTCCGTGTGGACTGGTTTACGCCGGATGGTCTTTCCAACTGGGGAGATGGCAGAACCTTCATCATAGGAACAGAAGGCTACATTGAACTGCGCAAATACGTCAATGTTGCAACGCAGAAGAGTGGCGGCCATGTTTTTCTGGTTAACGGGGACGGAGAACAGCATTTCGAGGTGGACGGAAAGGTTGGGTATCCTTTCTTTGGAGAGCTGATTCTGGACTGCATAAACCGTACGGAGAATGCGATGACGCAGGAGCATTGCTTCAAGGCGGCAGAGCTGTGTGTCCGTGCAGAGCTGCAGGCACAGAAAGTGCATGGCCTGTCCTGATTTTGCAGGGATGATTTTCAGGAAGACGCAGAAACACTTTGAGGAAAAATCAGATCATTGCCGCAGGTGGCGGCAGGAAAGGAAGCTATGCTTCATGTCGCAATTGTTGGAACCGGAGGAATAGCTCATTCACATATTAAGGGTCTTTTGACCTTTCCGGAGCGTTGCAGGATAGTTGCGCTGTGCGATATTGTGCCTGGAAAGGCGCAGCAGGTGAAGGAACAGTACCATCTGGACTGTGCCGTTTTTGAAGATTATAAGGAAATGCTGGAGGCAGGACTCCCAATCGACCTGGTTCACATCTGCACACCGCCGTTTGCACATGCGGAAGTTTCCATTCATGCGATGGAAGCAGGCTGCAATGTTCTGTGCGAGAAGCCGATGGCAGCAAGTCTTGCCGAATGTGACGCGATGCTCCGGGCAGAAAAGGAAAATGGTGTTGTACTTGGGCAGGTGGCGCAGAATCGTTTTACAAATCCGTACTGGAAACTGAAAAAGGTTCTGGACAGCGTTCTTGCCTCCGTGACCAGTTCGGTCGTGCATCACGGAGAAGAGCAGAGCATCATTGTCCAGTGTGCGAATGCCAAATTGTCGGCGCCGTGGAATCCGAAGGCGGAGGTCTCAATGGGTAACGGATTCCCTGCGGATGGTGGCAACAAAGCGCTTCTGAAGGCACTGGAGAGTCTGTCTGCGGAGGAAATCAAGGTAGAAGCAGTGCAATGAATGAGGAGACGGAGAGCAGTTATGGACAGAGTCAGAATGGGAGTGATCGGCATTGGCAGCATGGGCTCGGCACATGCAATGCAGATTTATAAAGGAAGAGTGGAAGGAATGACGCTGACAGCGGTCTGCGATACGGATCCGCTGCGGCTGGAATGGGCGGCGAAGGAATTTGGGAAGGAAACGTTTTTTTACACGGACTATCATGACCTGATTACATCCGGGAAGGTGGATGCTGTTCTGATTGCAACTCCGCACCCTATGCATCCCGTGATTGCGAAGGAGGCTTTGCAGCAGGGACTCCATGTGCTGACAGAGAAGCCGGAAGGAATTGAAATTGCGACAGCAGAAGAGGTCAACCGGGCGGCACAAAAGAGCGGATGCGTTTACGGGATTATGTACAACCAACGGACAAATCCTCTTTTTGCAGAGCTGCGGAGGCGCTTTCAGGAGGGAGAGCTTGGCGAACTGATCCGTTTTAGCTGGACAATCACGAACTGGTACCGCACGCAGGCTTATTATGACTCTGGCTCCTGGAGGGCAACCTGGACTGGAGAGGGCGGCGGTGTTCTGATGAATCAGTGCCCGCATAATCTGGACATCTGGCAGTGGATGGTGGGAATGCCGAAGCGTCTGATTGCAAACTGCCGTATTGCACATTTTCATGATATCGAGGTAGAGGACGAAGCGGAGATTTATGCCGAGTACGACAATGGAGCGACAGGGGTGTTCCTGACCTCCACGGGAGAATATCCGGGGACCAATCGTCTGGAAATTTCCGGGACCAAAGGAAAGGCCGTGATTGAGGATGGCACACTGACCCTCCAGCTTCTGGAGCAGGATATCCGTGAGATCACGGCATCGTCATCGGAATGCATGCCGCATTGCGAGACAAAGACGATGAAAATTTCACAGAAGGAGCCGGAAAGCGGACATCTTGGAATTCTGAACGACTTCAGCCGGGCGGTCCGGAAGGGAACAAAGCTTCTTGCACCGGGAGAAGAGGGGATTTTCGGATTGTCCATTGCCAATGCAGCATATCTTTCGTCCTGGACACATGAATGGGTGGAGCTTCCGCTGGATGGAGAAGCATACCGGGCGGAGCTTCGGAGAAGACAGCAGAGCGGCGCAGGGAGAAAAACTGTGCGAGGACAGAGCATTACCGGAGAGTACTCAGAGCGTTGGCGCGTGAAGTGGTAGACAGAGAATGCAGAGCTGACTGCGAAAAGCCCTGCCCCTCAGTCCACGGTCGCCTTCAGCCCCTCTTCATCCGTGATTTCGATCTGGCTTCGCGACACAATGCGGAGCAGTCCTTCCTCCTGCATCTGCTGAAGCATGCGGGAGAGAGAAGGCCTTGTGGTGTTGAGAAAGGCGGCCAGCTCCTCGCGGTTTAAGGAAAGAGAGACGATGCTGCTTCCGGATTGCTGCGTTTCGGATTCCTCGAGAAGGAAGGCGGCAACCCGCTGCTTTAGGCTCCCCAATGTCAGAAGATCAATCTGCCGGTTGTCCTGATCGGACTTCTCTGCGAAAACATGGAGCATGTTGTAGACCACCTTGCTGTGATGCATGCAGCACCGATCACACTGCCCGCCGAAAAACTCCTCCGGAACCGACAAAAGACGCACTCTGGTCATGGCCCTGGCATAGGAATTGTAGCCATCTGCAGCCAGGAAGAGCTCGGTTTCCCCGAAGCACTCTCCTTCACGGAGGATACGAATGCGGGTTAGCTTTCCGAGCGCATTGCAGCTTCCAAGCTCCACACTTCCTTCGAGAACAAAATAGAGCCTGGTCGGCTCGTCCTCCTGCCGATAGATCATCTGGCCTTTTTCGGAGGAAATCACCTTCCCTCGCGAGCAGTGGAGGCTCTTTTCAATTTCTTCATCGGAAAGTCCGTAAAAGATGGTAAGATTCTGTGCATTCATGCGGAAAGCTTTCTCCTTGTGGAAAAATCTGCTGTTTCGTAACATATGTTACATACTATTTTAGCGCAATCGACTAAGATAACAACATCAGATGAAACAAAATCTGGTATAACAAATAAGAAGAGAACAAGAGGCCGAGAGGTCATGAAAGGAGAAATTATGAAATACAGATGCACAGTTTGCGGTCATATCTACGATGAGGAGAAGGAAGGCGTTAAGTTTGCAGATCTTCCGGAGGATTGGAAGTGTCCTACCTGCAAGGCTCCGAAGTCCAAGTTTGTTCCGGTTGAGGAAGAAGGACTTAGCTGGGCAGCAGAGCACGTTATCGGCGTAGCAAAGGATGTTCCGGAAGACATCAAGGCAGACCTTCGCGCAAACTTTGAGGGCGAGTGCTCTGAGGTTGGAATGTATCTGGCAATGTCCCGCGCAGCATTCCGTGAGGGATATCCGGAGGTTGGCCTTTACTATGAGAAGGCTGCTTATGAAGAGGCAGAGCATGCTGCAAAGTTCGCAGAGCTTCTCGGCGAGGTAGTATCTCCTTCAACGAAGCACAACCTTGAGGTTCGCGTTGCAGCAGAGAACGGCGCAACGGCTGGAAAGGTTGATCTTGCAAAGAGAGCAAAGGAGCTGAACCTGGATGCAATCCATGACACGGTTCATGAGATGGCAAGAGACGAGGCTCGTCACGGCAAGGCATTTGCAGGTCTTCTGAAGAGATACTTCGGAGAATAAGCTTCGGCGGTATTGACAGATATGGATTTACCAGAGCGGTCAGCGGTAAGCTGGCCGCTTTTTTGCGCTGGAGTGATTCGTTTTATTTCCATCGGATTTCCATCGAAGAGGACTGTAAAAAAGTGTAAAATTCCTGTGCCGTTGCTTGTATTTCGATTTCGGTGTGATACCCTTAAATCAGAAAATTGTCGGCATCTTTCGGAAATGCGGGGTGAGCATATGGGGTTATATGAGTTACTGGGCATACAGGATAACTGGACGGATGCGGAAATTGCGACGTATTTGTCGATGCAGCGAGAGGCATGGAACAGAAAGCGTATCAGTACCAGAGAATCCGAGCGAAGAGAGGCGGATTTTCGGGTAAAACAGATCGATGTGCTGGAGGGAGCAGAAGCAAGGCTCGGAGATTTTATCCGCCCGGCACTGGTGATGAAGACGCTGTGCGCAGCGATGGACAACCGGTATTCGGATTATTATGGTCTGGAAGAAGGACTGGTCCGCAGCTGCAATCTTGGGAATTTCCGCAGTGAATTCCGGTCTGTGATGGCATATCTGGATCAGATTGGTGAAACGGAGCTGATCCGCGAATGGAAGGAAACGCTGGCGCAGCTTGGTGTTGAGGTTCCGATGCCGAGAAAACGGAATGCCGGAGAGAATTCGCAGCGTTCCGGCGCACAGGAGCGGGAAGCTGACAGAAGAGAGCCTGGCAGAAACCACCCCGGCAGAACAGTATCCGACCGAAAAGAAGCGGGAAGAAGACAACAGAAACAGAGAAGAACGGAGAACGGGACAAGAACGCGCGGCACGCAGCCTTCCGTCTCCGAGAAGGTTCTTGCGGTGCTTGGTGCGATTGGAATCAGCCTTCGACGCTTTTTCCGGAAATTGAAGAAAAAGCTTCAGAGAATCCGCTGGTCTGAGCTTCCGAAGAAGGTCTGGGCAGCGATCGCGGGCGTTGTGCTGGTGCTTATTCTTCTGATTGTTCTGATTGGCCGCGTGAGTGCAACGAGGAAGGCAGCTGCGGAGCAGAAGGCTCAGGAAGAGGCTGCGGCTGCGGCATCGCTTGCTGCAGAGGAACAGGCGAAAAAAGAGCAGGAGGCCCTGATTGCCTCACTGAAGGGTCTGGATGACTTCCAGCTGACAACGGACGAAGCAGCGGCTGCTTCGTATCAGACCGTAAAGCCTGCCAGCTGCAATGCTTCTTCGATGCTTGTGGGAACAACCGGGAAGAGCTATGGTACCGAGTATCTGTTTGACGGTGATCTGGAAACCTCATGGCAGGAAGGTGAGGAAGGCGATGGCATCGGCGTAACGCTTACGTCTGCCTTTGCAGCCAGAACCGAAGTGAAGGGAATTGCCTTCTGGAACGGAAATGAAATATCGCAGGACCGCTTTGCGGCGAACAACCGCCTGAAGGACATCACGGTTTCGATCAGCTGCAAGGGACAGTCCTACACCACGGCGTATACACTTCAGGATGTCATGGGGGAACAGGTCATTCTTTTTGATGAGCCCGTCCCGATGGAGTCTGTGGTCATCCGGATTGACAGTGTCTACAACGGAAGTGTGTACCAGGATACCGTTCTTTCGGAGCTGGCATTTCTGACAGTAAAGGAGTAAATCGAATATATGGTGAAATTTCTGAAGAAACAGTGTTGTGAGCATCCGTATCGTTTTGTCATCAGTTTCTTCGTATTGTTTATCGGGTGGTTTGTTCTTCTGGAGAAGGCGGATCTGCCGGTGGTCTGGAACATCCGCTGCGGTCTGGACAAGTACATCCCCTTTGTAAAATATGCTGTGATTCCATACAGCATCTGGTTTTTATGGATGACACAGTCCATGTTTCATGAGGTAATTCGTGAGGATGGTGAGACGAGATGGAGAATGCTGGCCCCGCTTTTTGGCGGACTTCTTCTGATTCTGCTGTTCTGCACGCTGGTCCCCAACGGGATTTCGATTCGCCCCGCTGAAATTCAGGGAAATGATCTGTGTGCGAGAGCCGCAAGATTTATTGAGAGCACCGATAATCCGACCAGTGTCTGCCCGAGCATGCATGTATATTCTACGATCTTCCTTGATTTCGGAGTGCAGCGGGCGAAGAATTATCGATATCACTTTGTAAAGCCTATGGCGAGAGTGATGGATGTACTGATCTGCCTGTCCACAATGTTTCTGAAGCAGCACAGCATCATCGATGTCCTGTTTGCACTTGCGATGGCGGTTACGGTGGATCTGACGGCGGAGCATCTGGCGGCACGCCGCGCGGCACAGGAAGCCTCCGAATCCAGACATATATTAAATTAGCTGAACATCAATCAGCGGATCATGAACTGGCAAAACGCCCTGCATGTAGGAAGACATGCGGGGCGTTTTTCTTAAACTTGTGTGAAATTGCAGTGAAAACGGAAAGACACCGGGCGGGATGTGGTAAAGTTTATTTATGTGTTTTCACGCAGATTCATCGTGCGGCGTGGAAAAATAGCTCTGACAGGAGCGGAAATGGGGAAAAGTTATTGCAGTGGAAATGAAGAAAGAAGAGAGCATATACGGAAATCATCTTCCGGAGCTGGAGGCGGTGCGTCAGCAGCTGGTTGACAGAGTGCAGGCGATTCGGGAGGAGATGACCGGAGAGAGGGGCTTTGATCCGGTGGATCACTGCCTGTCGAGAATCAAGACGGAAGAGAGTATGCGGGAGAAATGCCGCAGAAAGGGACTTCCGGAGACAACAGAGTCTGCGCTGGAGAAGCTCTATGATGCGGTTGGCGTCAGAGTGGTCTGCTCATTCTTAAGTGACGTCTATGTGATTCGGGATCATCTGGCATCCATGCCGGATGTGGAGGTGATCGAGGAGAAGGATTATATCCGGCATGCCAAGCCGAACGGCTATCGCAGCTATCACATGATCCTTCGTGTGAACGGAAGTGTCTATGCAGAGATTCAGCTTCGGACCATTTCACAGGATACCTGGGCAGCACTTGAGCACCAGATGAAGTACAAGAAGAATCTGAATGGGAATACGGAGCTGATTGTGGAGGAGCTCAAGCGGTGTGCGGACGAGCTGGCATCGACGGATGTGTCCATGCAGACGATTCGGGATCTGATTACCTCCTCTGACGGGAAATCGTAATGCGGAAAAATAAAGAATGAATATCGAAGGACAATTTGAACAATGAAAATATTGCTTGCAGAGGACACCAGAGACATGAATCATGTTCTCACGGCTGCCCTTACACACGAGGGTTATGACGTGGACTCGGCTTTTGACGGCGAGGAAGCGTTGGATTTTGTCAGAACAAACGGCTATGATGCCATGGTGCTGGACATCATGATGCCGAAAAAGGATGGCCTGCAGGTCCTGAAGGAACTGCGGGAGGAGAATATTGTGACGCCGGTTCTTCTTCTGACGGCGAAGGCAGAGGTGGATGACCGCGTGAACGGTCTGGACGCAGGAGCGGACGATTATCTGACGAAGCCGTTTGCTATGAAGGAGCTTCTTGCGCGGGTCCGCGCCATGACAAGAAGGAAGACGGAGTATGCTGCGAAGAAGCTGCAGTACGGGGACTTCTCTCTGGATGATGAGAAGTTTGAGCTTTCCTGTGAGAATTCCGTCCGGCTTTCCGTCAAGGAATTCGAGCTTCTTCAGGCGCTGATTCTGAATCAGAATCATGAAGTGAGCACGCAGTATCTTCTGGAGCATGTCTGGGACGGAGCGGAGGAGGCCGGACCGGATACGGTCTGGCTGTATATTTCCTATCTGCGGGGTAAGCTTCGCTCTGTGGCATCCAATGTGGAGATTGAAGGAGAACGCGGCAGCAGCTTTCGACTGACGGAAGCAGGGAGATGATATGAGCGAAGAGGCAATCCGGAAGCTTCGGCAGAAATTCATGATCTATGCAATGCTCTCACTGACGCTTGTGATGCTGCTCATGGCGGGAATGATCTACGTGATCAATCTGTGTGTTTCCCGCAATGAGATTCGGGAGACGATGTCCTATATCATTTCCTACGAAGGAGAGATCCAGGACGCGGAGACCATTTATGAGGCTGCAGGGACGGACGATCCCTCCGGACAAAGCGGTACTGGCGCAAATCGCGAAGAGAATACGGAGCAGAAAACAAATGACTGGATCAGTCAATTGAGAAAAAAGGCCTCTCCGTCCGCAGAAGAGACGAAAAAATTCCACAGGCTGGATGAGTCCATCGGCAAAACACCTTATGATATCCGGATGTTTCTGAATGATGTGTTTGGCGCAGGATCCAGCGGCCTGATTACAGAGGATTCGCCGGACGACACGTTTTCGACCCGCTATTTTGCGGTATTGTATGCCAGTGATGGTGAGGTGGAGTCGGTAAAGGCAAATCATATTTCTTCATTGACGGCGCAGGAGGCAGAGGCTCTTGGCGATTATGCAAGAGGAAGGCTTCTTACCTTCGGGCAGTATGGGAAGTATTATTACCAGGCAGCGGAGCTGCAGGGAGACCGCGGAATTGTGGTCTTTCTGGATTCGACCAATCAGATTCATGCGACCTCGCGGCTGCTGTATTCCGCGATGATGCTGTTTACATTCGGAATCGTACTTACCTTTCTGTTCGTCTGCCTGTTTGCCAATAAGGCGATTGCACCGGAAATTCGAAATGCGGAGCTCCAGAAGCAGTTCATCACAAATGCCAGTCACGAGCTGAAAACGCCCCTTGCAGTGATTCGGGCCAATACCGAAATGCAGGAAATTCTTGGTGGTGAGAATGAGTGGACACAGTCCACACTGCGGCAGGTGGACCGGTTAAACGGGCTGATTCAGAATCTTGTGATGATCACGAGAACGCAGGAGAAGGAATCCTCGGAGCGCTCATTGATCAATGTCGCAGAGCTGATGAGGGATACGGTGAAAACCTATCTTCCGGTTGCCTGCCAGGACGAAAAGGTGCTCGAGCAGGAGATACCGGACTGCCTGAATATGATGGCGGTGGATTCGGAAATCCGGCAGCTGACAACGCTTCTTCTGGACAATGCCATCAAGTATTGCGACGGCGGCGGAACCATCCGCGTATCGGCTGGTCAGAAGGGACGCGAAACCTGGATGGTGGTTTCCAATTCCTATGCGGAAGGAGCCAATGTGGATTACAGCCGCTTTTTTGAGCGGTTTTACCGGCAGAATGAAGCACATACCATCGAGAGCCAGAGCCGGGGAGGCTATGGAATCGGCCTGTCCATTGCGGAGAATCTGGTGGAGAAATACAATGGAAGCATACGTGCGGACTGGAAGAACGGAATGATTTCGTTTACCTGTACGTTGAAGTAAAAAGATCGGGAATTTGACGGAATGGTCTGGCAGAGATGCTTTCAGCGATAGGGGACGTATCTGACCGGCTGAAATAATCCCTGTGGTGAAAAAGAGGAAGGCAGGGATGCATCTGACCGGTGGAAATAATCCCTGTGGAACAAAAGAGAAAGCTAGGGATGCATCCGGTCAGGCGAAATAATCCCTGTGGAACAAAAGAGAAAGCTAGGGATGCATCCGATCGGCTAAAAATAATCCCTGTGGAACAAAAGAGCAAGATGGGGATGAATCCAATCGACTGAAATAATCTCTGTGGAACAGAAAAGCAAGCTAGAGATGCATCCGGCCGGCCGAAATAATCCCTGTGGAGCAAAAGAGCAAGATAAGGATGCGGATCTGGATGAACGCAGATGGTATTTTGAAGAAAACACAGGATAATCCGTCCATTGGATTGATTGCTTCTTTGTAAGAGCAAGAACAATCTCGTAGCAGAGTATTCTCTCAAAGACATTTCGAAGCCAATTGGTGTAAGCGAGTATAAAGTAACCAGCAGCTTACCGGATGACCTTGAAAAGCAGTTGCCATCTGTTGAGGACATTCAGAAGCGGATCAGAAAAAAATATGTGAATGCCGGAATTATGATTCTTTATTTGACAAAAGTAAAATTTACAGAAAAAGGAGACAGCAATGACGCAGCAGACAATTGTATTGGATGAGAAAAGAAATGTTACTCTGACCTGCTATTTACAGCCGGTTGGCGGAAAGTTTGAATATGTGGAAAAGAGACCTGCCATGCTGATTCTTCCCGGAGGAGCCTATCAGTACTGCTCGGACCGGGAGGCGGATCCGGTAGCCTTCGCCTATCTGAAGGCCGGATACCAGGTGTTCATTCTTCGTTACAGCGTGGCGGAGAATTGTGCGTGGCCCGCGCCTCTTATGGATTACGACCAGGCGATGGGAATCATCCGGAACAAGGCGGAAGAGTGGAATGTATATCCGGATAAGATAGCTGTCCTTGGTTTTTCTGCAGGGGGACATCTTGCAGCGGCAGCGGCAACCATGGGAATGCAGCGGCCGAATGCGGCGCTCCTTGGCTATGCCGTAACCGGAAATGAAGTAAAGGCGTGCAATCCCACGGCGCCGGATTGCTGCGGTATGGTGGATGATAAGACCTGTCCCTGCTTTGTCTTTGCGGCCAGAGATGACAATGTGGTTCCTGTCATGAACTCCGTTCGTTTCATAGAGGCACTGACCGAAAAAGGAATTGCCTATGAAAGCCACATCTATTCCAGGGGCGGCCATGGCTTCTCGACGGCAGATATCAGCGTGCAGAATCCGAATACCGGAATTACCTGCCGCGCGCAGAACTGGGTGGAGGACAGCCTCGGATGGCTGGAGGAGGTGTTCGGAACCTATGACGGCAAGGGCGGATTTACAGAGCCGAAGATTAAGGCACATCTCAACGGAAATTATGAGGAATATCTGTCAGCGGAGTGTACGGTCAGTTACCTTCTGCAGAATGCAGAAAGTAAAGAAATCCTGCAGCCCCTTCTTAACAGCATGCAGAATATCAAGGCAGCCGATGATACGACGCAGCAGGAAATGCTGGACCTGATCTCGGAGGTGAAGCTTTCCGATCTTCTGAAGTTTGCGGGAGCTCCGGCAGATGCAGAGGAGAAGCTGGATGCGCAGCTTCGCAGGATTCCTAATGTTAAGAATGAAATATGATTCGGATCCTGGCGCAGCGACCATTTGAAAGAGAGCATGCAGCAGGGAGAGCAAAGGAACAGGGAATAAGATGGATCAATTTGAACTGACACCGGATGAGATTGCACAGAATCTGAAGAACGTGCAGGAGAATGTGGCAAAGGCCTGCGAAAGGGTGCACCGGAACCCTTCTGAGGTGACAATATGTGCGGTCAGCAAGCTGAAATCTGTGCAGGACATTCAGGCAGCGATGACGGCGGGCCAGAAGCTGTTCGGCGAGAACTATGTACAGGAAATACGTGAGAAATATGAAGAGCTGGGAGATTCCTGCGAATGGCATATGATCGGTCATCTGCAGCGCAATAAGGTGAAATACATAGCAGATAAAGTGAAAATGATTCATTCGGTGGATTCATTGGAGCTGGCACAGCAGATCGAGAAGGAAGCTGCGAAGCATGATCTTGTCATGAATGTTCTTCTGGAAGTGAATGTCGCAAAGGAAGAGAGCAAATGGGGATTTTCTGCAGAAGAGGTTCCGGAAGCGGCGGAAAAGATCGGTCTTCTTCCGCATGTCCGCGTCCGCGGCCTCATGACCTCGGCACCTTATACGGAGAATGCGGAAACAAACCGCATTTATTTCCGGGAGTTGCATGCGCTGTATGAAGAGCTTCAGCATGCAGGCTTCGAAGGCGTGCAGGCGGACACGCTGTCCATGGGAATGACGGGTGATTATGTCGTTGCCGTCGAAGAAGGGGCAACGATGATCCGCGTCGGAACCGGCATCTTCGGAGAGAGAGATTATTCCAATCGGTAAGCCTGTCCTGAAGTCGGGGCAAGCTTACCTCGATGGATGGGATTGTGCCGGGTGGAATTTACGCAAGTGCTTCAAGCTCGGAGAGGAAGAGCTCATAGTAATCATCCTCTCCGGCAAGAAGCGGAGAATTCTCGCCGCCGCCGTTGGTGCTGCGGCGCATGGCGGCATAATACTCTTCGCCTGCCATGACAAGATCCATTTCATAGACCGGAAAGCCATACTGCGCGCTCAGCTTGCAGAATTCAGAGGCAGGCTTTTCGGCTGTCCTTGTGGCAAGAAGTGCATTTCGGATGTTTTTGTCCTTGGCAGCGAGGCGCTTGAGCCCCTGCAAGGCTTCTTCAAGATTCATTGACACAGAACACATCAGCAGCTCCTTTCACTTCCTATGACAAGCCGTTGCAGAACAGCCTCTTACCATTATATAAAAATAGTCCTGTAAGACTGATTACAGTATATCAGTTCTGTGAACTGCCAGTCTCATGTTACAATTAGAAAATCGACTTTTATTTAATTAAGAAACACGGAGGGGAATACAAGTGCATATACCTGACAATTATTTAAGCCCGCAGACCTGCGCTGTTATGACGGCAGTGATGATTCCGGCATGGACCATTTCCATAAAGAAGATTAAGGCAGAGCTTCCGGCCGGAAAGCTCCCGCTTCTTGGCGTTGCGGCAGCCTTTTCATTTCTTGGAATGATGTTTAACATTCCGCTCCCCGGAGGAACAACGGGTCATGCGGTCGGAGGAACACTGACGGCGCTTCTTGTGGGGCCGTACGGCGCCTGTATTTCGATTTCGGTCGCGCTTCTTCTGCAGGCGCTTTTGTTTGGCGACGGGGGAATTCTTGCCTTTGGGGCAAACTGCTTTAACATGGCCTTTGTAATGCCATTTGTCGGCTATGCGGTGTACCTTCTGATTTCCGGGAAGAGAAAAGCAAAAAATTCAGGTGCTGCGCAGACGGCGGGAACGAAATCTGCAGGGAGAGAGCTTGCGGGAGCGGTCATCGGCGGTTTTGCAGGCATTAATGCGGCAGCGCTGGCGGCTGCCATTGAATTTGGCATTCAGCCGATGCTCTTTTGCGATGCGGCAGGGAATGCGAAGTACTGCCCGTATCCGCTCTCGGTAGCAATTCCCGCGATGATGATCGGACACCTGACGATTTTCGGACTGGCAGAAGCAGTTTATACAGCAGCCATCTATCTGTTCCTTCAGAAGACGGCTCCTGCTGCCTTGTGCGGAGATAAAAGCCTGATGGGAGGATCGGGAAGCAAGGAGGAAGCTTCGGAAGCTGGCAGGGAAGAAAAGGCAAAAAAGAGCTGGGGAATTCCGGTGCTCCTTGGCGTGCTTATGATCGGGACGCCGCTTGGACTTCTTGCGGAAGGAACTGCCTGGGGAGAATGGGGCGCGGATGAGATTGCAGCTACCGGAGCGGGCTATACACCGTCCGGAATGCTGAACGGATTTTCGTTTGAAGTACTTCTTCCGGATTATTCTCTTGGAAATGCGCCGGCGGTCGTCGGTTACCTTCTTTCGGCGGTAATCGGTGTTGCTGTTCTGATGATGGCCTTTCGGCTGATTGCCGGATTTGCCGGAAAGAAGTCAAAACATTCATGAATCTGGAAATGATGAAGCTCCTTGCAAGGCTGCTTAAGTCTGAGCGGGAGCAGAATGAAAGAGAATATGACGCGGCAGGCTGTCTTGTTCTGGCGTTTTCGACGGTGCTGCTATGTGCTCTGTCGGGGAATGCCGTGTTTCCTGTCTCTGTCATTGCGGCGGAGCTTCTCCGGCTTTCCGTGAGAAAACCGGAGACCATCGCGCATGTGCTTGGAAATGTGCTTCTGGCAACGGCTGCCGCAGCCGTGTTCATGCTGCCCGCAGTCTTTTTCGGAAGCCCCGGATCCTTTGGAATTGTGACCATGAAGGTTTTTGAATCGGTGCTGGTTCTGACGATGCTGAATGAGGACGTCTCCTGGAAGAAAATGACGGCGGCGATGAGACGCTTTCATATGCCGGGTGTTTTTGTTCTGACACTGGATATGACGGTACGGTTCCTGTATCTTCTCGGGAGCTTTTCCAATTCGGTTCTGGAGGCAGTTACTCTTCGCAGAGTCGGAGATCCGAACTGGAAGAATGCAGGAACGGGAGGAATTCTCGGCAATACGTTTCTGAAGGCACAGGAGATGTCGCAGGGAACAGGGGAAGCAATGCTTTGCCGGTGCTTCGACGGAACCTGTGAGGAGTCCGGAGACGGAAATCTGTTTTCCGGGCAAAGAGAGCAATCCGGGAAATTCACAGGAAGCGCGGCCTGGATGGGCAGAGGGGCATTTCTTCTGATCCTTGCCGCAGAAATTTTATGGTTTGCAGTAACCGAGATGTGGATGAGAGCATCATGATTGAATTACAGAATATATCCTTTCAATATGCAGGCAGCGACGAGAAGGCGCTTGACGGAGTCAGTGCTGTTTTCGGGAAAGGGAAGTGCACCTGCATCACCGGACCGAATGGCTGCGGAAAGTCCACACTGTTCCGGATCCTTCTTGGGTTGGAAACGCCGTCAGAGGGGCATTACCTTCTGGACGGGGAAGAAATCACGGCAGCGAAGCTGAAGGACAGGCGCTTTGCCATGAATTTCCACAGAAAGGTCGGATTTGTTTTTCAGAACAGCGAGATTCAGCTGTTTACGTCGAGCGTGGAGGAAGAGATTGCTTTCGGGCTTCGTCAGCTCCATCTTCCGGAGGAGGAAATCCGGAAGCGGACCGAAGAATTTCTGGAGCGTTTCGGACTTGCGAAGCTTCGAAAACGGGCGCCGTGGAGCATCAGCGGCGGAGAGAAGAAAAGGACGGCACTTGCGGCGGTTTTTGCAATGGAACCGGAGGTTCTTGTCATTGATGAACCGATCAGCGGACTGGACGAGGATGCCCAGGAGTGGGTAACGGATTTTCTGAAGGAGATTCGGGAAGAGAACCGGACAATCATCATCGGGACACATGACAAACGGCTCCTTGCAGGACTGGCGGACGCAGAGCTGCACATGAACAAATATCACCGCGTGGAATTCACATCCGTTTACTGAATAAACCGTGGTAAAATAAAATATTATTTGTTATTTTTTCATTTTGAAGAAACTGGAATTTTGAAGAAACTGGAAAAAAGAGCTGCAGAAGGTTTTGAATTCACAGAAGAATGACAGGAGGTAAATGATCATGGCAATTACAAATTCTGTAGAAGAACTGGGACTGTGTGTCCTTCACATCGGCATCAACGCTGACGGGGAAGAAGATGGGAAGAAAATGGCTGAGCAGTTCCGCACATGGATGGGATTTATCCCGGATGAGAATCCGAATTCCATTTTCGCATCTCCTCTTATTGAAATCATGAAGTTCGGAGGCCCCGGCAGAAACGGTCATATCGCCATCGGAGCGCACGATGTGGACAAGGCAGCCGAGTATTTCAAGTCCACCGGCATGGGCGTGAAGCCGGAAACCGCCGTATACAATGAGGACGGGACTCTGAAGTTTATTTATCTGGACAAGGAAATCGGAGGCTTTGCCATCCATCTGAAGCAGTATTGATGATCCGATTCCGGCAGGGATGCAGCAGTGCATCGAGGCCGGAACCGCAGCGGACAGAGAATTTCATAGACAGGACAAACGGTGACCAGGATGAGAAAAATCGAGAAATTAAAGCTATACGCGCAGCAGCAGGAACCGCTTGTAGTAGCAAGTGACACCATACCGGATGAGCTCTTTGCGGTGAACCATGTGAACAGAGGACTTCGTGACCTGAACGGAAAGGGCGTTGTGACAGGTCTTACGAGTATCTCGGAAGTAATTTCCATGAAGAACGTGGACGGACAGAGAATTCCCTGTGACGGAGAGCTCTGGTACCGCGGCTATCCGATTCAGGATCTGGTGTCGCGATATACGAAGCATGGATTTGGCTATGAAAATCTGACGTATCTTCTGCTCTTCGGCAATCTTCCGGATGAGCAGCAGGAGATGGATTTTATTGAGAATCTGGTGCTTTCCAGAAACCTGCCGACCAATTTCACCCGCGATGTCATTATGAAGGCGCCGACCAAGGACATCATGAATTCCATGACACGGAGCATTCTGACACTCGCTTCTTACGACATCGATGCACAGGACATTTCCGTGGACAATGTCATCCGCCAGTCGATGATGCTGATTGCCGTGTTCCCGATGCTGGCAATCTACGCATATCATGCTTACAACTATGACAAGAAGCTGGAGAGCATGTACATTCACCGGCCGGACCCGAAGCTGTCCACAGTAGAGAACATTCTTCTGATGCTTCGGCCCAACCAGAAATTTACGACCACCGAGGCCAAGGTTCTGGATGCTGCATTGATGCTGCATATGGAGCATGGCGGCGGTAATAACTCCACATTTACAACAAGAGTGGTAACGAGCTCCGGCTCCGATACCTACGCGACCATTGCGGCGGCCATGTCCTCTCTGAAGGGACCGCGGCACGGCGGCGCGAATCTGAAGGTCATGGACATGATGGATGAAATTAAGGCAAGTGTTCAGGACTGGACGGATGACGATGAGGTTCGTGCATATCTGGAGAAGCTTGTGGACAAGCAGGCCTTTGACAAGAAGGGCCTGATTTATGGTATGGGCCACGCCGTTTACTCCATTTCGGATCCCAGAGAGCGGATCTTCAAGGACTTTGTGACGAAGCTCGCCGTGGAAAAGGGGGCAGAGAAGGAACTCGCCCTTTACAATCAGATCGAGAAGCTTGCGCCGCAGGTGATTGCGGAAAAGCGTCATATTTATAAGGGTGTAAGTCCGAACGTCGACTTCTACAGCGGCTTTGTTTACAACATGCTCGGGATTCCGAAGGAGCTGTATACGCCGCTCTTTGCCATTGCGCGAATCGCCGGCTGGAGTGCGCACCGTCTGGAGGAAATCGTAGAAGCCGGAAAGATCATGCGTCCGGCATACATTTCTGTTATGGAAGAGAGGGCAGGGGAAAATGCATTATTCTGAAACGGAGAAGCAGTATCATACACAGGTCGGACCCGAAGACATCGGACGCTATGTGATTATGCCCGGCGATCCGAAGCGCTGTGCCAAGATTGCGAAGTATCTGGAGAATCCTGTTCTGATTGCGGATTCCCGGGAATATGTGACCTACACCGGAGCTCTTCTCGGAGAGAAGGTGTCGGTGACCTCCACAGGAATCGGCGGGCCTTCTGCTGCCATCGCAATGGAAGAGCTGGTAAAGGCGGGGGCGGACACCTTTGTGAGAATCGGAACCTGCGGAGGCATTCAGCCGGAGGTAAAGAGCGGAGATGTTGTCATTGCCACAGCGGCGGTCCGGATGGACGGAACGAGCAAGGAATACGCGCCGCTTGAATTTCCTGCCGTTGCAGATCTTACCGTGACAAATGCGCTTGTTGCCGCAGCCGGGGAAGAAGGTGCCTGTGTTCACACGGGTGTTGTGCAGTGCAAGGATTCCTTCTACGGACAGCACGACCCTTCGGAGATGCCGGTTTCCTATGAGCTTGCGAACAAGTGGGAGGCCTGGAAGCGGCTGGGCTGCCTTGCCTCTGAGATGGAATCCTCCACGCTGTTTGTTGTGGGGGCCTTCCGCCGTGTGCGGTGCGGGTCCTGCTTCCTTGTCATGGCGAATCAGGAAAGAGAAAAGCTCGGACTGGAAAATCCCGTCGTACATGATACCGACGGAGCCATTCGGGTGGCGGTCAGCGCAGTAAGGAAGCTGATCGAAGAGGACCGCAGGAAATAAGAAAAGACGAAAGAGAAGGACGGTGTAACCTATGGAATCCGATTATATTGCTGCAAGGAAGCTTGGCCTTCGTGAAATGAAACAGGCGGCATTGGAGAAACGTTCTCCCTATCCGGCTGTTCTGGATCACATCATTGAAGGCGAGGGCAAGCTTGCCGAGATCAAGATAGGACTTCTGGAAATTCCTCTGAATATGATTGACGGAACGAGAACGGAAGGCAGAACCTCTGCATTTGCGGCGAATTTTATGCCGGTTCTGAAATCGGACACGGAATTTGCCCGCAAGTGGTCGGATCTTTATGAGTCCCAGATGAAAGAAGGAATCCGTGACCCGATCAAGGCCTATGAGTATATGACGAGATTTTACGTGGAAGAGGGCAATAAGCGGGTGTCTGTCAGCCGCTTTGTCGGAGCCTCTGCCATTCATGCCGATGTGATCCGCGTTATGCCGAAGAAGGCGGATACAAAGGAATACCGCGTGTACCGTGAGTTCCTTGAGTATTTTAATGTCAACCGGATGTATGATGTTGTTTTCACGGAGGAGGGAAGCTACCGGAAATTTGCTGCCTGCCTCGGACAGACCATGGACAAGCCCTGGCCGTCGGAGGTGAGAGAAGACATCAAGGCAGCCTATGCGGTGTTTGTACAGGTGTATCACCATGAGGGTGAGAAGCGCAGGATGACCCTTCCGGACGGCGATGCCTTCCTGACCTATCTGAATTTCTATCCGATTCAGAGCCTGATCAATGAACCGAGAACCCTTCTGGAAAATCGGATTGACCGCCTGTGGAAGGAGTTTCTGGTTGATGCCAACGAGGATGGCATCACACTGGTGGAGACGCCGGACGAAATCCGAAGCGAGAAGACGGCGTTTGATACGCTCCGCGGAATTCTGCAGACGAAGCCTCGTTATTCCAGGGAAAATCCCCTTCATATGGCTTTTATTTATCCCAAGACGGCAGACAATTCCGGCTGGATTTACGGACATGAGCTGGGACGCAACTATGTGGAGAGTCACTTTGGCGGACTGGTAAAGACGGAGAAATATGAAAACTGCAGTACCGATGAAGAGGTGCGCAAGGCAGTCGATGCGGCAGTGGCGAATCATGCGGAGATGGTGTTTACCATTTCTCCGACGCAGATGGATGAAACCCTGCGCTCTGCCATTCACTATCCGGATACGAAATTTCTGAACTGCTCCATCAACCTTTCGCACAATGCGGTTCGTACCTATTACGGAAGAATGCATGAGGCGAAGTTCCTGATGGGAGCGATTGCAGCGAGCGTTGCGAGCAACCACAAGATCGGCTATGTGGCGGATTATCCGATTTACGGAATTGTTGCAGGAATCAATGCATTTGCAATCGGAGCCGGGATGATTGATCCCAAGGCGAAGATTCATCTGAAGTGGTCAACGGACAAGGACATGAACTGGCGAAAGGATTTCGAAGACGAGGGTGTCTATGTTGTTTCGGGGCCGGATTTCATCCGGCCGGCGCAGGCATCCCGTGAATACGGAATCTATCAGAGAGATCTGGACGGGAATGTTATCAATCTGGCGGCACCTGTGTGGAACTGGGGCACGTATTATGAACTGATTGCCCGAAATGTTCTGGAGGGCACCTGGGATGCCGCCGGACAGGCGGCAGAGGACCGCTCTACCAATTACTGGTGGGGGATGTCTGCCGGTGTGATTGATGTCATTCTTTCCGAGAAGCTCCCGTATTATTCGAAAAAACTGGTGGATACCTTCCGGAGCGGCATTGTTTCGGGAAGGATCAGTCCCTTTATGGGAGAGCTCCATTCTCAGAGCGAGCTGATCCGTCCGGATACTTCGCGCGGACTCTCCAACGAGGAGATCATTACGATGAGCTGGCTGAATGACAACGTCATCGGCAGCCTTCCGAAGAAGGAAGCATTGAACGAAGAAGCCAATGCTGCCGTTGATGTCAGCGGTGTCAGCGGCGTGGGAACAGATGGAGGGAACAGTTCTGCGGCAGCCCTTGCGGCAGCAGGACATGAAGATGCAACGGGGATGGAGTAATTTCTGTTATGAAGATTCTGGTAATTGCCGACGAGGAAGTAAAGAGCCTTTGGGACTATTATGACCGCGAGAAAACGAAGGATGTTGATCTTATCATTTCCTGCGGAGATCTGAAGCCGCAGTATCTGGAATTTCTGGAGTCAATGGTAAACTGCCCTCTTCTGTATGTGCGCGGCAATCATGATTCCAAATACGACCTGAATCCTCCGCTCGGGTGCAATCATATTGATGACAAGGTGTATGATTATAAAGGCCTTCGGATCGCGGGCCTTGGCGGCAGCATGCGCTATCATCTGGGCGAGGACATGTATACGGAAGCAGAGATGAGCAGGCGGATCGCGAAGCTGAACCGCCAGATCCTTCTGATGAACGGTGTGGATATTCTTGTCACACACGCGCCTGCCAGAGGGTATGGAGACATGGAGGATCTTCCGCATCTTGGCTTTGAATGCTTCAACGAATTTATGGAGAAGTGGCATCCCAAGTATATGCTTCACGGACACGTTCATAAAAGCTATCAGTATAAATTTGTCCGGGAACGGGAGCATGCGAGCGGAACGAAAATCATCAATGCCTATGAATATACCATATTGAACATTGGTGATGACGAGCATCCGGCACAGGGAAGAACCGGCTCTGCTTTATATGATCTGTATATGAATCTGAAGACCAGGAAGTAAGCTTCCGGTTCAGCATCGTATATTCTTCTTATGAAAGGATCAAAAATGCCGCGATAAGCGGCAGGGGAGGACATTATTATGGAAATGCAGATGGAGTTCAAGCGGAAATTGCCGATTCCGCAGGAGATCAAGCGTGAATTTCCGCTTTCTGCCAGGGTACGGCAGGTGAAGGAGGAACGCGATCGGATCATCGAGGATATTTTCTATGGAAAGGATGATCGTTTTCTTCTTGTCATCGGGCCGTGCTCGGCCGACCGCGAGGATGCGGTGCTGGAATATATGACCCGCCTTGTGAAGGTTCAGGAGAAGGTCAAGGATAAGATTTTTATCATTCCGAGGGTCTATACAAACAAACCAAGGACCAAGGGAGTCGGCTACAAGGGAATGCTTCATCAGCCGGATCCGGAAAAAGGCGAGGATATGCTGGCAGGCATCATCGCCATTCGTCAGATGCATACGCATGTGGTGGAGGAGACCGGCTTTACCTGCGCAGAGGAAATGCTTTATCCGGAAAATCACCGCTATCTTTCGGATCTCCTTGCCTATGTGGCCATCGGAGCCCGTTCGGTGGAGGATCAGCAGCACCGTATGGTGGCAAGCGGAGTCGGAATCCCGGTTGGCATGAAGAACCCGACGGGTGGGGATATCTCTGTCATGATGAATTCCATTACGGCGGCACAGAACAGTCAGACCTTCCTGTATCGCGGCTGGGAGGTTGTGACCACAGGAAACCCGATGGCGCATGCCATTCTCCGCGGCTATGTCGACAATCACGGAAGAAGTCACGCAAATTATCATTATGAGGATCTGCGGAATCTGAAGGAAGCCTATGACAAGGCGCAGCTTCAGAATCCGGCCGTTCTGGTAGACTGCAATCATTCGAATTCCGGCAAGCAGTATCTGGAGCAGATCCGCATCGCAAAGGACGTGCTGCATTCCATGCGGGCTTCGGAGGACATTCGCGGACTGGTGAAGGGTCTGATGATTGAAAGCTATCTGGAGGACGGCGCCCAGAAGATCGGAGAAGGCGTATACGGGTGTTCCATCACGGATCCCTGTCTTGGCTGGGAGAAATCCGAGAAGCTGATTTATGATCTCGCGGAAGAGCTCTGACAGAAGAAAGCTATTCATATTATGAACGCTCTGACGGAAAGACAGGGGCGGGGATGGATCCCCGGGAAGAAAAGATCTGCGAAGGGGTCAGGTGAGCTGATTCCTCTGGTGGAGCAGCAGTATGAAATTACGATCCGGGCCATCCGCGAATATGAGGCGGCGCTTTCGCAGAATCCTGCGGAGTGAAATAGTTTTTACAGGATATAAAGAGGAAACGCTGTACGTGGAACGGGACGTATGGCGTTTTTTGCACGGAAAGCATAGGAGCAGGCAATGACGGAAGAAGAACTGAGCAGGAAGGTCGATGAAATCGCCGCGAAGATGACAAAGGAAGAGAAGATTGCCTTTTGCAGCGGCAAGGACTTCTGGCATACCAGGGAAATGGCAGGCTGCGAGGTCCCGGAAATGATGATGACAGACGGACCGAACGGTCTCCGCAAACAGAACGGGAAGCCGGATGCACTGGGGGCGGAAGGCTCTGAGGAGGCAACGTGTTTTCCGACGGCGGTGACGGCGGCGCAAACCTGGAACCGGAAGCTCTTATACGAGGAAGGCCGTGCCATCGGGGAAGAGGCAAAAGAGGCAAGGGTCGGGGTTGTCCTCGGGCCCGGTGTCAATATCAAGCGAAATCCGCTGTGCGGAAGAAATTTCGAATATTATTCCGAGGATCCCTATGTGGCGGGAGAGCTGGGAGCTTCCTTTGTGGCCGGCATGCAGAATGAAACCGGAATCGGGGCAAGCCTGAAGCATTTTGCCTGCAATTCGCAGGAATACAGAAGGCTTCAATCCGACTCGCAGATAGACGAGAGAACACTTCGTGAAATCTATCTGCGTGCGTTTGAGAAAGTGGTGAAAAAGGCTCAGCCCGCTACGGTAATGTGTGCCTACAATCAGATCAACGGCACCTTCTGCAGTGACAGCAAAAAGCTTCTGACGGATATCCTCCGAAAGGAGTGGGGCTTTAAGGGCGCTGTGGTCACGGACTGGGGAGCTCTGCATAACAGGACAGAAGCCTTTCGTGCGGGCTGTGATCTGGTGATGCCCGGGGGCTCGGCGATGGGGGAGAAAGAGGCCGGAAAGGCTCTTGACCAGGGAAAACTGGACATAGAATGCGTCAATGCATCCGTGAAGCGCCTGCTGACGCTGGTTCTTCGAAGAAGTGAGGCACTGGAAAAAGCCAAGGATTACTCCTATGACCGGACGGCGCACCAGATGACCGCGCAGCGGATTGCGGAGGAGGGAGCGGTGCTCCTGAAAAATGATGGCGCAATCCTCCCGCTGGAGAATACAAGAGAGGTGGTCCTCATCGGCCGGATGGCGGTCTCCATGCGCTATCAGGGAGGCGGAAGCTCGCACATCAATCCGACAAAGCTGACGCAGGTCCGGGAGTGCATTCCGGATGCTGCTTATGTGGAAGGCTGTGACGAAGAAGGAAATGTCACGGAGGAGAGTCTGGAGGAGGTTACCCGGGCAGCAAAGAGGGCCAGAAAGGCGGTTGTTTTTGTCGGGCTGACGGACCGCTATGAGTCGGAAGGCTTCGACCGCAGGGATCTTTCGATTCCGATCGGACACAACCGCATGGTGAAGGCTGCGCTTGCAGGAAATCCGAATGTGATTGTGGTTCTGATGGGCGGGAGCCCGATGAAGCTTCCCTGGAGAAATGAGGTAAAGGCCATCCTTTATACGGGGCTTTGCGGTCAGGCGGGAGGCACAGCCATTGCAAATTTGTTGACCGGGAAAGTCAACCCATCCGGCAAGCTTACGGAAACCTGGCCGCTGGAGGAAATTGACATTCCGTCCTATGGACGGTACGGGAAAAAGAATGCGCAGTACCGGGAAGGGATTTATGTGGGCTATCGCTATTATGAAAAAGCGGGACAGCCGGTTGCGTATCCCTTTGGCTATGGACTTTCCTATACAAAATTTGAATATACGAATCTTCTGATCAGTGACCGGCAGGTGACGGTGCAGGTCCGCAATGTCGGAAACCGGGCAGGCAGTGAAGTGGTGCAGCTCTATATGGCGAATCCGCAGGATGGTACCTATCGGCCGCTCAAGGAGCTTCGTGCTTTTGAGAAGGTTTTCCTGCAGCCGGGAGAGGGGGCAATGGTGACGTTCCTTCTGGCAAGCCGTGATTTTGCCATTTATCAGGATGGATGGAGAATTCCGACCGGAACCTATGCGGTGCTTGTCGGATCCTCTTCGGCGGATATCCGGCTTTCCCAGCAGGTGATCGTGGAGGAAGAAAAGGTGCCGGCACCCGCCTGGCTTGCGGGCAGCTGGTATGCTAAGCCCGCGGGGCAGCCTTCCATTGGCGAATGGCGGCACATTATGGAAAATCTTCCGGAAGAAGCGGAGGACGCTGAGCCCGGGAGCTTCTCGGAGGAAAGCTCAATCTCGGAGATGGCACCCTGCAGCAGAATCTGCCGCATGGTGTACCATGGAATGAAAAGAGCCTGCATGAAGCAGTCCGGCTGCCCGGTATGGAATGAGGACGATCCGGTCTATCGGATGTCGTTGTCCACTTCAGCGGATATTCCGGTCCGGGCGCTGAGGTCCTTTGCGCCCGGGGTTCCGGCATTTGCGTTGAAAATGCTGGTGTGGTTTGCAAATCACGGAAGAAATCAGGCATCCAGTCCAAGCCGGTTTCTGCGCCAGTAAGCGCCCATGGTCATGCCGGGCGTGAAGGTGACATCACGGCAGAGATATTCTTCGAGCCCGACAGCGGCGGGAGAAAACTGCTCTGCCTCCTCTTCGGAAGAGAATTCAATCTCCGCATAGAAAAATGCGGTCGGAGCAGCTTCGTCCACGGCATTCACCTCCAGGCGATGTCCGTCCGGGAGCAGATAAGTTCGCCGAAGCTTTGGGATGAGGGGAAGACCGATCAGATCCTGAAGCTGTTCAAAGTGCTCTGCGGAAATCGGAAATTCAATTTCCTTGCGGGTGAGCCCGTTGCCGCGGCTTTTAAAGCAGAGAATATAGTCGGTCTTTTCCAAGGCAATGGTTTCCTCGCGGATGCGGACGGTGGGCTCTATCGTGAGATAGCCCTGACGCATGAGCTCCTCCTTGATCAGAGGAAGGTCCGTGCCGCAGTCCTTCGGCCATCCGCTTACCAGCCACTTTCGTTCGATTTCGAGGGGGGATTTGTCTGCAGAATTCATCATATACAGCTCCTTCTCCGGTTATGGAAACAGATTATGTGCAGAAAATGATGCGGATCCGGAGAGAAACGCAAAAAGCGTTCCTGCACCGGATAATTATCAGTTTACAGAGGAAACAAAAATCGTCAAGAAAGGGATGCAATGAATAATTTCAAGATGATCGTCAGCTATGATGGGACTCGCTACTACGGATGGGAGCATCAGCCGAATACGGATATGACCATTCAGGGAAAACTGGAGACGGTGCTGACACAGATGCTGGAAACTACCTCCGGGAAAACACCGGATCGGCCGGTCACCGTCATCGGAGCAGGAAGGACGGACGCCGGGGTGCACGCAAGAGCGATGACGGCGAATGTCCTTCTGGATACGGATCTTTCCGCGGAAGAAATTCAGAAGTATATGAATCGCTATCTTCCGGATGATATCAGTGTGAATGAGGTAAAGCTGGCAGCGGAACGTTTTCACAGCCGCTTCAAGGCGACGGGAAAGACCTATCGCTATACACTCTGGTACAGCGAAGACGGGAAAAAGCCTGTTTTTGACCGGAAATACGTCTGGATGCTGAAGGAAGCGCCGGATACGGAGAAGATGAGGGAAGCGGCCACGCGTCTTGCCGGTGAGCATGACTACAAGAGCTTTTGCGGAAACTCACACATGAAGAAGTCCACGGTCCGTGTGGTGGATGCCATCCGGATTGAGGAGACAGGAAACTATATCCGGATTTATTATCATGGAACCGGCTTTCTGCAGAATATGGTGCGAATTCTTACCGGAACACTTCTGGAAGCAGGGTATGGACGTCTTGCACCGGAGGATATGGACCGGATTCTGGAAGCAAGGGATCGCAAAAAAGCAGGCCCGACCGCTCCCGCGGCAGGCCTGTGCCTGTTAAAGGTAGATTATGAATAAAGAAAGGCCCGGGGGAATGCGGAATCATCGCCTTCTCCCGGGCCTTAAAAATCGGAAGGCTTCAATAATAGCCTACCTCAAAATGCATGATCACAGCGATGTCACGGATGAATTCTCCCTCCTTCAGAGGAATGTCCTCGTGATCGGAAATAAACGGCATCTCTGCGCCGTACTCGTCATCCTCGTCCATCTGGACCTCAATCCAGTCCTTTTCCGCTGCAATGGCGGCATCAATCGCCTCGTCAATCGAGCTGCCCTCGAAGGTGCAGTCGTCCAGATCCGGGAAATAGCCGGTGTAACGGCCGTCTGCGTTTTTCCGCAGAACAGCAGGATAAGTAAATGTCATGAATATGCCTCCTTGTCCGTATATGGGCTGCAGAAGGGTCTTTGCCCTGCCTTTTCTGCAGCACCCTGAGTATACGTTTTCTGCGGCAAATGTGCAAATCCCGCAGGGGATGCCGGGGCATGCCGCAGAGAACTTGTCGGTTTCCTATTCTGCCGGACCCCTTCGCCTTTGCGAGATTGCATCTGCGAGGTGCAGAATTCCGTCCGCAAAGCACACAATGCCGGTGGCGAAGGTAAAGCCTCCGACGGCGCCGCTGGGAGCAATCAGAATAAAGATTGCCATCAGTGTCAAAAGGACCGCTTCTGCAATGCTCCAGAAAAAGCGGAAGGAATGTCTCTTCTGACCTTTGATACGGTCCGCAATGTGGTAGGCCATCAGAAGAAAGAGCGTTCCGAAAATCGCATTGGAGAGGAGCATCAGCGCGCCGTCCTTGATCAGAATCATCAGATAGATGGCAATGCTGGCGAGGCAGATGAAGGCCTGTGCCTGCATGGCCTTGAGATCCCAGTGAAGAGCCTTCAGCCGGCGGAAGGTGTAGACCAGTTCAAAGGCGGCAAAGGCGGTCATTCCGATGGCAATGGACAGGGGCAGCAGCTCATTGGGAATCAGCATGGCGCACAGTCCGGACACAATCAGAAGAAGTGCCCTTGTCAGAACGGAATTCTTCAGGAGATTGGCCAGCCGGTAGGTCCAGGTGTCCTGTGATTTCTGCCCGGTTACGGCGGCAACGGGAAGTGCTCTTGCCACATCGAGCGTAACCGGATTGATGTGGGAGACGGTTCCGAGCATCCTCTCAAGGCCGTCCGGGCCAACGCCGGAGAGCTCATTGAAGTTCGTGATGCCGCATGCACCGATGGTGTCAAACAGATCATTGACGAAGGTTCTGCGGTCTTCTACGTTGGAGACGCCTCCGATCCACTGGTCAAGGACCTGGCCGATCCACATGCTGCCGGGGGCATTGGAGGAAACCAGATCGAGTCCTGCGTCCCTCAGCTGCCAGGTCAGAATGCCGTGCTGAAGAACGCCGCGGGCATTGCTCCTTACGATGCGATTGTCAGTGATGGGCATCTCGAAAATCTTTCCGATGACATCGTATTCCGGGACGATTTTGGTGGTAATGGGATCAATCCTCTCAATGACAGAGGTATCGAGCACATCCGGACAAAGGCCCGGTCCGTCATTGACATAGACGTGCAAAAGCTGTCCGAACTGTTCCTTCGGGAGAAGGCAGGAAGCGTAAAGCGCAAGATTGGCACCCTTGGAGTGTCCTCCGATGTAATAACGCAGATCCGGCTTCATCACTCGCATCAGATAGGAAAGCGCCTGCTCCTGTGCGGGAATTTTCTCAAAGGAGAGCATGAAATCCTCTTTCCAGCCGACAAGGGAATCGTCGGTTCCGCGAAAAGCGATGAATGCGGTATCTCTGGAGATGCGAAAGGTCACGGCGGAAAACTGAATCTGCTGCTGCGGATCCAGAATGTCCTCGTAGTTGGTCATAAGGAGCGACCCGAAGCGCCTGGATGCTGCAGCGGCGCGCGCGAATTCCTCATACTCGTCATGCTTCTCTTCCCCATCTGCAACGAGTGTACGGATTCCGCCGCGGTCCAGAAGGGCCTGCACGACATCGCGCAGGGCAATGACCTCTCCATGGGGGAAAACACTGCTCATATCAATGTAGGAAAGCTGGCACAAGACCAGATTGTCCAGTTCGGTCAACGGACGCTCGGCAAACGAAAGATCGCCGCGCCAGATGACATAATCCTGTAAATTTGCCATTTCAGATTGCCTCATATTTCCTGTAAGTCATAATTACGGTAAGTGTAACATAATTTCCGGCTTTTCATTATAATAAAGGAAGTTGGAATACAGACAATTTGCGGGAGGATGTGTGAGCGAGACAATTCTGAAACGGATCGCCGTGATCGCGATGCTGATCGATCATGCGGCGGTTATTTTTCTTGAGAGAGCGGTGCAGCCGGAAACCGGCCTGATGCTGGCAGTTTCTTCCGATTCCCTGTACCGGCTGGACCGGATCCTGAGGGCAGTCGGGAGGCAGGCCTTTCCGATTTTTGTCTTTTGCATTGTGGAGGGATTCTTCCACACGGCAAACCGGGGAAAATATCTCGGAAGACTTTTCGCTGCGGCTGCAGTCTCGCAGCTTCCGTTTTATCTGATGAACAATACCGGCCCGGTCGGTTCGGAGCTTCCGGTGAGTCTGAATACGCTGGCGACACTGGCAGCAGGCCTCCTTCTTGTCATGATCATTGACAGGATTCTGGGGCCGGAGCACGGAGCCTTATCCGGAATCTCCGGCATCTTCCGTGCGGTTTCCGCACTTCTTGTCGCAGCCATCTTCTGGGAGCTCGCCGAGAGTCTTCGGCTGGATTACGGCGGAATGGGGGTTACGGCGGTCCTGCTTCTGTATCTTCTTCATGGCATGCCGAAGCTTGCTCCGGCCGCGCTGTGGCTGTGGCTTGGCTGCGCCGACGGGCATGAGTGGTTTGCGCTTCCCGCCTGCCTTTTCCTGTATCGGTATAACGGAAAGCGCGGGACGGAAGGAATGGGACCGGCCCGAAGGAAGGCAGAAAAGTATTTCTTTTACGTGTTTTACCCACTGCATCTGGTGCTTTTATGGGGGATCCGAGGGATGATTTAGCCGGGCAATGAACCGGGGAAAAGGGGGCTATATGGAACTGGTATTCGTGGGAGCAGATCATGAGGTAACGGGAAGCTGCCATTATCTGCGGGCAGGAAGCAGGAACATTCTGGTGGATTACGGCATGGAGCAGGGGAAAAACCTGTATGAAAACGCACCGCTTCCTGTGAAGCCGGAGAACATTGATTATGTCTTTCTGACGCATGCACACATTGATCATACCGGTATGCTGCCGAGGCTCTATGCGGATGGCTTCCGGGGACGGATCCTCTGCACCGAGGCGACAAAGGAGCTTTCGGATGTGATGCTTCGGGACAGTGCCCACATTCAGATGCAGGAGGCGGAGTACCGGAACCGCAAGGCAGGAAAAAAAGGATCTCCCGACCGCGTGGAGCCGGTGTACACGATGCAGGATACCATGAATGTTCTGCAGCTCTTTGAAGCCTATCCGTATAATGAGATCCTTACGCTTGGAGATGAGATCTCCTTCCGCTTTACGGATGTGGGTCATCTTCTGGGGTCTGCAAGCATTGAGCTGTGGCTGAGAGAGCGGGGAGAGGAGCGCAAGATTGTATTTTCCGGGGATATCGGGAACAAGAATCAGCCGCTTCTGCGGGACCCCGTATTTACGAAGGAAGCCGATTATGTCGTGATGGAATCCACCTACGGCACAAGACTGCACGAAAAGATTAAGAGAGACCATACTCTGCAGCTTGCAGAAGTCATCCGTGATACCATGCGGCGCGGCGGAAATGTGGTCATTCCGGCCTTTGCGGTTGGCAGAACGCAGGTGATGCTCTCCTTTATCCGGCAGATCAAGGATCAGAATCTGGTTCCGGAGAATAACGATTTCCCGGTTTATGTGGATTCGCCGATGGCGGTGGAGGCAACGGGGATTTTTGAAGATAACGAGAGCGAGTGCTACGACGAGGAGTCCAGAGCGCTTCTGAATCAGGGAATCAACCCGCTGGCCTTTCCCAATCTTCACTTGTCCATCACGACAGAGGAATCCATGGCGATCAACGATGACCGCGTGCCGAAGGTGATCCTGTCCGCCTCCGGAATGTGCGATGCGGGAAGAATCAAGCATCACATTAAGCATAACATCGGAAATCCGGATTCCACGATTTTGTTTGTCGGATACCAGTCAGAGGGAACTCTGGGAAGACGCCTTCTGGACGGCGCGGAGAAGATCAGGCTGTTCGGAGAAGAGTACGATGTGAAGGCCAGAATTGCCCGGATTGACGGCTTGTCCGGCCATGCGGACAAGGAGGGACTTCTGGAGTGGATCTCGGCCTTTGAGACGAAGCCGAAGCAGGTCTTTGTGGTTCACGGCGATGACGAAACCGCCACTGCTTTTGCAAAGTGTCTGGAGCAGGAGAAGGAGCTGAAGGCCATGGCTCCCTATTCCGGGACAAAATATGACCTGATTTCCGGCTCGTTTATCCGGATTGCAAAACCGGTGCCTGTGGCAGGAAAGGAAAAATCTGCGGTGCGCACAACCTCAGATTCCTTTACAAAGCTTAAGATCGCGGCGAAGCGTCTGGACGGCGTCATCAGCAAGGCACAGGGACTGCCGAACAAGGAACTGGATGCTTTTACAAGGGAGCTGAACGATCTGTGCAGAAAATATCAGATCTGATATGATAACGGGAAATGAAAAAGCCATGGGAGGTTTACGGTTATGGCATTGATTGATGACAATTTTATCCGGATGTGCAATGACATTCTAGAGCACGGGACGACGACGGAGGGGCAGAAGGTCCGGCCGCATTGGCCGGACGGAACACCGGCCTACACGATCAAGACCTTTGGCGTGGTGACGCGATATGACCTTCAGAAGGAGTTCCCGGTTCTGACGCTTCGGAAGACTCCGGTAAAGAGCGCGCTGGATGAGCTTTTGTGGATCTGGCAGCAGAAGTCCAATAAGATCTCCGAGCTGCATTCCGGTGTCTGGGATGAATGGGCTGACGAGGAAGGAACGATCGGAAAGGCCTACGGGTATCAGATGGCGGTGAAGAACCGCTATTATGACGTCACAGAGGAGGGCCTTCGCCGCGCCTTCGGAGCTGCATTTGCAGACGCGGTTCCGGAGACGGAGCTTGTCACGGATGTCCTTGTTCCGGAGACAGAGGAAATGAAAAGGGCACATGCACTGAAGGGACCGGATGGCTGCTGGTACATGGATCAGGTGGACCGTGTGATTTATGATCTGAAGAACAATCCGTTTTCCAGACGGATTCTGACCAGCATCTATACCTTCAGTGATCTTCATGCGATGAATCTGCATCCCTGCGCATACAGCATGACGTTCAATGTGATTCAGAAGCCCGGGCATGAGAAGCTGACACTGAATGGAATTCTGAATCAGAGATCCCAGGACATTCTGGCTGCCTTTGCGTGGAACGAGTGGCAGTATGCCTGCCTTCTTGCGATGCTCGCACAGGTCTGCGATATGGAAGCCGGCGAGTTTGTTCACGTTGTTGCGGACGCGCATATTTACGACCGTCACGTGGATGCAGTGAAGGAGCTGATGTCCAGAACGCCGCAGCCTGCGCCGAAGGTTTGGATCAATCCGGACATTCATGACTTTTATCAGTTTACAAGAGAAGATGTGAAGCTGGAGAACTATCAGGTGGCGGGAGATCAGATCAGGGACATTCCGATCGCCATTTAATTGAAGAAAAATAACCGCAGGAAAGAGGAGCAGAATATGCAGGCAATTGTAGCAGTGGATCGCAACTGGGGAATCGGATATAAGGGAAGCCTTCTGGTCAGCATTCCGAATGACCACAAGATGTTCCGTCAGGAAACCAAGGGAAAGACCATCATCTACGGAAGAAAGACACTTGAAACCTTCCCGATGGCACAGCCTCTGGATCAGAGACGCAATGTCATTCTGTCAGGAAATCCCGCCTATACGGTGCGTGGTGCAGAGGTTGTACACAGCATAGAGGAGCTTCTGGAGCTGTTGAAGGACGAGGATCCGGACAGCCTGATGGTCATCGGCGGAGCCTCCGTCTATAAGGAGCTTCTTCCCTATTGTGATACCATCCATGTAACCATGGTGGATTACGCTTATGAAGCGGATGCCTATTTTCCGGATCTGGATGCGGATCCGGAATGGGAAAAGACCATGGAAGGCGAAGAACAGACGTATTTTGACATTCCCTACACGTTTGTGAAATATGAGCGGGTAAAGAAATGACGAAGAGAACGAAGCTGGGAATTCTGAGGTGGCTGAGAATGCGCGTGGTTCCCATGGCTTTTGCGGCGCTTCTTGCCGTGTCAGCCGCCGGCTGCGGAAAGGTGGTCTTTGTGACCGGGCTGGACCGGGATGAGCTGTTTAATGTCGGAGATCAGAGCGGCTCCTGCAGGGAGCTGCGGGTATACCTTACCACAATGGAGAACCGCTACAAGGAGGATTACGGGAGTGATGTTTTCACCCGCTCCGGGAACGAAACGGTGGGAAATTCTCTGAAGGAGAATGCACTGGAGCGGCTCGTCAAGGTAAAGGCGCTGAATCAGATTGCATCCGCGGAAGGGATTCTTCTGGATGAAACCGAGGTTTCGGACGCAAGAAAGCGGGGGGCAGCGTACATGGAAAGCCTTTCGGATGCGGAGAAGGATTACCTTGGCATTTCGGCACTTGATGCCGAAGAGATGATGAAGGATTATCTGCTCGCAGCCAAAATGGCAGATCAGCTGATTTCGGACGTTCCCCGTGAGGTCAGCGATGACGAGGCCAGAACCGTGACGGTTCAGAGCATTCTGGTGAAGACGTACACAGAGAACGCAGACGGCAGCAGAACGGAATTTGACGAGAGCAGAAAGGCGGAAGCCAAGGCCAGGGCGCAGGCCATCCGGGATGAAATTCAGAACGGAATGGACAATTTTCTCGGAATCACCTTTTCCGCTTATATTTCAAAATATAACGAGGATTCGGTCAGCACGTATACCATTGCAAAGGGAGACGTGGACAGTGCCTTTGAGGAAGCGGCGTTCAGCCAGCAGGTCGGGACGATATCAGATGTTGTCGAGACAAAGGATGGATATCGTATTATCAAGCCGATCGCGACCTCCGATGAGGCATCGCTGGAGTCCAACAAGGAGGCCATTCTTCAGAAGCGTCTGGAGGAAGCCTATGATCAGGCCTACGACTCCTATGTTTCCGGAATGGATTGTCAGCTGAACGAGGACCGGTGGAACCAGATTGCACTCTGTGAGGATCCGGAAGTTACCACGGACCGTTTTTTTGAGGTTGCAGCTGGAAACTGATCAGGATTGTTAGCACTCACCTTTGGTGAGTGCTAATTTTTTGTTGACTTTGCAAGTGGCAGGGGCTAGACTTGAGTTTATGAGAAAATGACCGTTTGTCATAGAAAGGAATGAGAATTATGGCAGAAAAAGGACAGTTATCCATTAACAGCGAGAACATGTTCCCGATTATCAAGAAATGGTTGTACAGTGACCATGATATTTTCTATCGTGAGCTGATTTCCAATGGTTGCGATGCTATTACTAAGCTGAAGAAGCTGGAAATGATGGGGGAAACGGAGCTTCCGGAGGGCTGGAAGGCAAGAATCGACGTGGTTCTGGATCCCGAGAGCAAGACCATTCAGATTACCGATAACGGACTGGGCATGACAGCGGACGAGGTGAAGGAATATATCAACAACATTGCCTTCTCCGGTGCGGAAGCCTTCATGAATAAATACAAGGATAAGGCGAACAACGATCAGATCATCGGCCACTTTGGACTGGGCTTCTATTCGGCGTTCATGGTATCTTCGCTTGTCACCATCGATACGCTTTCCTATCAGCAGGGAGCGAAGGCCGTTCACTGGGAGTGCGACGGCGGCAGCGAGTTCACCATGGAGGAGACCGACAGGAAGGAGGTCGGAACGACCATTACCCTCCATTTGTCGGAGGACTGCGTGGAGTTCTCGAATTACTATCGTGCCCGCGAGGTGATTGACAAGTACTGCGGCTTCATGCCGACCGAGATCTATCTGTCGGTGAAGGACACCAAGGAGACACAGACCATCAAGGAGTCGGAGCGCCGTCCGGACGATGTTGTCATTGAGGTGATCGAGCCGAAGAAGGAAGAAAAGGCAGAGGCAGCCTCTGCAGAGAGCAAGGACGAAGGAACGGAGGAGCAGACAACACCGGAGCAGGCAAAGCCGGAGGAGAAGCAGCTTAAGATCCGCAAGCGCCCGGAGCTTGTCAATGATCCGAGTCCTCTGTGGATCAAGAATCCGAAGGACTGCACGGATGACGAGTACAAGGAGTTCTACCGGAAGCTGTTCAATGATTACAAGGAGCCCTTGTTCTGGATCCATCTGAACATGGACTATCCGTTCAATCTGAAGGGAATTCTGTATTTCCCGAAGATCAATCTGGAATACGAATCTGCAGAAGGCGTGATCAAACTTTACAACAATCAGGTCTTCATCGCGGACAACATCAAGGAGGTTATTCCGGAGTTTCTGATGCTCTTAAAGGGTGTCATTGACTGCCCGGATCTTCCGCTGAACGTTTCGAGAAGCGCACTGCAGAACGATGGCTTTGCGAAGAAGATCTCGGATTACATCACGAAAAAGGTTGCCGACAAGCTTGCCGGAATGTGTAAGACCGATAAGGACAACTATGACAAGTACTGGGATGATATCAGCCCGTTCATCAAGTATGGCTGCCTCAAGGATGACAAGTTCTGCGAGAAGATGACGGATTACATTCTCTTCAAGGATCTTGACGGCAAATATCTGACTCTGCCGGAGGCACTGGAGGTGAATAAGACCGATCCGGACGAGAAGGCTTCGGCAGTGGATGAGGACGGCAACAAGGTGGAAGCCGAGGTTGTCGACGAGAAAAAGGAAGAAGACAAGACTGCGGAAGAAGAGAAGAAGGAGCGCACAATTTATTATGTGACGAACGAGCAGCAGCAGGGACAGTACATCCGTATGTTCCGCGACCATAAGCTGCAGGCCTTCATCCTGAATTCCAACATTGATTCTCCGTTCATCCAGCAGCTGGAGATGAAGAACGAGGGCATCCACTTTGCACGGATCGATGCGGGTGTGGATGAGGTTCTGAAGGGACGCACCAGCAAGAAGGATGCAAAGGCTCTGGAGGAGCAGAGCAAGGAGCTTGAGAAGACCGTCCGCAAGGCTCTTGGCAATGACAAGCTGAAGGTTGTTCTCGAGAATCTGAAGGAGAAGAATGTTTCTTCCCTTCTGAAGGTAGACGAGCAGAGCCGCAGAATGCAGGATATGATGAAGATGTATTCCATGGGCGGTTCGGATCTTGGCATGTTCGGAGATGAGGGACAGACCCTCATTCTGAATGCAAAGCATCCGCTGGTACAGTATGTGGAGCAGCACCAGGATGAAAAGGACGCACAGACGGTATGTGCACAGCTGTACGATCTGGCAAAGCTTCAGAATGCGCCTCTTACGCCGGATGAAATGGCGAAATTTGTTGCCCGCACGAACGAGATTATGATGATTCTTACGGGTGCCGGCAAGGAGAAAACGTGTGCGGAGGCCGCACCGGAAGCCGCTGAGGAAGAGGAGAAAGCACCGAACGGAGAAGAGAAGAACTGAGGACTCCTCTGCCGGGCGGCATCGTGTTTACAGAAGAAAGGGACGTCATCTGCTGGAGGCAGCAGATGACGCCCCTCTTTTTGACGGTGCACCGGACAGCGTACTTCGGACTTCGGGGAGGATATGGTATAATATAATGTCGGGATCGGAGGCTTTTTGCACGATGCGCAGACTGCCGGATTTCAAATTCCGAAAAGAGTACATTTATCATTTACGTAAGGGAGTACACCATGCTGCAGTATCAGGAACGCGGGAAAATGGGCGGAGAGAAATTTCATATCAGAAAGGGATCCCTTACTTTTTCGGCAGATTCGATTGATATGGATCTGGTTCCCGGAGCAGCATATGAGGGCTCTTTTACGATTTACGGACCGGAGGGAAGGACGGCAAATGGTTTTGTTCTGTCCTCGGAGCCGGCCGTGCGTCTGATGACTAATATTTTTTCCGGGGCGAAGGAGGTCATTTCCTACCGTCTGGATGCTGCCGGGCTGTCTTTCGGAGATCAGCTGGATGGGAGCTTCCGGATTCTCTCTGACATGGGGGAATACGAAATCCCGTTTCATGCAAAGGTGAAGGAGGAGACGCTGGAGTCAAGTCTTGGGCCGATGAAGAATCTTCTTCATTTTACCAATCTTGCCAGAGCGAACTGGAGAGAAGCGGCAGACCTGTTTTACCGGAAAGAGTTTGAGGCGGTCGCGGCAAAAGAGGGGGAGCGGATTCATTCACTGTACCGCGGGCTTTCTGCCGTAAGCGGAAATGAACACAATATGGAAGAGTTTCTGATCGCCGCGGGGAAGAAGCAGCCTGTGGAATATACGGTGGATCAGAAGGAGCTTGCAATGGATCTCCCGGCATCGCAGACACAGAAGATTCCTTGTCCGATTCGCCTGCGTCGAAATGGCTGGGGCTATACGAGAGTCCGGATTTTCACATCCGGTGATTTCCTTACCGTCGATGCCGGCGAGCTGACAGATTCCCTGTTCCGGGATCAGACAGCTGTGATTACGGTTATCGTAGATCCGTCCGCACTCCACGCGGGACGCAATTTCGGGGCGATTACGCTGTTCCCGGCTTACGGGGAAGCAATCCGGATCCCTGTGGTTGTCTCCAGTGGAATGGGAACGGCGCTTCGTACGATCCACAGGAGAGAGCAGAAGCAGGTAATTCTGCAGATGATGCAGGAATATGTGCAGATGCGCTGCCACAAGTGCAGCGGAAAGACGTTTGCAGCCCACATGGGAGGTCTTGTACAGAAGCTGCAGGATGCGGACCGGAACAATCCGATGGCGGCACTGTACAAGATCCACTATCTTTTGACGGTGCATAAGGAGCAGGAGGCCATCTGGGAGCTGGAGGCTCTCAACCGGAGATTGTCCGGAACGGACGATGAGCTCCCGCCGTTTTCCTCTTTCCAGTTTGATCTGGAGGATGATCTGACGTATGCATATCGGATGTATCTTACGGTCCTTTGTGCAGAGAGCGAAGCGGCAGGGGCGCAGCCTTCCTTCCGCGTCATTGACGACGCTGTGAGGGAGCTTGCAAAGGAGCAGAGACGAAACCCGGAAAACTTCTGGATCACCTGGCTTCTTCTGTATGCCGATACGGAGCGGATGCGGCGAACGAAGGAAACGGCGCGCATGCTCCGTAAGAATTATGAAGCGGGCTGCCGTTCGCCTCTTTTGTATCTGGAATATTATCAGCTGATGCAGGAATCCGCGGACTTCTGGTATGAGCTGGGAGATATGGAGCTGCAAACCCTTTATTTTGCGGCAAAACACGAGATATTGACTGAACCGGTCATTACGCAGCTGAACTATCTTGCAATCCGCAGAAAGACCTTCTCGGAGCGTCTGTTCCGGATTCTGGCAAAGGCATACGAGGCGCAGATACCGGATCTTCGGAGAAGAGATGTTCTGGAGAGCATTTGTACGCTCCTGATCCGCGGAAACGAAACGGATCCTTCCTGTTTTGTCTGGTACCAGAGAGGAGTGGATGCAGGACTTACAATTACAAGGCTCCTCGATTACTACATGCTGTCGCTTCCGGTGGATTATAAAGGCGGGCTGCCGCAGATGATTGTGCGGTATTTTGCATTTCAGAATTCCCTTCCGGCTGCCGCAAGTGCTTATCTGTACCGATATGTTCTTGAGAACAAGGAGAGCTGTGCGGAGCTGATGGATCAGTATCTGCCGCAGATTCTTCGCTTTACACAGGAGCAGCTTCTGCAGCAGCGGATGAGTCCGGATCTGGCCTTTCTGTACGAAGCTTATCTGACCTCCGGGCGGGCGCTGTCTGGTGAGGCAGCCGCTGCTGCGGTGCCGGCGGTATTTTCCTGCTTTGTCCGGGAGAAGACTGCCCGGGCAGGACGGCTTGTTCTTGTTTATCCTCATTTTGGAGAGGAGCAGCTTTTCCCTCTGAAGGAGGGAAGGGCGTTTGTTCCGGTATACGGAGAAGATGCGGCCTTTTTTTTCGAGGAGGACAATGGAGACCGCCGTGTCGGAAGCCCGGATGAGGCGGAGCATCTGCTGAATTACCGGAAGCTTGCGAAGCTTCTGAGTCTGTACGGCGTCAGCAACATCGGCTTTGATCTGTATCTGGCAGGCCTGGGGAAAACAGACTACCCTGTTACGGAGGAGACCTCTGCAGTATACCGCAGTCTTGCGGAGAATCCGCTCATTCCGGAGAGCTTCCGGGGACATCTGCGGTCAGAGCTTCTTCGCTTTTATGAGAAGCAGGGAGATACGAAGAATCTGGATGATTTTCTGGAGAAGCTGGAGCCGGAGGGATTGGATGCCGAATCGCGCAATGAGATGCTGCGGGCGCTTTCCGTGCGCGGCTTTGCGGGAAAGGCGGCTTCCTGGGTGCAGAGATTCGGAACGAACGGAGTGGACGGAGATGTTCTTCTTCGCATATGCACGGAGCTGCTTGAGGAGAAGGTGCCTGCGGACGATGAGGATCTGACGGAGCTCTCTTTCCTGGCATTTTCCCGCGGAAGCTACAATGAGACGGTTCTTACCTTTCTCGCAGGCTTCTGGGATGGACTGACGAGTGAGATGAACCGGATTCGTCTGGCGCTGAAGGGCTTTGATCTGGAGGAGGGAGTTCTGGAGCGGCGCATGCTGCGCCAGATGCTGTTTACCGGTGAATATCTGGAATGCCGGAGTGAGCTGATTTCGGACTGCAGGAAGGACGGAACGGACTCGGAGCTTCTTGCAGATGCGCTGGCACAGGCAAGCCATTTCTACTTCACGGGCAGGAAGGAAATGTCGGAGGAGGAATTCGATCTTACGGGAGAATTCGGCCGGCAGGGAGTTCCGCTCCTTGACATCTGCAGGATTGCCTGGCTGAAGCATCGTTCGGAGCAGTCCGGCGAAATTGCGGATAAGGATCTGGAGGTCACAAGCCTGTTCCTGTCGGATCTTCTGTCCCAGAAGATCGTATTCCCCTTCTTCCGCCAGTTTATCGGGGTACTGCCGGGGCTTCAGGCTTATGCGGATGAGACGCTGGTGGAATACCGCTCGAGTGCGGAACATGCAGGGAAGCGCGTGCTGTATCACTATGCGATGGAGCAGAACGGAATCCGGGATCCCTATGCGGCGAAGGAAATGAAGGAAATGTATGAGGGCGTTTATGTCACGGGCTTCCTTCTGTTCTTCGGAGAGCAGATGCATTATTACATCACCGATGACGATGCAGAGAAGAACGTGGTAGAGAGCGGCACCATCGGGCAGGATGCCAGAACGCCGGTGTCCGGTCAGGACCGCTTCCGTGCCATCAATGAAATCGCGATGCTGACGGCACTTGGACGCGACGCGGAGGCACTTTCACATCTGGAGAAATACAGCCGGAAATCCTGGCTTGCGGCCCGGCTTTTCGATGACAGAGAAAGGCAGTAATTCATGCTCTTTGACAGACAGAGTGAGAAAAAATATATGGCGGGAATGGATCTGCGGGATGATGTCTGCCAGATTTCATACTGCCGCTGGCAGAGGGGGAGACTTCTTCAGGAGCCGGTTACCTGGTCTGCTGTGCCGGGGAGCGATCAATTCGATATCCCGATGGCGCTGTGCAAGACGGTCGGTGAGAATCAGTGGTTTTTCGGAGAAGAGGCGGTTTCGCATTCTTCAGAGGAGAATCATATTTTTCTTCCAAGGCTCCTGTCCATGGCACTGGATGGAGCTCCCGTGGTTCTTGAGGATACGGAGTATGATCCGGCGGCACTTCTTGCCCTGTACGTGAATCGATGCCTGCGGTATCTGGAGCTTGCAGTTTCCGGCGGAGAGATCGCCGCCGTCATGTTCACGGCCAGGACGATGGATGCAAGAATGATCGGGCTTCTGGAAAATGTGCGCAGAAGACTTGATCTGAAGGCGAAGGTGTACTATCAGAGCTTTGCCGGGTCCTTTTATGATTTTATGCTGAATCAGGACGAGTCTCTGCGGGAGCCTGCGGCTGCCCTGTTTGATTATGAAACGGGCGGAAGGCTTCATGTTACAAAGCTGATTTTCAATCCGCATACGACTCCGGTGGTGTCCTATCTGGAGGAAAATGAATACCCGGGGCTGTTTGCGAAGGACGATGCCGGAAGGGACCTTGAGTTCAAGAATATTCTGAAGGATGAGCTTGCCGGGCACAATTTCTCTTCGGTTTATCTGGTGGGAAGCGGCTTCAAGGGAAGCTGGATGAAGAAGTCGACGGCATTTCTCTGCCAGGGAAGACGGGCGTTTCTCGGGGGAAATCTGTTCAGCAAGGGAGCTGCATACGGCGCTGTCTTCAAGGAGGAGAAGCCGGAAATCCTGTCCCGTTATCTGTTCCTGGATTCGAACAAGCTGCGCAGCAACATTCTTGTGACGGCGCTGGATCGCGGAGAGCCCGCCCGGATTTCCCTGGTGGATGCCGGCGTGAACTGGTATGAGGTCAAATGCTCGGCGGAGCTTGTTCTGGACAGTACGGCAGAAATCAATCTGATTCTCCATCCTCTGACGGGCGGAAGGGAGGAGCCGTTTCACATCCGGCTGGATCGCCTGCCGGTCCGGGAGGGGCGCATGACAAGAGTGCGAATGGAGTTCTCCATGCTCTCGCCGGTGAAGCTTCATATCCGGATCGAGGATCTGGGCTTTGGAGATATTTTCCCTTCGAGCGGCCTGCGCTGGGAACAGGATCTGGTTCTTGAAGGAGCCTGACAGACAGGAAAATAAGGAAAGCGACAAATGGCAAGAGTAATCTATGCGGTCGGACGGCTGGCGGACAAGCCGTACCGGATTGAGAAAATTGAACGAAATGTTTATTCCGCGGAAGAGCTGTGTTATTCTCTGGTTCAGAGCGCTCAGATTCTGGATGCCGGAATCATGGATCCTTCGCTTGTTTCCTGGCTGAGAGAGGAGTGCGGCCTTCCGGAGCTGGCAGACCGTCTGGCTCCGTATCTGGGCAAGGAACGGGCACTGTCGGATTTTGTCTCTGAAATCCTGACCTATGTCGGCTTTGTCCCGCAGGAGAAGGAGGAGACCACACGTCAGATTGTTTCCTCCGGACAGGGTATGGAGCCCTTTGAGAAAAGGATGGCGAATGCTTCCTACCTTGCGGAGGGGGCAAGGCCGTACGAGGCACTGGAGGAATATGACGCGATTCTTGCCTCCCTTCCTTCGCCGGAGAGGCGGATGCGGACACGGATTCTGTGCGAGGAAGGAAGAATTTATGCACAGCTGTTCCGGTTCCGGGCAGCGGCCTCCTGTTATGAAAAGGCATATCAGCTGACGGGAAGCAGCGAAATCTATCTGAACTACCTTGCTGCGACCCGGCTCGGGTTATCGGATTCGGAATATATTTCTTTTGTTTCGGAGCATCCGGAGAGCGTCAACGCTTCTCTGGAGCTGGAGAAGCGGATGGATTCCCTCATTGCCGGCTTCAATGCTTCGGAGCGCAAGCTCGCGATTGATTCGCTGAAGCGTTATCAGAGCGAGGGACAGGATGCAAGCTATGAAGTGGCACTGCATCAGACACTTCAGAAGTTAAAGGAAGAGTACCGGTCGTCTCTGGCGGCGCCGGTTGCTTAGTGATGTACGAAAGGAGATCAGTATGGCACACGATAAGTATGTAAGTCCTCTTTCCACGAGGTATGCGAGCAGTGAGATGCAGTATATCTTTTCTCCGGATAAGAAATTCCGGACCTGGAGAAAGCTCTGGATTGCACTCGCTGAGACAGAGAAGGAGCTGGGGCTGGATATCACCGATGAGCAGATTGCGGAGATGAAGGAGCACGCGGAGGATATCAATTACGAAGAGGCACAGGCCCGCGAGAAAATTGTCCGCCACGATGTCATGAGTCATGTTTATGCTTACGGTCTTCAGTGCCCGAAGGCAAAGGGCATCATCCATCTGGGAGCAACCAGCTGCTATGTCGGAGACAACACGGATATCATCATTATGCGTGACGCTCTTCTTCTTGTTCGGAAGAAGCTGGTCAATGTCATTGCCGCTCTGGCAGATTTTGCGGATGAGTACAAGGCGCAGCCGACGCTTGGCTTCACACACTTCCAGCCGGCACAGCCGACGACGGTCGGAAAGAGAGCAAGTCTCTGGCTGAATGAGTTTGTTCTTGATCTTGAGGAAGTTGACCACACGATTTCCCAGCTGAAGCTTCTTGGAAGCAAGGGGACGACGGGAACGCAGGCTTCCTTCCTGGAGCTGTTTGACGGCGATCTCGAGAAGGTGGACCGTCTGGATCCCATGATTGCGGAGAAGATGGGCTTTGCTGCCTGCTATCCGGTGTCCGGACAGACCTACTCCCGCAAGGTGGATACCTTTGTGCTGAACACGCTCGGCGGCATTGCGGCTTCTGCGATGAAGATGGCAACGGACATTCGTCTCCTTCAGCACCTCAAGGAGGTGGAGGAGCCGTTTGAGAAGACACAGATCGGTTCCTCGGCGATGGCCTATAAGCGCAATCCGATGCGCTCGGAGCGCATCTGCTCACTGGCCCGCTATGTCATGGTGGATGTTTTGAATCCGGCCATTACGTCCGGAACCCAGTGGTTTGAAAGAACGCTGGATGATTCTGCAAACAAGAGACTCTCCGTTCCGGAGGGCTTCCTGGCCATCGATGGCATCCTGGATCTGTGCCTGAATGTCACAGATGGCCTGAAGGTTTATCCGAAGGTCATTGAGAAGCATCTGGCTGCAGAGCTTCCGTTCATGGCAACCGAGAACATCATGATGGACGAGGTAAAAATGGGCGGGGACCGCCAGGAGTTCCATGAGGAGATCCGCGAGCTTTCGATGAAGGCCGGCCGCCGCGTCAAGGAGGAAGGACTGGATAACAATCTTCTGGATCTGATTGCAGAGGATCCGAAATTCCATATGACCCGGGAAGAGCTGGATAAGTACATTGATCCGAAGAAGTACATCGGCTGTGCACCGCACCAGGTGGAGAAGTATCTGGCGGAGGTCATCCGGCCGATTCTGGATAAGAATCGTGAGCTTCTCGGAATGACCGCAGAGATTTCCTGCTGACAGGTGTTATTTTCCCGGGGAATGAGGTATACTACGACCGGTTGTGTGAACAATATCGATGTCGCAGTCAGACTGCGGCAAGGGAGGTAAATATGGTTAAGGCAGTGGTTGGTGCCAACTGGGGCGATGAAGGAAAGGGCAAGATCACAGATACACTTGCAGATACTGCGGATGTGGTCATCCGTTTTCAGGGCGGTGCGAATGCAGGACATACGATCGTCAATGAGTACGGTAAATTTGCACTTCATCTGATGCCCTCCGGCGTGTTCCATCAGAATATCATGAACATCATCGGAAACGGCGTGGCCTTTGACATTGACAAGTTTGTTGATGAGCTGGCACAGATTGAGGCACAGGGAGTTCCGGAGCCTCAGCTGATGGTTTCGGACCGGGTACAGGTCATGATGCCTTACCACATTGCCTTTGATACGCTGGAGGAGGCAAGGCTTGCCGGAAAGAGCTTTGGCTCCACGAAGTCCGGCATCGCTCCGTTTTATTCCGACAAATTTGCCAAGATCGGATGGCAGATCAATGAGTTCTTCCAGGAGGATGATGTCCTGAAGGAGAAGATTGCACGGATCGCTGAGATTAAGAATGCGCTTCTTGTCAATCTGTACCATTCGGAGCCGCTTGATCAGGAAGCAATCCTGAACTGGATCAAGGAGCGCAGAGACAAGGTAAAGCCGTATCTTGGCAATGTATCCTTGTATCTGGACGGAGCTCTGAAGGAAGAAAAGACGGTTCTTCTGGAGGGACAGCTTGGCACCATGAAGGATCCTGACCACGGCATCTATCCGATGGTTACGTCCTCTTCTCCGCTTGCCGGATACGGTGCAATCGGCGCAGGAATTCCGCCCTATGAAATCAAACAGATCGTTGTTGTCTCCAAGGCATATTCTTCTGCAGTCGGTGCAGGTGAGTTTGTTTCCGAGGTATTCGGGGATGAGGCGGTGACGCTTCGCAATCACGGCGGAGACGGCGGAGAATACGGCGCAACGACAGGCCGTCCGAGAAGAGTCGGCTGGTATGACTGTGTCGCTTCGAAATACGGCTGCCGGCTGCAGGGCTGCACGGATGTGGCCTTTACCGTTCTGGATGACCTCGGTTATCTGGATGAGATTCCGGTCTGCGTGGCGTATGAGCTTGACGGTCAGGAAATCACGGAGTTCCCGGTTACCAAGGATCTTTCGCGCTGCAAGCCTGTGTATAAGATGATGCCGGGCTGGAAGTGTGATATTCGCGGAATCCGGAGCTTTGAGGAGCTTCCGAAGGAGGCGAGAGACTACGTAAACTTCATTGAGGAGCAGATTGGCTATCCGATTACCATGGTTTCCAACGGACCTGCCCGAACGGATATTATTTACCGCGAGAGCCCGCTGAAGAAATAAAAGAAACGGAACCGGCACGGACAACAGAAACGTCTGTGTCGGTTCTTTTTTGCGTAAAATGCCGCCTGTGCGCTGGTGCCGGAAGAGAGGAGAAGAGAGGATGATTCGTATTGCCCGGGAAGAGGATGCGGCAAGACTTCTGGAGATCTACCGTCCCTATGTCACAGATACTGCGATTACCTTTGAATATAAAGTACCTTCCGCAGAAGAATTTCGGGAGAGAATCCGCAGTACTCTGGAGAAATATCCGTATTTTGTGGAAGAGAAGAATGGAAGAATCGAAGGATATGCGTATGCCGGAGCCTTCAAAGGAAGAGCCGCCTATGACTGGGCGGTTGAGACCTCCATCTATGTGGACGGGGATGCGCGAAGAAACGGAGTGGGAAGAGCCTTATACGAAGCACTGGAGGAGGCTCTTCGGCTTCAGGGAATCCGGAATGCGGAGGCCTGCATTGCGGCCCCGCGCGGGCAGGATCCGTATCTGAACGAGGACAGCATCCGGTTTCACGAGCACTCCGGATACCGCATGGTGGGACGCTTTGAAAAGTGTGCTTACAAGTTTGACCGGTGGTATGACATGGTCTGGATGGAGAAATTCATCGGAGATCATCCGGAGGTACCTGCGGTGCTTCCTCCGGTTCTTCCTTTTCGGGAGCTTTGCGCCCGGGGAGCTTTCCGGCTGCCCGGCACAGAATCCAGATGAAAACAGGGACCACAATGGTCATGCCGACGCAGAAGCTCCATTTACAATGCAATGCCAAAACCCGTAAGGAGCAGTCCCCAGAAGACGCCTGCGGCATAAACAAGAGCTGCAATCCGAAGGTTCTCACGAAGGTGGTGGGAATTGGTGCGGAACAGAACAAGAAGTCCGACACCTGCGCTGACGAGGAGCCCCGCCATCATCTGGCCGGCCTCCAGAAGACCGTCAAGATAGAGCTGTGTAATCATGACAGAGGAAGCACAGTTGGGAATCAGGCCGACTGCGGCGGACAGGAAAACGCCGGCGGCGCGGTGATTGGACAGAAGTCCCCTGATGGCATCCTCACCGAAGCCTTCGACAATGAGTGTGAGAACCAGCGTGATCAGGAAAACGAACAGCGTGATGTGCAGCGTGTGAATGAAGGCGGATTTCAGAATGCTTCCCTCTTCCTCCTCACAGCCGCAGTGCTCCTGCTCACAAAGGTCATGGATGTGCTTCTCATGATTGCCCTTTTTATGCTGATGCAGGCGAATTCGATGGAGAATACAGTCGATGACCAGACCGGTCAATGCGGCGATGATTGCCTTTACGGCAAGAATTCTTGCCATCTGTCCGATGGGAAGCTGCGCGGAGATGAACAGCGGGAGCATTTCATCGGAAGTGGAAAGAAAAACCGCAAGGAGGGTTCCTGTTGAAATCAGTCCGGCGGAGTAAAGACTTGCAGCAGAGGCAGAGAAGCCGCACTGCGGAACAATGCCGACGATTCCGCCGAAGACAGGACCGAAGCGGCCGACATTTTCTTTCCGGATGAGGTCCTGGGACTTATCCTCGGTACGCCGCTCCAGGGCCTCCATGATCAGATAAGTAACAAACAGGAACGGGATCAGTTTCAGGGTGTCGATTCCCGCATCCAGCAGGGAATCGGCGAAAAGCTCGAGTAGATTCATAAGCAAAATCCATTTATAATGAGATAAGATGTTTTTACTGCAACAACTGCGAGAATATCGGAAAGAGAAGGGGATGTCAATTACTTTTCCGGGATTTGGGGAGGAAGAAAAAGAAATGGAACGAATTAAGAAGAACTTTGGATTTGGATGTATGCGCCTCCCGATGATGGGAGAGGACGTGGACCTGGAGCAGTCGAAGAAGATGGTGGATGCCTTTCTGGAGGCAGGCTTCAATTATTTTGACACCGCCCACGGATACATTCAGGGAAAGAGCGAGCTGGCACTGAAGGAGTGTCTCACCAGCCGCTATCCCAGAGATCGCTATATTCTGACGGATAAGCTGACGGCCACTTATTTTCAGAAGGAGGAGGATATCCGGCCGTTTTTCCAGAGTCAGCTTGAGGCCTGCGGTGTGGATTATTTCGATTTCTATCTGATGCACGCGCAGGGAGCGGGGAATTTCGATCATTTCAGGAAATGCAGAGCCTATGAAACGGCCTTTGAACTGAAGAAGGAAGGGAAGATTCGTCACGTCGGATTCTCCTTCCATGATACGCCGGAGTTTCTGGAGAAGATTCTGACGGAATATCCGGAGACAGAGGTGGTTCAGATCCAGTTCAACTACGCGGATTATGATGATCTTGCGGTTCAGAGCCGCCGCTGCTACGAGGTTTGCCGTAAGCACAACAAGCCGGTGATTGTCATGGAGCCGGTTAAGGGAGGTAATCTCGTCAATCTCCCGGAGAAGGCAGCCAGGGTTCTGGAGGATCTGCAGGGCGGGAGCGCAGCCAGCTATGCGCTTCGGTTTGCGGCAGGCTTCCCGGGTATGATGATGGTCCTTTCCGGAATGAGTACCATGGAGCAGATGGAGGATAACATCAGCTTCATGAAGAATTTCAGGCCGCTGGATGACAAGGAGATGGAGGCAGTCCGCAAGGTACAGGAGATTTTTCACAAGCAGAATCTCATTCCCTGCACAGGCTGCCGCTACTGCACCGACGGATGTCCGAAGAAGATTCTGATTCCGGATCTGTTTGCCGTTATGAATACAAAGCAGATCCACACGGACTGGGATGCGGATCATTACTATCATGATGTATATACAAAGGAAGGAAGCCTTGCTTCGGACTGCTTAAAGTGCGGCAAGTGCGAGAAGGTCTGTCCGCAGCATCTTCCCATCCGCAAGCTCCTGGAAGATGTGGCATCCGAATTTGAGCACAGGTAAGGCTGCAGACGATTTGCGAGAAAAGAGTACAAAAATAAAGGAAGAAGTGTTTTGGATGAGTATTTTCTGATTCTGACGGCGATTGACGTCGTGGTTCTCCTGTTCATGTGTATGCTGATCTATGAGAGTGAGAACCTGAGTCGTCGTCAGAAGAGAGGATTTTTACGAACTTATATTCTGATTGCGACAATTTCCATTCTGGAGGTGATCACGGTTGTCGTGGATCGTACCCCGCCGGAATATCGCCTTGTCAATCTTCTGACCAATTATCTTGGCTTCGGCCTGACCCCTGCCGTGCCTCTTTGCCTGGTACAGATTCTGGACAAGAGGGGAAAAGCACTCCGGATCCGGAAAGCGGCGGCATTGATCTGGCTTGGATATGCCGTTTTTCTGGCAGCAAGCTTGCCGTCCGGAAGAGTTTTCGGTGTGACTGCGGACAATGTTTATTTCCGCGGAGGACATTTCCATGTTTATGTCTTTATGTTCGCTGTCGGTATTGTTTATCTGGCAGTGGCAACTGCGGCATCGGCTATTATCTATCAGAACCGAAGCCGGATTCTGATCTATCCGCTGATGGGGTTTCTTATTCTGGGAATGCTCATTCAGCTGGCTTTCCCGCAGATTCATACCACCTGGCTGTGTGTGACGCTGATTGCGGTTCTGTATTATATCTACTGCAATGAAATGTGGAATCAGCTGGATGGACTGACCGGGCTTCTCAATCAGGCGAGCTATCTGAATCGGACATCCATGGTAAGAAGCGGAGACAAGGTTCTCATTGTGTTTGATGTGGACCGATTCAAGGAAATCAATGATACCTACGGTCATCTTTACGGAGACCGGTGTCTGAAGGAAATTGCGGACTGCATGAAGGTTGCTTACGCGAAGTACGGCGGTTGTTATCGCATGGGCGGAGATGAATTCTGTGTGATCCTGCGCGATGAAAAGCAGGAAAGGGCCTGCACAGAAGCCTTCTGCCGGCTTCTGGAGGAGAAGCGAAGGATAAATCCGAATCTTCCTACGGTTTCTTATGGTTCTGCGGCGATGAATATAGAGCAGGACATTCTGACCACCAAGGATCTTGCGGATCAGAACATGTATCAGTTTAAAAAGGCAAGAAAAGCTTCACAGGACAAATCGAAGTAAAAAGTGAGAGAAAAGAGAATAAGTTTCCGGGCGGGACAGCGGCGGCTGCCCCGCTTTTTTTGACTGATGCGCGGAAGCAGGGGACAGCGCAGTTGACAACATGTAGCACACTACGTATTATATGTAGTATGCTACATGAGAAGAAAGGAGGAGCGAAATGGCTGATAAGCCGCAAAGAAGATTTGAAGATGCGCCCCTTGGGTACAAGTTCAAGAGAATTCATGAGATGTTCCGGGCGAGGATGAATGTGGATATGAAGGAGAGTGATCTGACCTTTTCCCAGATGGAAATTCTTTTTTATCTGGAGAAGCACGCCGATCATGCCATCAATCAGCAGGAGCTGTGCGATGCGGTTCAGGTGTCGCATCCGACGATGATCGGACTGATCAACCGGATGGAAGAGAAGGATCTGGTGGTTCGGAGGACCGATCCTCTCAATCGCCGGAGCCGTTACATCGAGATGACGCAGAAGTCGCAGGAAATCCTGCGTCAGACGAGGGAAAGGCGCCACAGAAATGACAGAATGCTGGTGAAGGGATTTACGGACGAGGAGACGAAAGAGTTGAACCGGCTCCTTGGCATGGTCTATCGGAACATGCAGTCAGAGGAGTTTCTGCAGGAAAGGTGAAGATGAAACGAGAAGAAATCAGTAAGAAAAAAAGCGTAGTCGGTACGTTGTACCGGGAGCTTCGGCAGTACAAGGTGTTTGCGTTTATCACACCGCTTTTTATGGTGGGTGAGGTTGTAGCGGAAATGGTCATTCCGATTCTGATGGGAAGCCTTGTAGACTTTGGAATTTCCGCAGGCAATGTGTCTTATGTAAAGAAAACCGGCCTGCTCATGCTGGCGGTAGCCCTTTTCGGTTTGTTCTGCGGCATTATGGGTGCCTTTATGGGCTCCAGAGCGGGCTCCGGATTTGCGAAGAATCTGCGAAAGGCGATGTTTGACAACATTCAGAAGTTTTCCTTCGCCAACATCGACCGGTTCAGCACGTCGAGTCTGGTAACCCGTCTTACCACGGATGTGACCAATGTGCAGAATGCATTCCAGATGCTGATCCGGATGGCAATGCGCGCCCCTTCGATGATGATCGTGGCGCTTGTGATGTCCTTCCTGATCAGCCCGAGGCTGGCAAGCATTTATCTGGCAGCCGTGCTGTTTCTGGGAGTCATCCTGTTCCTGATCATGAAGAGCACCACGGCGTATTTCCAGAAGGTCTTTGAGCGCTATGACGATCTGAACGAGAGCGTTCAGGAAAATGTTTCCGCGATCCGTGTGGTCAAGGCGTATGTCCGGGAGGATTACGAGATCGGCAGATTCCGCAAGGCGGCAGCCAATATTTATCTGATGTTCGTCAAGGCTGAGCTGAAGCTTTCCTGGAACAACCCGCTTATGACAGCGGTTGTGTACAGCTGCATCCTTCTGATCAGCTGGATCGGCGGGCACATGATTGTTGCAGAAAGTCTGACGACGGGACAGCTGATGAGTCTCCTGACGTACTGCATGAACATTCTGAACAGTCTGATGTTCCTGGCGATGATTTTTGTCATGATGACCATGTCGGAGGCAAGCTGCCGACGTATTGCAGAGGTCATTGACGAGAATCCTTCTCTGGGGAACCCCAAAGAGCCGGTGAAGGAGGTCAAGGACGGAAGCATTGTGTTCGAGCACGTGAATTTTGCTTACCGTGAGGGCTCCGGTGAGCCGGTGCTGAAGGACATTAACCTTTCCATTTCCTCCGGAGAGAGTATCGGCATCATCGGCGGAACCGGCTCCGCGAAATCGAGTCTCGTGAACCTGATCAGCCGTCTGTATGATGTGACCGGGGGAAGCATCAAGGTCGGCGGTGTGGATGTGCGGGATTATGATATGGAAACGCTGCGGAACAAGGTGGCAGTTGTACTGCAGAAGAACGTCCTGTTCTCCGGAACTATTCTGGAGAACCTGCGCTGGGGCAATAAATGTGCATCGCAGGAGGAATGTGAGAGGGTCTGCCGGATTGCCTGCGCGGACGAGTTTATTGAACGGCTTCCGGAAGGCTATGACACCTACATCGAGCAGGGCGGCACGAACGTCTCCGGCGGTCAGAAGCAGCGACTCTGCATTGCGAGGGCTTTGCTGAAGAACCCGAAGATTCTGATCTTCGATGATTCCACCAGCGCGGTGGATACGGCAACGGACGCGAAGATCCGGAAGGGACTTGCGGAGTACATGCCGGAAACCACAAAGCTTGTCATCGCACAGAGAATTTCTTCAGTGAAGGACTGTGACCGGATCATTGTCATGGACAACGGGACGGTGAACGGCTTCGGAACTCATGATGAGCTGATGCGGAGCAACGAAATCTACCGGGAAGTGTATGAATCGCAAAACGGCATGGCCGGAGATGCGGATTTTGACGAGAAGGAATAAGGCATAACAAAAACAGGACGAATAAAAACGAAGAATATGCTTTTGAAAAATTCTTCTCATGTCGCCGCAGACAGGCTGCGGAGTTCTTCTCATGTTGCCGCAGACGGGCTGCGGCAGGAAAGGAAGTATATGGCAAATGAAAGAGTACGTGAGGTAAAGGGACCGCGCGGCGGGGCCAAACGGGGAATGCCTCATGAAAAGGTGGAGCATCCGGAAAGGATCATCGGGAGGCTTCTGAAGATTCTGTTCCGAAATTACGGGATCCATATGGCTGCCGTCATGATCTGTATTCTGACAACAGTCCTCTCAAGCGTACAGGGCACTATGTTTACCAAGACCCTGATTGACAGCTACATCACACCGATGATCGGTCAGGCAAATCCGGATTACGGACCGCTTACGGGGGCCATTCTTCGCGTTGCTGGATTCTACGGGCTTGGTGTTCTTGCCGCCCTGGTGCAGGCAAAGCTTATGGTTTACGTCACACAGGGAACGCTTCGGGATCTTCGAGATGATCTGTTTGATCATATGGAGACCCTGCCGGTCAAATATTTTGACACCCATGCACACGGGGACATCATGTCGGTTTACACAAACGATATTGATACGCTGCGCCAGATGATCAGTCAGAGCATTCCACAGCTGATGAACAGTGCGATTACGATTGTTTCTGTCTTTGCAATGATGGTGACACTGAGCATTCCGCTGACGATTCTTACGTGTGTGATGGTGGCTCTGATGCTGACGTTGTCCTCCTTTGCAACGAAGATTTCGGCAAAAAATTTCGCTGCAAGGCAGAGAGGACTCGGAGAGCTGAACGGCTTTATTGAGGAGACGATTACGGGTCAGAAGGTGGTTAAGGTATTCTGCCATGAGGAGGAAAGCACGAAGACCTTTGATGAGCTGAACGAGAAGCTCTTCGAGGTATCCTACAAGGCAGAGGCTTATTCCGGAGTTGTGGGACCGTTCAGCTCGCAGCTCGGAAATGCCTCTTATGTGATCTGTGCCGTGGTTGGCTGCACGCTGGCGATCAATCAGTATGCCGGCTTTACGGTCGGTGCGCTTGCTTCGTTCCTTACGTTCAACAAAAGCTTCAATATGCCGATCAATCAGATTACCATGCAGTTCAATGCCATCATCTCGGCGCTTGCCGGAGCGGATCGTATCTTCCGGCTTCTGGATGAAGAGCCGGAGCAGGACAACGGCTATGTGAAGCTTGTCAATGTGGAAAAGAAGCCCCGCGGAAAGAATGCGGATGCAGATAGTTCGGAGCATTCGGAAGCTGCCTCGTCTGAGCTCGCGGAAACCACGGAGCGGACCGGTCTGTGGGCCTGGAAGCACACTCATCAGGCGGACGGATCTGTCACCTACGTCCCTCTTCAGGGCGATGTGACGTTCGGCGGAGTGGATTTCGGATATACGGATGACAAGATTGTTCTGCATGACATTGTTCTCCATGCAGAGCCCGGGCAGAAGGTTGCGCTTGTCGGCTCCACCGGCGCGGGAAAGACGACGATCACCAATCTGATCAACCGCTTCTATGACATTCAGGATGGAAAGATCCGGTTTGACAACATCAATATCAATAAGATCAGGAAGAAGGATCTGCGACGATCACTTGGTATGGTGCTGCAGGATACACATCTCTTTACCGGAACGGTAAAGGAGAACATCCGGTACGGAAGACTGGATGCAACGGATGAGGAGGTTGAAACAGCAGCAAGGCTTGCGAATGCGGATGGCTTTATCCGAAGACTCCCGCAGGGGTATGACACCATGCTGAAGGGAGACGGTGCAAATCTTTCTCAGGGTCAGCGTCAGCTCCTTGCGATTGCGAGAGCCGCGATTGCGGATCCGCCGGTACTGATCCTGGATGAAGCAACGAGCTCGATTGATACGAGAACCGAGAAAATCGTGCAGGACGGCATGGATAAGCTGATGCAGGGACGTACAACCTTTGTGATTGCTCACCGCCTGTCCACCATTCGGAATGCGGACAAGATCATTGTTCTGGAGCAGGGAAGGATTGTCGAGCAGGGCAATCACGAAGAGCTTCTTTCGAAAAAGGGAAGATACTACCAGCTGTACACCGGAAAACGTCCGGAGCTGGCAGGGTAAAATGCGGCCGGAACCGGCAGGGGGGAAGGCAGCGATTATAACAGGAACGAGCAGGCTGTGTGTGGAAATTTACACACAGCCTGCTCGTTTCTGTTATGGTGTGCCTGGCGATTAATCAATCCTGCCTTCTGCTCGATCTATGCAATGTGATACCTGGCATACATTTCCTTTCGGTACTCAGGATCGGTCGATGCCTTCAGAATTGACTCCTGATCGGCACCGCTTTGTACCATCGCGGAGACAAGCGAAGCGAGACGATCCTCGCCTTTTGCAACGCCGATTGCTTCGCCCTTTGCCATGCCGATTGCTTCACCTTTCCTCTGTCCCTCTGCTCTTGCATCTTCTGCA
>ERZ1026880.9-NODE-9-length-147340-cov-814.568795_pt1 | contig 147340 bp, 171 predicted proteins | sample MGYA00380170_ERZ1026880 | MGnify/ENA primary metagenome ERZ1026880 (study PRJEB33269, sample SAMEA4719806) | human gut metagenome | biome: human-associated habitat; feature: organic feature; material: feces | place: Cameroon | collected 2013-10 ...
TCTCGTTGAATTAGGAAAAATGAGATCTCATCCCGAGATCGAAGCTAGCTAGATTATTGTCTAGCTAGGAGTTCGCGCGAGAGCTTCCGCCATCTCTTTTACAAGAGCGACGTACCTATATCCAATGTCTCTAATCTTGTCTTCAATTTCCATTTCTTATTCCTCTCCTGTTGTTACTTGGTAGTTGTCGTTTATATAAATCCAAAGTCTCTTTTCTTCAGTCTCAAAGTAGAATGTGTCAGGAATGATTGAATCAGATCTAAATCTATAGATATGGTTCGTGAGTTCTTCTTGAACTTTTATGACAGAAGTATCTTTGTTTACATCTAAGATTTCGCCATTTACACGTTTATTGAAGTCCATTCGCAACACAACATTCAGATTTAAAGCTTGAGCGAATTTTAACAACTTAATATTATTATCAATCCAAGCCCTACCTATGTTGTTCTGTTTTATAACCGTTGCATTAAAAGCTAGGTAGCCTTTCGGGGTAATTTTCTGGTTCTTTTTTGTTTTCATTGAAAATTGTAGACCTTTCTATTTTGTTTGTTCATTTTTAATTCCTTTTGCTAATTATAGTTAAAAAAAATAGAGCGAGCGCACCTTTCTGAATGCGCTCGCTAGCAACGAAATTCTATGGCATCCCTATCCCAATGAAAACGCCATAGAATTCCTTCCTCTCGGGATACAACCTCTATCAAGAAGCGTTCCCAATAGCCGGACTCAAAGATAGAATAACCATCTAGCATGGTTAATTCCAAAATCAAGTCTGACACCTCGGTCTTTAAAATATCGTACGCTCCGTATTGTCCATATAATTTGTCGTCCCTATATATTATTATTACATAGGGAGGATCCTGTACGAGTACGCTAGGGCATACGATATGCTTATACAAGGAGCGCATATCGCAACCCCTTGTAACTAGACTTGGCTCCTCTTACCACCCTTGAAGATGGCAGAGAATAACCAATTACAAATAGAGTTTACTATTTGCTCATCCCCTATTTGGGCACGGGGAATGGTTACCTCATCGGGATATACTCCCGTTTTGAGACCTTCGTCTGTTACCACGAAGTCCTTCGGCAATCCCGTAATAAAATCCACATACGGGATTTTTATGCCCGTATAACGTCTTATTATCTTACGCGCCCCGGCGTCCATAAAGACGACGCCCAAATCATCAAGGGATACTTCTTCTTCGTACCCCTCAATGAAGTTGTGGATTTTCACTATCCACCCCTTTCGGGTTTCCACGAAGGTAAACAACGAATTGTTTGTCTCTGTAATACGGGCATCCATGCTACCCGTTTCTTCGTCCTTTCGCGTGAGGACGAAATACAATTCATAATTGCCCCACGCATCCGTGGAGCCTGTGCAAGAGAAATATCTCCTGCCGAGATTTGCCAAATCCCATTTGCAAAGGGGGTTGGCGATTATATTTTTGTTGTTATTTGTTTTTACGTTTTTCATTTTGTTTATCCTTTTTGTTTTATAATTTACCGGGAATGTAGAATTTACTATAACACGCTCCCGGCGAACGAGTTATAGCTAAAAATAAAAAAGTTTTTAAGAAACTAGGGTGCACGGCTCCTACCCCGTGCACCCTAGGAATGTTTAACTATTGAACTAATGAACTGTTTGTATACATTCCCACTACGGAATATATACAAACAGTTGTCACTTATTATGATAAAAATCTACAACAAACCCTAGAGGACTATAAGTGACGAAACTCACCCTAAAGGATTAAACAGTTCGCGCGATAATTATATCACGCAAACGCCCGCTAAACCCGTACAAGCAATATGGTCATTCCTATACCATACGCCTATTATACTGCGGCTGGGTTGGAGATATTTCAGGCTCACCCCCTCGCCACGAAATGTGGCGAGGTGCTCTCCGTGGGGCACATCCGTCCCATGAGCCTATCGGTTCTAAAGGCGTCGCCTATACAACGGACACCTTTAGAACCTGCCACCCCTGAATTTGCTCAGGGGTGACTTCTACTCCGATTGCCGGTCTAAAGCCGTCGGCGTAGATTGGTGCCACCACCCATAAGGTGGTGGCAAAAGTTCCTCCCCCGTTTAAAGGGAGGAACCAATCTTTTTGTCCTGCCTTTAAGGCAGGACGTTCCGACTCTGGAGTTATGTCAAACCCCAGAGTCTTATTTATTGTATTAAGGGTATTTTTATGCCCCCAATACGATGACACGGGTTCACCCGTGCATATGGCCACCTTGGCGGTCCGTTTTAATTCCGCCAAGGTGGAATGTTGTACAATGACATTAGCCCCCGCAGGGACTAATGTCATAGGGAAAGTGTTCCCTATAATCATAATATACCTCCTTTAGGTATATACGGAATTTAATATAATAATTTCCCATTCTCGTCAAACTCAACAAATACGAGAACAGAGATGCGCGCCAACTCGGTACGACTAGTGATTTATAGATTCACCAATCTATACAATAGGGTGCACCATAATATACAACGCACCCTATTTTTTAGTTTTTCTTGAACTTCTTTTTGTCGTCGTCCAAGAAATAAGTTCTATCTGGCTTTTTGAACGCCAGATGGATTCCTCCCGCCACCAAGAGGAGCGGGGAAACTGCCAGCACTATGACTGGCAACGAAACTATGAGCATCATATTACGCCACCTCCCAGGTGACGTAATATGAATTCGGTTCACCGTCGATCGTCTCGACGGTGAACGGCTCTGTCGATCCGTCCCAGAACATGGCGGGACGGATCGACCTAAATTCCTCACTACGCATACCGCAGTGAGGGTTTACCTTGAAAGTAACCCCGCCATGAACTTGCGGGGTTACTTTCAATATTCTTTTCCAGAACCAGAGGTGCCCGTCGTTGGACACCTCCCCAAACCTGCCCTACGGCAGGTTTGGGGAGGAAGTATTTCCTAGTAACTTCCTCTAAAATTTGTTTGATAGGTGAATCCCACCCATCAAACAAGAAAAATACACAAGTGCCGTCTTTACGGCACTTGTGTCCAAAAAATTCCATAGGCTCGTCAAAGCCTATGGAATTCAAAACCTGGGCAATTACCCTTATTTGCCCAGGTTTTGAATCGTCACAGGTATTCCACGCCTGCGACAAAGAAATTTTAAGTTCAAGTCTTTTCATCTTCTTGAACCTTTCTTTTTTGTTTCCTACAATTAAAAAACACGCACAATAAATGGAAACGTTATCTATTATGCGCCGTAGATATATCTATAATATCTACATCTATATATACCACGAATTTGCCCATTTTTTCGCCCTTTTTGTCCCTTTCTAGCCCCATACCTGCATCTATACAAAATTCTTGCAAAATAGGGCTATTGTAGGCACAATATACAATAGAATTCAAAAATATAGTACTATTATGCAAAAAATTTCAAAATCTCTGGAAGAATTGGTGCAGGAGAAGCTTTTAAGCAAAAAAGCTGCCGATATTGCTCCAAATACACCTCAAAACCCTAATTCTGCCAATAAGGCACCTCAAACCTCCACAATGGAGGCAGGAACCTACTATTTGGAGCCTAGTAAGGACGATCCCAACAAAATGGTGGGAAAAGTGTGGGGAAAGAGACCTACAGACCCCGAAGCACTAAAAAAATACCAAGAAGTCTTTAATAGAACCTATGCCGCCAACAAACCCCTCCAAAAAGCCACACAACAATGGGGACAGAACATAGGTTACGGCAAAAACTATACAGATTCCGCTCAAACGGCTAATAGGAAGCTAAGACAAGAGGAAATAGGCGGCGCCGAGAATGTAGATCAAGAAGGCGACTCTCTATTTACAAAACTTAGAAAAGGATACAATAGAGCAGAAGCACAGAATAATCTCCCCGAGATGCGTCGCTACCAACAACGAATCAACACCGAATGGGCAAATTATGCTAGAGCAGCAGGGTTAAAAGATCCTAGAGAGTTAAGGGGTAAGCTTTCCAAAGAGCAAATGGCGATGATAAACGCAAAGAATGTTCAAGCGATGTTCCCAGACATGCAGAGATACTCTGTTGTAGGCAATAAATTCGATGCAAATGCGTTAGCGAAACAAAAAGGCATATATATTCCGAAACTCGAAGACATCCAAGTAAAGGATGAACTTGAAGGGTTTGCTGGAGCTGGTAAAGGTGTTCCCGAGGATATAACAAAAAGAAGGCAAGAAATCTACAATGAGAGAATCGAAGCGATGAGAAAGGCGTACGCAAACGATCCTGAAAAGCTCTACCAATTCGAACAAGCTCTAAACAAGGGTAAAGTTAATGAAATAAAAGCACAAGGTACACCTGCAACGGAAGAGCAAAAGCAACAGCTAGCGGCACAGAAACAAAGAGTGCAGAATGCGGCGAATGTAGCTCAAGACGCATACACCCAAGCACAAGGAAGCAAACAGCAGGTATCCGATGCTAATATTGTAACCGATCCCGATGTAATACGATATTTAAATAATGCTAGAGGTATCCCTGGTCAATTCGGTGTTGTAGATCGAATCTACAACTTCTTTACCGGTAAAAATAAAGACTTCAAAGAAATGCCTGGGGGTAAAATAAGAAATCTAACGGATGGGAAAATCTATCAACCTAGGGGCAATGAATATGAGATCGTGGATCCCAATAATCCATCCGTTTACGCTCCTAGACAAGACGTTACAACCGGAAGAAGAATGATCGGTACAGATGTATTGTTAAGCCGCGATGGAAAAACCTACAGATACGGTGGAGATACATTCGATGTTGGTACAAACGCCCCGAGAACGCAATTATCCGATTTGCATACAACAGATCCTCAAGCATACGAAGCCAGAATGAATGGGCTAAAAACCTCTATATGGCAACAAAGTGCAATGTTAGCTTCTCCTGCTACAGCGGGTCTCACACGAACCCAATTAGGAGCCGCACAACAAAGACTTAGAGAAATGCAAAAGCTCTACAACACCGAACTAAGAAGACAAGCTATCCTACAGAAACAAGGATTGTGGTAATCTAACAATCTATCCCCTAAAATTAAACCCACAATTCGAAAAAGTTGTGGGTTTTTTATTGACACCGTTTTGCGTATATTCTTTAGTCTACCAAAACATCTAACTAGAATATGCAAGTCAATTATCGTCAACTTATTGGAAAGATAGTATCACCGCAACGCTTGATCTCGGATTTCGACATCAAAATAAACATAGAAGATGGGCAAATCCTCTTCGGGCAGAAACAGTCCACTACGGGCTTCGTTCGAGGGTTTACAATAAGAGGCAACAGCTTTATACAAACCGAAAATGCCGACATTACCCGCCCCAATGAATTCATAGCCGGCGACGTTATAGACTTTCTAGCATGGAGATTCGGGTGGGACTACGACAAGGCTATTACGACTATCTTTGACAAATATGGCAGTGTACTACAGAAATACACCATACACGACAAGAATGTCATAATGCCGATAATATCTACCCAAGCAAAGAAGGCGCACGATGTTATAAAGCTAATCTTCTCCCTAATGAAAAATATAGGCGAAATAGATCCTACCGTTTATCGCAATCATCTATCCTTCCTTAACAAAAAACACATTCGAACCGAAACATTAGGCAATAGCATTATATGCTTCAATAAAAAGGATCCCAATCTTGACTTGCTTTTAGAATTCCTTTCTCCCAATGATTCGAATCTAAGGGAGAATACCAAAATTAAGGATGTGGAACTCTACGATACGATTTGCATACCATTCTTCAACGGATTCAACCAGGTATCCCATCTATGGTTCGTAGACATCAAATCCGACAAGACATTCAAGGTAGATGTATGCCCTTCTAAGGTTGCATTCTGTAACCTCTTTAGTTGCGACTTGGATATAATGATGCACTCGTATAAATGTCCGTTCTTTTGCACCAATATATTCGATTCATTGAGCATTACATCGGAACGCCTGTTCAAAATGGAATTTACTCCCGTGTTCGGCGTGCAGATGAACGATAATGCCGAAGCCGATCCTTTTATAGATACCGCTTGGTTCGAACGAAATATATTCCTTACGAAGGAGAATTCCTCTATTCAGGATACCCATACGTTCTTTAGCGTCCTAAAACTTAGACAAGGTTCCAGAATACAGCTCTACGATGATAGGCTCATTATCCATAAACTCTCCATTAGCTGGGATGAATTCATCTATGTAGCTCTAGAAGGATTACTAAAACAGGTAGATACCGACAAACAAGGAATGGCATTTAAACGCTTGGTATCCATTATTCAAAGCCTAAAAGCCTATAGCGACGCGTCGTACGATCCATCGTTGTTCCTAAAGAATTGTATGGCTACATTAAGCAAATACAAAGACAATAGATTTGCGAAACTACTGGATTCGAATATAACATTCAAGGAATACAAGGTAAAAGGTGGTACAATGTGTTTGAGCGATAAAGGCTACATATACAAGCCCGCTAGCAAGAATCTGAGCGAAACCCTCGTTACAAATTTCGTAATCAATATAGATAGTCAAACCATATTCCCGGACAACACCGAGATACTGTTGTCGGGTAGAATGCGTATACACAATACCGACATTCCTATAAACCTCATAAAATCCAAAATAACTACCAATACCTACATAGAAGCAGAAGCAAATGTAGCATACAAAGCGGCATTACAGAATCCCATCTATAATCTAGAGGGCGAATCTATGCCTATCGTATTCGATCCCCAACTAAGCTATATTATTGCGGAGTGCATCAACAAGAGTTGTGGTGAATGTAGCGTAAAAGAAGGTGTGAGCGAATACGGTTGGAACTTTACGTTCAATAACTGTTTAAGCTTTATCACTCCTACTTGGAAGATAGACGCGCTAAACAATCTGTGCAAGAATAGAACGTATAGCCTTAATGCGGGCAATAAATACACATTCTACTACGCTAACTCTACATACACTCCGTTGGATGTATTGCTAAAATTAGACGACAAGAATGGCTACAACAAGACATTCCAAAAGGCAGAAGATGTACGAAATAAAGCAGTACGAAGTGGCGACCTAAGCAGATTCTTGAGTGTGTACAAATATCTATTGCCATTAGAATATACTCAAATCTTCAAAGGCATAATGGGTATGTTATTCTGCAAGTATCTTGATCTAGATACAATGCCACTAGTATTCAATAGTAGCGATGCTACCACGAATTTCTTCAATAAGGTTTGCGGACTATTCGGACAAATAGCTCCGTACAATTTCGACATAAAGCGCAATACCGCCAATAAGGATCTTATCATTCCTCCGTCGTACCAACATCTAATGTCATTCGTCTATAGCGACGGCAAAAAGATAGAGCTAGCTAAAGAAGTGCTGCAAGGGATAAATGCCCTTATCGCAGACAATAATAGCATAGACGAGAATAATGTAGATGTCGTGTTCCAATATAATGACTGCAAGACAGCGCTAGCTTGCAATTTCTTTATATGCTCGATGATGTGCTTTTTTAAACATGCCAATAATCGAATCATCAAGCATAACATCAAAGACTCTATCAAAAATGTGCCGATAGAGGATTTAAAAACGAAAACTAGCAGAGAATTATTGCAATACTACACGGATATAGCCAATAAATGTGTAGCACCGCTAATTCTACTAAATTCGAATAAGGAATTTTTCGAGAAGATAGACATAAAAGATACCTTTAAGGAAAATACCGACAAGGTAAAGGAATGGGTGAACATAGTTCTATCCGATGAGGGCAAAGCAGAAATCAAGAAACATAGCAACTACATTACCTCCGATTTGTTGCGCATAAGGTTCGCATCCGTAAAGAAGGAGGTAAGAGATGCTGTAATAGGATTATCCTACTACACGGTAGCACACTACTGCAAGACTATGGATAAGAAGGTTAAGTACATAGACATCAGCACAGGAATGCTACAAGGCATAAAAAGGAATATATAGCAGAAAGGGTTAAAGGTGTCGAATTCGACACCTTTATTTTTTTTACAACCAACCTTACCAACCAAGTTCTAGGGATGATCGACGTGTTGTTTGACTCGTTGAAGGTTCGTAAATCCTACAGGAGTGCCATATAATACCGGATTACTGAAACTGCCGTCGGCATTTACTTGAGCATATAGAGGCGCTCTTGTATCCTCTGCCGGATATATATCACAATGGAAATCCGCGATTACACCACAAGCCTCCGTCGTTTCTGTACCATCACTCCAGGTTATGCCTATCTTAGATTCGGTAGCGTTTATGGACGCCAATCGTGATATTGTTATCCATCTATCCAACTGATGCCATTCATTATCCGTTATCTCGGAGTTCTTTATCTTTATCCACGGAGTTGTATAGAAACCTATAGCCAACCCTTGCGCATCGGACGTAGACGTACTTGTAGTAATTTTTCGATACTTCAAGCGAATGTGCGCCCTACACTTGTTCATTACCAGAAGATTGTAATCGGCGAATGTAGGACAAGGAAATCCGAACGCCGCATTTAGATTTATATTGGGCAATGTTGATTTTGTTTTAATTTGCAATGAAGCTAAACAACCTTCTGGTACATCAGTAGTCTTGCTTCCCACAAGCCATATAACATTGATACCACTGTGCCAAGAATTCCTTGTCGTATTGCCACCTGCGGTTTGAATATTCCATACCGTAGGATAATTAGCCATATTAGCATCGTTTATGCCAAATTCAGGAGGAAATCTTTTTATTGTACCATTTTGAAATTTTGCTATTTCCGCTACATTGGATAACCCTTGCGAGAAATCCAAACTACAAGATGGATCTACTACGCCATTTGTTATGGCGGGATGATCCTCCTGATAGTTTGTCTGTGTAAGTGTTAAATCCTTTATCGATGCCGAAATAGGTTCATCGGTAGTAGGATTGTTTGCAAAGTCAAATCTAAACGAACTTATGGTATTTTGAATGCCCAAATATGGAGAGGGGATTATTAGATCTTTCTCCAATGTAACACTTTCTCCCGCAGGCAAATTTTCCGTTAGCAATGTGCTTATACCGCTTAAACCGTTAGCGGGCATACCTCCGTTAATCCACCCGCATACAAAACCTACACGAGTGATAGTATTGGTTGTTGTGTTATTTCTTACCGTTACCTTTACATGAAAGGTTCTACCATAGCAACTCTGTCCATATACAGGGAAATTACTATCTCTATAATATAAGCGAAAACTTTTTTCGGTAAATACCGCTCCATCACCACCCTTTCTGGAACAGGTAAGCCATCCATCGGAAAAACTTACGGTATAATCAGCCATTCGTTCGGATCTATCCTCGAATCCCGCCCAACTATCTACCGATGTTTGAAATGCACTCTTATTCCATACAAGATTCTTGCCTAATGGAATATAGGACTTAACATATCCGGCATTCAGATCCGAATCGCACCTATAGCCATTGAGAGAATTATAAGAATAAACACTTTGATTGCCTGTCCAGAACGTTGAGATAGACGTCGTAACTATCTTGCCATGCTTATCTCCTACGGCATCGTATATTATTACATAGGACCTTTCCGCAAAGGGATAGTGATGGGTAAGTGTGCCGTCGGAATAGTATCTAAAGTCAAATAGGATTCCTTTAAAATAGTTAGCAGCGCTCGTTGTAACCTTTGCCCCTATAATCGTACCCGCAGACGCGGTAGCCTCGGAACCCGACGATGTAACAGCTAGAGATGTGTCGTTGATAGATACCGTAACAGAATTATCCGTAGAACATTCCACTGTCAACTTGTATACAACATCCGCCTCAAATGTAGTATCGAAGACTTTGGTATAATCTCCCGCAACAAATTTGATACCACCGGTAAGTCCCACCACCCATACGGAATTTACTCCGCCATTGATAACGGAGAACATATTCGTATAGAGACACCCGTACGAGGTGGGGGACGACGGGATAGAGAAATAACATTCTATCTTCTCGGTAGTAGCACCCGCAGTACTTAGTGCGTTGTTAGCATAATCCACATAAATGTATGTGGAACCGTTAAAGTTTCCGCAAGGGTTATCTACTATCGTAGCAGGAAAGTTAGCGAGTGTTGATGCTGTTAATTCGTCATCTAGTGCTGTTTTTTGAATATATTTTAGAGGCATAATTAACTTTCTATACTCCTTGGAGATGTTAATGAAGCATCCGTTTCGGAACCCGCGCCATATCCCACACCATTCAACCAAGTGCCATAGCATTTGTTAGGGTATACAACATAGGAGTCTATCTGCGGAAGCATTACAGTCGCATCATTGTTATTACTGGTGGCGTCTCGCCATACATTATTAGTGGTATCTATGTTCCTAAGGCTTATAACCGCCGTTAGAATCTTAAACTGAAAATCGGATATAGACCAAGCAGCGGTTGTCAATGTAGCGGATTCTCCGATAGGTCTAGCTCCGAATCCAAAATATCCAGCGTCGCCATTCCATGAATTTACCTTGTACAATCCATCCATAACATTCCATTCCCCTTGTTTCGCCGCACTCTCGGGAATATGTATAAGCGGATTGCTATAATATCCAACTTGAAGACCACCGTATATAGTACTGGAGGTACCGGACGTTTCCTTTCTGTATTTAAGTTTTACCTGCATATACATGGAACACTTATTCCATTTACTATTCGGAGTTAACATAAGAAACGAAACTCCATAGGCATTTACGTCCGAACCGTTTAATCCTATAGCATAACCAGATTCGCAGCCAGGAGGAAGGTCATCCGTTCGAGATACGGCATACTTTATTAACCCACTACCAGCACACCTCCAATTACCTTTTGTAACCGACGATGTTGTTGCTTCCGTGATAGTCCAACCTCCATCGGTAGTTGAACCCATAGTAATATCATCATTGGAAGCTTGAGCGGATAGAAGTTCTACGGGAAGTTGCTTAAGAGTTTGCCAAGCAGATACCGTAATAGGAGAGTTATCCATCGTCATATCAAAGTTGAATACATCCAACCTATGATATTCGGTATATGCCGCTACGGGACTCATACCAGTAGATATAAAATAGGTAAAGTTTCTATTATTAGCGGTATATGAGGTTCCACTAACATCATCGCTAGTGCTATTTTTAGCTCCCAACGTGGTTGCCTGTTGTGCACCATCAATGTAAATATCTCCATCTACGGATTTATCTTCGGTTAAACCGCGAACAATAGCAACATAGGTATGTCTGCCTAGCAGAATTTTGGGATCTGATATGTTTATTCTACGTTCCGAAAAATTGTTGCTCGAATCAAATATTCTTATCATTAACTGGAGAATACTTGCACCTTCAGCCCCCGCGTATCTTAGAAACATGAACGCTACACGATTAGAATATCCCGAACTTTTCCCCTGCATATACAATACATATTGAAATGAGCTTGATGTCATCTTTGATAATTCTATATCGTCCAGAACTTCTTTCGTGAAAGTAACGTCGCAACAGATAGACAATGGTAATCCCGGTAATGTAGCTCCTGTGTTTAGCAATACACTATTCTTAAGCCCTACCGTATTGTCCAGATTGCAATCAAGATCCTTTACCCATTCCTTTGTGTCGGACGGAATTCTAAGGGTACTTAATGATGCCGTACGAGGATTTACGCCATTGGTACCATAGGTAATCCAAGCCTTTTCTCCTGTAATGGCATCATACAAGTATAAACCGCCACCTTCTTCGCATTCAAACAAATGTTCTATCTCGCCCGTCGTCTTATTCTTAAAAATGACGTACGACAAATCGAAATACCATGTGCTATTTGACACTGCTTGCACTATGGCGATACAAATCGTGTTGTTATAGGTATTGTTAACTACCTTTACTGGATCAACGGTACCTTCTCCTTTTACAATATATTCGTAGTCATCTATCTTAGACGAGGGAATTGTTGTATAGATATAGCTATTGTTGTTACTAGAATTAAATCTAATAGCATAGCTAAGCATAGGCGTACGATTACTATCACCCACTCTACTAGGAAGCTTAACCTTTCCATTATCAAGAACGGGACTAGTAATATCCGTAGTGACGGAACCCGCTTTCTTTACATTCGTATCCGATACGAGCTGGGTTCTGTCTATCCTAACAAATCTATCATCGCTAGCCATTAGATTGCCTGCAACAAATCGGTATTCAAGGCTTCCGACACTAGTTTAGCAACGGAACCCTTTATCCATTCGTTCTGGTAGGATAATAACATCGAGACATAACCGACATCGGATACATTGTCCTCCGTCATTAGAAATATCTCGCTCCATTTCGTTTCTATCTCCTTGTCAATTCCCAATGCTTCTTTTACATTATCGGGAACAATGCCATTAGCGTAGGTGTCCTCCGATACTCTTACCTTTAAAGGATAGTATTCTACCTCTCCGCCCGCATTGAGAACTTTGTTGAATTCAACCAAATCGAAGAAGTCTATATCAAGAAGTTTTACGATGGCGGTATCATCGTTGTATTCAATACTACCACCACGAAAACTTACTGCTTCCGTTGTCTGTTGAAAGAATTCCCCGTTGGGGCGTACCGTTGAAAGTGGAACTGTTATTGTTGTCATTTTCTTTAACCTCTGTATTCGATTACAAGATCTACACTATCACCAACCGAGTCAACAAAAACTTTTACATTTTGCATATTCGTAAACTCGTATGCGTTGTTCGTCGGATCGGGATATATCGGATTTACACTACTGTATGTATCGGATTCCTTTATATAGATAGCTCCCGTATTAGCCAACGACGGAATTACTACAACTCTAGCTTTCTTAGCCAACGCATTGGTAATAGCCGTTGCCGTTTGTGCCGTCGTAGGCGTTATCGTTGTTTCTACCGTAGATGTAATACCCGCTTGTGCGTAATCATACACAGCTTTAGCGGAGGGATAATGCGTATCGTCCGATGTACTGTCTATGGTAGTTACTAGATTTGAAATATCCTGTTTGGATTCTAAGCTTACAATCGTAGCATATGTTTCGGCAATATTTTTACCGTTACCATCTGCCGTAGCTTGATCCGCCATTCCTGCAACTTGCGCACCAGGAACAATTCCCGTTACACTTATTTCGTTAGTGCCAGCGTCTATTGATATATTGGCTCCTTCTACAAGCTTGTTCTGTTTAGACTCCAAATCTCCCGTAGTAGCATACCACGAACTAATGGTATTACCATTACCATCCTGTGTAGCTTTTGTAGCTTCGGGAACAACACCCGATACGTTTATGGTTACTCCATCGGAACCTATGGATATGTTGTCTCCTGCTTTGATAGTAGCTTGCTTTCCGGATAAGCCCGTATTAAGTTCTGCCAAAGCATTCTCTACCGTCTTAGCTGTTATACCTGTTATATCTATAGCAATGTTTTGTTTTGTACCTAAATCAGCTTCGAGAACGTCTATCTCGAGAACTTCCTTCCATTTAGTTACATTGTCGCCCGTAATATTGGTAGCGTCCTCGTTAGCCTTTGTTGCTAATTCGCCGTCTACCGTATTATGAACATTCTCTATAGAATCATATACGAGCTTTTCCGACGGGTATTTCGTATCCGTAGGTGTTTCACTAAATGCTATTACCAGATTGTCTACGTCTTGTTTTTCATCCAATGCTGTTTTAGTCGCTGTGCTAATAGGCTTATTCGCGTCCGACGTATTGTCTACATTGCCTAGACCAACGCTAGACTTGGTAAGACCTGTTACCGAAATCTCGTTAGCTTCACTAATAGCGATGTTTGTGCCTGCCGTGTAGGTTGTATTGGTTGCACTAATTTCATTCGTGTCGCTAATAGTTATATTTGCGCCAGCTGTTAGCTTATCCTGTTTACCACTAAGGCTAGACGAATCAGCTTTTGTTGCCAACTTTTCGTCCACTTGTTCGGACGTATAAACCCCTGTTACCGAGATAGCATTAGCATCGCTTATGTCAATATTGGCACCTGCGGTATATGTTGTATCTTTGGCACTAATAGTAGTACCGCTAATAGTTATGTTCGTTCCTGCGGTTAGCTTGTCCTGTTTGTTTGTTGATAATGCCTGTGTATCATTCTCAACACCCGTTACCCTCTGATTGGTTTGATTCAGGGCGTCATTAACCAATTTTTCAGAGGGATATTTCGCGTCCGAGGGAGTAACACTGAACGAAGTTACCAAGTTCGCAACATCCTGCTTTGCGTCTAATGCGGTTTGTGTTGCGTCTGATATAGGTTTATCAGCATCGGAAGTATTGTCCACGTTGTCTAAACCTACGCTAGCCTTCGTTAAGCCTGTTACAGATATTTCATTTGATTCACTAATGGCAATGTTGGTGCCTGCGGTATATTTCGTATCCGTTGCGCTTATTACGTTTGCCGCACTTATACTTACGTTTGTACCCGCTGTATACGTTGTATCCTTGGAACTAATCTCATTAGTGTTACTGATGGTTATGTTTGCTCCTGCGGTTAATTTATCTTGCTTATCATCTAAGCTAGATGCATCTGCTTTGTCCGCTAGCTTTTCATCTACTTGGGATGAAGTATAGACACCTGTTACGGATATAGCATTAGCGTCACTTATCGCTATATTGGCGCCCGCTGTGTATTTTGTATCAGTCGCACTAATGACATTTGTAGCACTTATTGCTACGTTAGCTCCAGCCGTATACTTGGTATCCGTGGCGCTAATAGTATTGTCCGTTATGGTGATATTATCGCCAGCGGTAAGTTTATCCTGCTTGCTTCCTACTATGGTTTCAAGAGAGGATACGGCATTCTTTGTAAATGTATATGTTGCCTTGGCGGTAGGTATCTCTGTATCCGTCGAACTAGCCGATACGGACGTAGCTATACTATTGATAACACCCGACGCGCCTACCGTTATACTCGGAACGTCTACTTGACCATGCGCTACTAATGTTCCCGTAGATATAGAGCCTGTTTCTCCAGTATCCAACTCCCCTACATGCAAAGAACCACTTACCGTAGTTACGGTTTCATTCGTACTAATGTTTGCAACTTGTGATTTGTCGGCTTTAAGATCTAATGCTGTTTGAGTAGCACTAGACACCGGTTTATCCGCATCGCTAGTGTTGTCCACGCTACCAAGACCTACCTGATCCTTTGAAACTTTGTGAGGATTATCGTAATTATCCGTGTGACTATAAAGAGCATTGGATACTACGGAGATAGAAGTTGTGTTGGTTTTGATTTCATCAAAATTCTCGTTGATAGCACCTACGATTGTTTTAGCTTCCGTCTCCAGTGTATCATCATTGATATTCTGCTTATCGTTTAGAGCCGTTTGTGTAGCTGTAGAGATTGGTTTGTCAACGTCGCTGGTGTTATCTACCTTATCTAATCCAACCGAAGCTTTAGTAAGCCCAGTAACCGAAATTTCGTTTTCCGCGCTTATTGCTATATTTGTTCCGGCTGTGTAAGTCGTATCCGTCGCACTGATAACATTGGAATCACTTATACTTACATTTGTTCCGGCGGTATAAGTGGTGTCCTTGGAGCTTATGGTATTAGTAGCTTCATTTATAGTGATGTTGGTACCAGCGGTGAGTTTATTCTGTTTGTTATCCAGATCCGTAGCTTTGGCGTATGTAGTAGATATTACATCTCCATTGCCATCTTGCGTAGCTTTTGTTGCTTCCGCTACTACGCCATCTATCTTGTTTGCCGCTATAGTGCTATCTGCCGTTAACGGTTCTATAGACTTGTCGCCTATAGTAATAGTCTTACCGTCTTCGCTTATACCCAGGTTAGGGATGTTCGCGGTAGTTAGGGCTACATTGCCGTTGTCATCGGGTTCTACACTATTGACCGATTTTACCGTACCGCTACCCGTACCCGTCGCACTGATAGTATTGGTAGCCTCGTCTATAACGATACCATCACCCGCCGTAAGCTTGTTTTGCTTCTTGTCCAATGCTTCTTGTGTCGCGGTGCTTATGGGCTTATCGGCGTCGGAAGTATTATCCACATTGCCTAAGCCTACAGAAGCCTTGGTTAATCCCGTAACAGAGATCTCATTCGTATCACTAATAGCGATATTCGTTCCAGCCGTGAGCTTATCCTGTTTGCCTGCTAAGCTAGATGTATCAGCCTTAGTCGCAAGCTTTTCGTCTACCTGCGTAGCGGTGTATACTCCGGTTACCGATATAGTATTGCTATCGATAGAGATATTGTCACCGGCCGTGAGCTTATCCTGTTTGCCGTCTAAATCGCCAGCTACTTCGTTAATAGCACCAACCACGGTTTTGTTGGTTGTAGAAAGATTGTTGTCGGTTTTATCCTGCTTGTCGTTGAGATAGCCTTCAATAGTATTTGCAACCAACCTTACAAACGTATAGGTAGCTTTTGCTGTAGGAATCTCCGTATCTTTGGAATCCGACGAAACTCTCGTTGCTACGCTATCCAACGGGGACGACATCCCTACCGATATGCTATCCGCGTCTATCTGACCGTGGGCAACCAATGTACCCGTCATAATAGAACCACCCTCGCCGGTATCGACTTCCGTTACTTCAAGGTTGCCTTCTATCTTTGTAGTGCTACCGTCCGTAGAAATATTCGCTACCTGTGATTTATCCGCTTTGAGATCCAATGCCTCTTGTGTAGCGCTAGACACAGGCTTGTTAGCATCGGAGGTATTGTCCACATTCCCTAAGCCTACGCTATCCTTAGTAAGTCCCGTGACGCTTATCTTGTTCTTGCTGTCGATAGTGATATTGTCACCAGCCGTAAGCTTATCCTGCTTACTTGCTAGTTCTGCCTCTAGAGCTAGAATAATCGCATCTATGGTAGTCTTGGTATAGGCATCCTCTATGCCATAGCCTTCTAGGGTTGTAGCTTTATCTGCTTTAGCATTTATGGCATCAAAGATAGTCTTATTGTCTATCTGTTCAAATGGAACAGTTGCCAAGATATTCTCTATAATTCCTTGGAGGGCAGTTCCCATAACGTTTATCCACTCTGTACCATTACCCACATACAACACACCATTATCGTCATCGCCACTCGCGTCAGTGTTTAGCGTGTACAGGAACTGCCCATAAAGAGGCTGATAATTGGACTTATCATCCTTGATTACCCATATCGAACTATTTAAAACTTCTTGTAATGCCATTTTTGTAAAATTATTCTTTAATGTTGCTCTTATTCAACTCATTCATCTGAAGATAGTAGACGAAATGCTCCTTGTCTATTGTGTAGCATTTGTAGTCTTGCAACCCATCATTCTTCTTTAGATTAGGGTTAACGCTTTTCTTGTATTTGCTTATGAGGAAATTGTAGTGCTCCGCAAAGCCCTTCGTAACGATAAACCCATTGCCATTGCGAGCCAACGCTAGTACCCCCGAATCCTTTACATTGCCATCATAGGAAGGTTCACTCGATTCTACGGGATCGGGTGTCTTGTTAGTAAAAGACAAGCAACCGGTAAGTAAGGCTGCTATCACAAATATTGCTGTAAAAAATGTAGATTGTTTCATTATTTTGCCGCCATCTTCCTTATTTCGTCCAGATTCTTGGTTTCCTCCGCTTTCTCTATAGCCTTCTGAAACTTCTCTTTGCTTTGTTGTAACTTCTTTGCCTTTTGATTATCCGTCAACGACGTATCCTTGGATCTATTATAGAAGAACCCTACGATGTATTCGATAATCCTTAGCAAAGAACAAATCATTTTAGGACAATCCTTTCATTGTAAGAATTGTCACGAACCACAACGAATCCTTGCCCTCCGACATACCTTTTACGATAACCTTGTTCTCGTTCTCCATCTTTTGTACGTCTATCTTGAATATGTCAGTATTGCCAGCATTTACGTCCCTACGAAGCATTACATCGCTCAACACAAGTTCGCCATCCTTTAGAGATGCCGTATACTTTAGATTGTATGTGCAATGTTGCTTGAAGTCCGTTGTAAACATATCGAGCTTTAATTCGATAAAGCTTACCTTGCCGTCGGGAATATTGATCTCCGAATAAGGTCCCGAAATGTAAAGTGTAGTCCAGGTATCAGCCTTAACGCTTGTCTTGGTATCCTTCGTTTGAAATCTTTCCCATTGCTCTACCGTAAACAACGATGAGTCGCAATAGCCATCGTAGGCTGATCTTATATATTGCATCATATTCGGTATTATCGGATTTGTTCTTACCGTTAGCGAAAGTGTCTTTAATTCATTCTCATTAGAATCATAGATATGTACACCGTATGTTCCTCTTGTAAGACGTATTTGCTCTACGGGTATCTGTAGCTTTATCTGTACAACATTCTCGGTAGTCGTAGCTATCCTTACAATATTATCGGTGCTTGCCGTTACGAATACGGGATATTGCTCCCTACATACGTCACGACTTATGATAACTCTATCAACATCTATAGAAGCGTCAACGGATTCGTAAAGAAATATGTCTACGGAACCATTCGCATTGGCAAATACTCGTTCCGTGAGATTTGGAGGATTAAAGGGCGTCATTATCCCGGGGATAGCATATCTTTCGTCCAATTCGCTCATATCAGATTACCACCTTTCCATCTTCTTGGGTGTTGTCCTGCAATGCCCAGTTATACTTCAAATCCTTGGCGGCATCGCATATAGTTTCCCATACGGATTCGCGCTCATCTACCGAACCACACATCAGAACAACGGAATCTACCCTGTAGTAGGGCATAAAGTTATTCGTGGTGGATTTCTCGTTCATCGTAGCATTGTCGCCTTTTAGAGGTATCTCGTTCATTTCTACGGCGGATGCCACTCCGTTGAAGTAGTCACCCGTAGCAGGATCATAGCCGGTACCCGATAGCTGACACACAAAGATATTGGAATCCAACGGAGTCTCCGTATCGTTATTCGTTACGACACTGGTAACCTTAATAGGCCAAGCATGAGTGCCCGCCGGTGTTAGATAATCCAACACCACGGAATCCGTTGTTTCTCTTGTTAATGTAATCGTAGGCATAAACTAAACCACCTCTACAAAATAATTAAACCCGAACGGGTGGAACTTTTCAACCAAAAACTCTATGTATTGTTTATAATCCTGCTTGGATTCGTCTATGGTTACTATCATAGCGGTTGTCCCTAAAATGGAAATCTTTAGTAGAAGATCCATATCCGAGAATGCTGTTTGTCGATCCAGTAGCCTTTTAAAGTAATTCGCTATAGTAATCGTATTGTGAATATCTTGCAGATAAATTCTTTTACCCTGTAAGCCAGCCCAGAACTTCCTGTTGTCATCACCCAATCCCACATTAAAACCATAGACATGACTAGAACCCGCGCCATAATCTTGTATAAGAGCGGAATTAGTGGTGTCCACCGTAATGTCATATCCATTGACGGTAAGCGAAAAAGATTTTATGCCCGAAGCCCTATACCAATTAGGATTGCCGTTATTCGTAAAGATTCTGACGAACTTCTTTATAGGTTCATTCGTAGCGTATTTGTAATCAGCGTCTACATCGTAAGCCTCATTAGTTCGGATTACCTCACCCGTATTGAATGTATATACCCATATGCCGTCTATATACTCCTTCGATACCAGCTTTCCGCCATTGCGTACTAGCGGGATATTCAATGCTATATTGAGCATTAATTCTAGCATGTCGGGTGATTGCTTACTCTTTGCATACTGCGATATGAATCTGAAATCCTTATAGTTTACATCATTCGTACTACAAAGGTAATTCAAGGGAGAAACACACTTCTCTAGTGCTATGCCTTGGTATCCACAATTATAGACGCCCGTCCAATAGAAGAATCTATTGGTATCGAAAAGCTTCTTAATGCTAGACTTGAATGTAATTCTACCGTTTTGGATCACGAAATCCTTTTCGTGATGAAGCGTCGTAACATTAGGATATGGAACGGTAATTGTATCTATCTTAATGTCCTCATTGAACAATATAGACTTACCCTCGTCCTTTATATCGGAATCCTTAAAGAAATACCTATCGCAAAGAGAATCGACAACGCCATCACCCGCTAATCGTACCGAAGCGTTCTTAAGATCATTCAAGAAACGCTTATACGCCGCTACGGATGACAATGTTTTTGCCTGGAGCTTAGCTTCATCATCTAGGTTTAGATAATTGAAGCTGCCTAATCCAGCAAAGTTCTTTTCTATGTTATATTCGGGTATCATAGCTCTAGATTACAACCTCGTCGAAGGTGATATTGTCATTTTCCAAATAGTAACCGCGATTCTTGTCTCCGATAGTCCATTTGCCGTCGGGAGATGTACCCGAGTACAATAGATCGGTCGTAGATACCCTATAGGGATTACCCGAGGAACTCGTACCGTCCGTACTTCCTTTATCGGCTATATCAAAGCAAACCGTGCAATTCGCGGTAATCTCCTCTACGGATGTTGCTCCGTAGTATGTCATTATCTCGGCTATGCGTGAATCCGAATAGATTTCGGGATACAAGCAATGGTTCATATAATCGAGAATTGCTACTCGCACCGCTTGCCTATCTATTGTCTTACCCGCTTTCTTGGTGTATTTTATGTTCAGATTGTTTATATACAACGGGAACGGCACATTGGAGGTTACGGGTATAACCGGAGAGATTTCATCCGAATCGATAAGCTCGCTAAGTTGTAACGCTATCGGATTGTATGTATAGGTTACTTGTACAAATGTGTAGTACTTTGGTTTAAGGGTTATGTAGTAGGGAATTCCTTCCGATAGAAGCGGTGTAAGCAATCCTGTTAATCCTGTTAACCCTGCACTTGCTCTCATTGAATTGTTTTCCCATAACGGAGTATAGATACTTTGCAAAAGCTGGGCGTTATCACCATTCTTCTTATAATCCTCTGCTTCATAGATAAAAATGTTGTTATCTCCAGTTTCTTTCGTTACATACTTCCATACCTGATTAAATTCATTGCAGGAATTAGCTACCGACAATGCCCCGGGAAATATGATTTGCTCACCTTCGGTTTTCTGGATATTCTCCTCTGACAGATTTAGGGTAATACCTGTAGCACCGTCTACAACGACCGCTCCGCCTTCCAAGGCATTTATGCCCATCGTAACTGTTATTTTATATCCCGTAGCATTCTTCTCGGCAGAACATTGTACGGTAAAGTTTTGACTAGTACCTGTTTGTTGATCTACCTGCGCACCGTCCTTGTCGTAGAATGTAAATGTAGCATATTGATACCCAAAATCATTACCCCATTTAACCGTCAAAACTTCCGAACCATTATATCTGATAAGGGGAGATATGTTATTATCCCATGCCAATGTTGATGTCGTTTGATCGTTTATCTCGGGCATATAACCCTCGTTGGTATTGCACAACGTGGAATTATTGAGCAACTCACCACTCTCGTCCGTTATGTTTAGGAAGAGATTTTCATTACCCGAGAACGGATTTATGTTATCCGTATTCAGAAATTTCATATTATCATCGAACGGAACACTGTATTCACCGTCCATCGTCTGAACCTTTGTTATAGAGTACGGCGCACTAGTAAAATTCATTGCACCTATCCATTTATTCGTAGGAACATAGGTAGTGCTTATTACAACACCGTCGTCATTTTTAGTCTCAACAACATCTATAACCCTAGCAAGCTTTACGACCGACGTTGCTTCTACGAGATTCTTCGGCTGCGTGTATATGTCTACCTTAGGGCCATTTATGCCCATTACATCTTTAGATGCGTCCTTTATTTCGGAGTCATTCTGATCGACCACACACGCGGTGGATATACCATTGTAGAAATTACTCATAGCAAAACTTACCGCATTGCCCTTTGTCGTCATATTGGACGACGGGAATACCTGTTGAGCTAGATTTGCCATACGCTCTACCGGTTGTTCCTCCGTAGTGTCCGTGGACATATCGGTAACCGCTGTTATAGATATAAGCTCATCTATAGCTAGATCGTAGGTTGCGATGTCGCCCGCGCTAATCTGACTAGCGGCACTCGTATATACGGGCAGGTCTACATACCATTGGGTAATCTCACCCTGCTCACCGTCGGATGCCGAATAGGGAGATAGACGAAACGTATTAAAGGTGTCATTAAGGGAGAACGGACGTTCGGCAGGATATACGATTATATCCGTATTGTTCTTGCCCAGAATCCAGAAATTGCACAGGTAATCCTCGTTGAATACCATCATCATACCGCGATCAATGGTGTATTGCTTATTAGTGTTAAATAACAAGCGTACAACACCTTGTATAGGCAATGTACCGTCCTCTAGTGTACTTATACCGAAATTCTTGATGTATTCCTTTACGAAATCGCAATCACATACCTTACCTTGTGCGATATTCGATATAATCAAGTCCGACAACAAGCAATCCTTAGCTTTTTCGAATGCCGCATTAGTCTTAGCCGATGGCACTACAAACAGGTTACCGAATACACTATCGGGAGCCGTATCCAATGTAGGAAGTGCTTGTTTGATTACCGTTCTTACGTCCGTAACCGAATTCTGTATTTCCGTAGAACTCAAGTTACTCAAATCCATATTGTCTGTTATTTTTGCCATCTTGCTATAAAATCGAATCCGTCATTATCCCCTTTGCTCCGTTGGAACCGTAGAAGTCTGCATATAGCAATACGCCTCCTTGTCCTCCGGATATGGGTGTTAAAATATACTGCATAATAGACTCATCACTTTCGTCCATTTGCTCATTGGTGAATACTTGTGCATTAAGCGCACTGAAATTGCAACTATGCTTGAGATCTGCCTTGGTATAGGGAATTCCCTTTAGTAGTCTATTTTGTAACGCTTCTCCCCTGTTAGGATACGTTGTATCGCTACCAGCTATAGTAACGGTATTTACTAGTGCCTTTTGCATAGTATTCTGAAATCCCTCTATCTGTTGGGTGAAATCAAAGCTTACCTTGCGTCGCATTCCGTCATTCGGAGGAAAGTTTAGTTTTATACCTACCATAGTTTTACCTCCCGTCTACCGCATTACTACACCTAAACCAATCGAAGAGCTTGTCGTCGGGTGCTGCATTGTTTACCACAGCAAATCTACACGCATAGCGTTCGTTAGCCGCTTTATATAAATGATAGTAGAATGACAAATCCACATATTTAGTAGATTCTAGCTTACTTGCATACTTCGAATCTGCTTTGGATACGTCCTTCTTGATTTGCTCCTGCATTTCCTCGAAGTCCTTGTAGCCCTTGCGAGATACCCATGTATTCGTAGAATTGTTCATGGCAAACCTACTAATTATGTCTACCATCTCTACGTTAAAGAATGCCTTACACTTAGCCACGGTTTATCCCTTCCAATGAGGTTTGAAGTCTATTAACCCTATCGGCAATGGACTTCATTCTTCTAGTGATTTGCGCGGGAGATACTCGTAGCTTCCTTGCTACCTCCGAGGGTGTCATAGGTTTGTTGCCGGCAAATTCCGTAGCAAGCTCCATTACCTTTCTATCCATTAAGGGAGCATTCGCGTATACATATCGCGCTGCTTCGTATTGATAGTCCGGGGAGTCACCCTTCATCTCGGATGCCGTAGAGGGAGTCTCATCACTATCACCCTTATCTCTAAGGGCGGATTCGGGAGCTACCTTCCATACGGCGGAATTAAGCTTCTTGATGCGCTTCATCGGGATACCCGTTATATCGGATAGTTCCAATGCCGTAGGCTCTTTATCATTCTCCAATTCGTAATCCGCTTTGGCTTTCTGTAGAGCATTATACTCGTAATACTCCCTTTCGGGTACTCTTATAGGAGAACGCATTTCGCGCACCTCTCTATTAAGCTTTTGCAGATAATTGCTTACATGAGTGTTAAGCGACGTACCCTTAGAAGGATCATAGGAGAGAACAGCGTTAGCCATTTCTATCTTAGCTCTAGACTTTACAAGAGGATCGTCCCTGCCACCATACTTGATAAGAGCATAGTTCGCAACAGGTGCAAGCTCCATTACCACCTTATTAAGGTTGGACGGAGTAGGATCGGCTTTGAATGTATCGTATGCCGATTGCGTTACGAATGCTATCTTCTCTAAAAAATCCATACTAAGTAATATGTGGGATACGCATAAAAAAAGCAAGCACGGATTAGCGCTTGCAGTTGCATTTCTTGGGTTTGTGTTGCACCCTATACATAGGAGGGTCGTCCTGCTTTACGATTGTTCCGTTGCGCTTTAGTACAAGGTTACCATTGGCATCACGGACGAACTCCGTTCTACTCTGTTGCATTCTTGGGGGCATTACGCTTTAGATACTCCTCCATAAGCTTCTGGATATACTTTAGCTCTTTATGTATACAGGAGTGACAAGCTCCGCGAGAATCCAATTCCTTCATCTTGGAATTATACCTAAGTTTTATTTCCTTACATACGCCATCGGGGCATCCATTGGCGGGGAATGCTTGCCAAAATCTATTCGCGGTATTTGTTACGGTTTCGGGTGCCATAGGTGTAGTAGTTATTTTGGCATAGGAGCCTCACCTCGTAGGTAGAGTTCCTTTAATGTCATCATATACTTGTTAATAAGCCTTCCCTTACACGACGTACAGGACATATTCTCCTCCTCTTTCTTGTAGGAATCACGGAGTTCCTGACACCTACCAAACCAGCAAGGGAATGTGGGCACAAAGAACTTTATGAACTTCTTCTTAAAATCCTCGTCGGATATATCTTCGGAGGGAAGCTCTAGAATAAGATCTCCATTGGGTGTAAACTTGGGAGTAAACGCCAATGATACATTATTCTTGATTACCTTAATTTCCATAGCTGCTACTTGAGTCTTTCGAAAAGCCAGTTAACGATGAATGGTTGGGTTACGATACAAATGGGGGGTAAACATAGCGGTATAAAACCAAGGAAAAAGAAAAACCCCACTATGTTTACCCAAAATGTTAGATGAAATGAAAGACAATATCTGCATGTTAGCAATGATGCTATAGTAAGCGGATAATTGGCAAAGAGGAATGCTTCGTAGTCCTGTCTATCCCATTCCATAGGATTAGACTTGGACATATTCAATTCCTTTGCCAGAGGATCCTTGGTTGATAATACATTCCAAAACTCCTCATCATCCTTCTTGTAACCGAACTTCTTTAGGAAATGAAAGACTAAAGGTCCGAATGTATCCGTCTTGAAATACGCCATAAGCAATGATGCTACGGCGAACAAGGTTGTGAAATAGAATGCGAGAATGGGTGTCATTTGTTGTCCCTTGCGTTAATATTGCTATCAACAAAGCTAGTCCAGAACATACGCTCTATTTCTTTTTCTGAAGTAATAACTTCAGCCTTAAACTCAACTGAAAGCTCGTATGAATTCGTTTCATAGTAACCCTTAACATTAGAGAAATCGAATGAAATTACTTTGGAAAAAGGATCCTTGCTACATTTAATGCTCCATGTATTTAAACCATAACGAATCAAGCTAGAGGAATCTACCTTATAGCCTAAATGTAAGGCTATATTTTTCATTATGTCTAATATATTGAACCCCGTATACTTATACCAAAGAGCAGGTTCGCTTTCCGATACATAACCAATTCCTATAACATTACCCTCCGAATCCAATGTGGAGAATTTTATTTCCTTGGGTTGTATGGCAAAGTTTAGATTTGTTGTCATTTGTCGATTTCCTTTCGTTTTTGTTGTTGGTCAAAATTAGTCTTTCCATCCCAATGATGGAGCTTCGTTGTACTTATTCCATTCGTCGGCAAGTGTTTTAAAATCAGGCACACCATGTATCTCACGACCACACTTTCTACACTTTAATCCTAATGTGGAATTCTGCCCAATAAGCTTTTCTACAGCTAAACCGTGCGCTTGTGCCGAACCCACTGCTTTGAGCAACGAATCATCAAAATCTCTAGATAGCACTATATCCGTACATCCACATCTTGGACATGTCGATATATCTTTTATGTCCAAAATCTTCCCTTCTTTTTCTCGTAACCCAGCTTTTATACAATCAAGTTGTAAAGAGAAGTTACAACAGAAATCCTCCAGTATCTTCTTTAGGTTTTCTATTTCGTGTTCCAATGCCATTTTATTATCCTTTCGTTTTGTTGTTTTACTGTTTTTCTGTAGGAGACGGTAGAGTACACGTTCCCGAAGTGCAAGAACTTTTTTGCCTTGTTGTCAAAAATTTTTGATACGCCTCTATGTAGGTAGCCATCGAACGCTTTATTGCGTTCATCTTGCATGAGTTGCATCCACCCGCTTTCTTTGCCTCCTCTACCTTGCTATTATACACTTCCTTTATTTTGCGACATAGATCGTTATCGCATACCTCGTTATCCTTTAGGAATTGATCAAAGGGAGAGATGGCTTGTGGTTTGGGTGGGGGCGGAGGAGTGGGGGGAGTGATTTTTGCAATTTCCTTGTCAGTAATTTGCCTCTGTTTTATTCGCTCTGGTTTGTACAATTCCGAATCATAATACTCCTGAATCTTTTTAACACAATCTTCACTGAAATCTGGGCAATCAAATTCGGGATTGCTTGCCATCTCTTTAATGAGGTCTATATCTAGGATAAATTCTTTCATGACTAGAATAAAACAAACTTATTGTTTATAGGCTTTGATTGATATTTAAGAATTTCTTCTTTTATTTGTGCAATTTCTCCCTCTGATTTTGTAAACAAAAAAATACACAGACATTTAATCAAATAGTTTAGTTTATTTTTATCTTCAACAAGCAATTTACATAGAAGATTATATATCTCAAAAATTTTTGAAGGCAAAAATTGCACAAATTCATAATCCATAGAAAACAAAATTTCCACACTCTTATTATTCATACTTGCTATAAGCACAAAAAGATCTTGTATTGTTTTTATGTTTTTGATTTTTGAACGCACCATATGATTTGCCAAAAACTTATTACTCTTTAAATTATCTAGAACTAACATTAAAAAATCACTCTTCAAATCCTTGTCAATATAACAAAAAAAAGAAATAAAATTTCCGTTGTAAACTAATTTAAATCTTTCATCCTTAAATACATTCAACAAGGGGATATTGTTTTTTATCTTACGTTCTATATTATTATTGCTGAATTCCGAGTACACTTTTTTCGTCCTCTAATAAAGTTTTATACCCATCACAATCTCCTATTTTCACAATTTCAGTTAAAGGAACTGTAATTGGTCCCGAATGATCTATAGCCCACCCAACACCTCCACTATTTAATATCTCATCTGCATATTTCGAAAAAGATCCAATAAAAAAAGGTCTACTTCCTTCTGGTTCCGTCGTATATTTATCTTCATAAAGCTCATTACAAGATACCTCCCACCCTAAGTAAGTCGATGAATTTCCACATACGCAATAGTTAGCTTGTACTGTGGTAACATTATACGTCCCAGTAGGAATGGAAATTCTATATCTACCACCACCAGCATCATCCCAATTTTTTTGTTGATTTGCCGCATCTGCTTTTATCTTTTCTAACACATCATTAAACACAGGAGAATCTGGTTTAGCCGAATAACTACCTATCTCATAAACTATAGCAAGATTTCCATCTTCTAATTGAACTCTTTCAAACCGAGAAGTAAATGAAGAACCTCCTCTTACATTTATTTCATAAAATTTCAGTATATCATTTGTCGCAGAAATCAAGCCCTCTTCGGTATATGGATATTGATTTCCAAAAGATCCGTCTATTTTCTTTTGAGCTAAATCTTGCTTACAATTTCTAGGATTTGCACAGATCGATTTCGCATATTGGTTACCAGTAAAACGACAATCATAAAAATCAGATGAAACATAACACGGCTCTTTACACAACGAGACATATTTATCCTTATTGAATTTTCCTTGATCTTTATTCATGTCATCCTTGTTTATTCCACTACCACCGGCTCCTCCAGATGCCGCATCTATACATTCAGCAAATTTATTTCTGTATCTATTCAAAAAATCTAAAAACAAATCAAAATAATTAGTTACACAAAGGTCGTAAACTTGAGCCATTATGGCAAAATAAGGAAAAATAAGTACAGTAACAGACTCAGCTTCTGGAGTAATATTATTATCCTCCATAGATACCTCAACCGATCCCCATCTTGAAAGTATCAATTCTCTTGTTATACTACCAGAATTATATTCATCGGAAGAAATATATGGAGATTCTACAGATCCTATATTAGCGCAAGATTCAAGCGTATCGGCATTAGTTATAGACCATAATGTACTTGTTATATTCAATGGATATACTTCATCTTCGAGCATTGGATATGTTGTACATTTAAACTTATCTTTATAAAAAACAACAGAAGCTTTGAATGTAAAATTCTCTTGTCCTATATCATTGGGATCCCAGGCGATATATTGCCTATCAATGCAATTGTTTTGTTGATCCATCTTAAGTTCATTAACAATCCAATCGTGCGTACTTGAGTCATGTGTATTATATGTGAATCTTTTTAAATTAGCCACACAAGATACCCAAGGATTTGACACTATAGGATGAGCATACCAAATACCAGTAATAAATCCTCCGCCCCTTTTTGATTCCTCCACATTCTTGTATGTATTAGGATTAATTGCAACAGGTATAACACAATTCTCACAAGGAAAACTTGATGCTTCGTAGAAATAATAATTATCAAGATTAGGAGCTACACCCGAGCCTGTAGGAGTTCTCCATCTCCAAGAACTTTCAAATTCAGGTGTGTTTTTATTTCCACCAGAATATTCTACTGACTTTATATCAATGGCGGCTCCAAAACATCCACAAGAAGACGTTTTACTTTGTCTAAACAGAATATCGTAATTCCAAAATGTATCATAATTCCCTTCTAGTGGTTTTATCTTTTGGTATAAATTTTCGTCTATACCAATCCAAGTTCCATTTGTGCCGTCGCCTTTATCCAATTCTACAACAACCAAGTTGTATTCATCAGAATCACCATCGCCCCTTAAAGTATGACACACCTCCAAGTGCTCGGGAATAGGCATATCGTTTATGCTATTTTCCTCTACAAAATCATTGAGATTTTTGAAATAAGCATAATATTCTGAAAATGTTTTTTCTGTAAAGTCTGCCATTATGCAAATACCGTACAAGATTTACAATCACCGCAATCACCTTTTACCGTTGAAGTAACATTACTACCTCCAGTACCACCAACCCAGTCATTGCAGATACATACCGCCGTAGCCTCTTGAAAGGCCTTAGCTTGGTCATCGGCTTCTTTCTTGTTGATATAGGATGTGAATGAATTCTCGGACACAGCTTCTACAGCAGGGTCATCACCATTAGCATAACCACTACTACCACACGTCTTAGACGGTATCTTACTACAATTTGTCATGCCTAACGCACTATTGCCCCACGCACACATTGTTTGTGTCTGCGCATATAGACTAGCCTCATTGTTTACATCGCTTTGTCCTACATAGATGTTCTTACCCTCATACTGTAGAACACTCTCGCTGAATTCACCATACGCTAGATTAATATACTTATCATCGGGCGTATACGTCGTAGCCCCATTCGGAATAGGACTACCATTATTCTTCCAATTAACGGGATCCAACGATGCACCGCTAGCCTTGATGAATGTAGCAGGCCAACGTACTACCTCACCCGTAGCGGGCTTTACATTGAAGCTATTAGGCGTCCTATAGTCTATATCGGCTATCTTACAATATTCCTTGCTAGCCTCATTCTTAAAATAGCATTCCGCGAAATTTCGTACATCCATTCCGTCAAAATCCGTAACACTAGTTTCGCTCGGAGGATTACCTATGGTACCCCACGCCTGCGTATATGCTTGCTGGTTTACCCTTTCCTTTATAACAGCCCTCTCCGCATCCGTTAGACTGGATTCGAAGCTTTCTGTAAAGGAATTCTCATCTACCGTTATGCTATTCTTCTCGTTTACGAGGACGATCGTGCGAACCTCCTGCTCGTACGAAGCTACATCACCCGTACCCTTGTAGATGAAGTAATAATTAGAATCACTGTCCTTGTACGAGATTTCGGTCTCGATAGGAAGGGATATGCCACCGCTAAACGATATGGTACCACCCGTAGCGGGTTTCGTACCTTTTACGCAACGATAGTATACAACATCTCCTACTGTATAGGAATCTACAACAGTATCCGTATTAGTATCACCCGGACGAGTATCCTGCACATAGCTTCTATATTCTCCGTCGGTACTCGATTCCTCTCTCGATAGATACTCCGATTCGGTAATCTTAACCATTCGCAGACTACGATCTCCGCTACTTATCAAATATCCACCCTCCTCTAATACGGGAGTCTTACCATTCGGAGGAATTAGGGTATCATACGATGCACCCGCTACTACGGGATTATCCGCCGATACCACATAGACTTGATTGGCGTCGGCATTGATGAAGCCCGTTTCCCATATTCTTGTAAAGTTACCCGTTTCGGCTATAGCTACACTACTAGGACAAACCGCCGTATACCTATCATTGCCATATATACATTGTACATTAGCTTGCAGATATACATCCGCCTCGTCCCATACATTTGATATAGCTCGTTGCTCGGGTGTATACCCGTCGGGATCGGTATTCTCGTATATAGCTTCGTCGCCTTTATCACAATCCTTTGTCAGAGTTGTTTGATCCGCTTGCTCCGTAAAGGAATTTGCTTCCAATGTAGCATCCTCAGCTATAGATTCCGTATCATCGGTGCCGTCCGTTTTCTTGCATTTACCCGCGCCTGCTACATTGCCATAGGTACACGCGGACATACTTCTTGCCAATTCGTTACCTTGGCAATTTATAAAATCCTGTATGGTACCTGTACTGGGAATATTCCCCGTTGCTATCTCTTGCTCGTGCGAGGTTTCATCTAATACGCTTTGTATCGAGAAGTCCTTGCCTTCCTCAACACTAGGATACGGCAATAGATATTCTATCTCTCTTGCTTTTAATACACCATTATCATTGACGTTTGCATCCTGATATTCGTCATATCCTTCTTGTGCGGTTTCGCTAAATGTTTTGGTTACTACCGTCGCACTGCCTTGTTGCGATTTCTCGGCTTTCATAAACCAAGTAGGGCACACATAGGTAGTCTTGTAATTATAGAACCTGCACTGCGAATTTGCTTTTGCCAACTGTAATGCCGCTACCGCTACCTCGTGCTTTACATTCTCTACCTCGGCATAATCGAATGTGCTCTGTGAAATAGTACCAGCTTCTACAACACCATTAGCAGGAAAGACCCCTGCTACAGGATTACCATCATCGTCTATATCATAGGAACTATTATTCGCATTGCATACATACTCGGTGCGAGCATTCGTAATCTTGTATTCCTTACGCTTGTCGTCTCGTACGATAATCTCGGCATCGGGTTCCTTTAATAAGGATTTATCAAAGTCGCACAAATCCCTAGTCTCGCAAGCAGGTTCCTTAACATACTTGTTCAACTTCTTCGGGAAGCATAGCGTAGGTGTAGGCTTATTAGTCGTACACCCCGATGACTCTTTTCTAAATTCCTTGGACATTTATAAATTTTCAGTTGTACGATTTTATCGTACGGTTAGTTCCCGCCGATTCGTACCTGCGATAGTGAATACGTTGTAGAACATACGCCACCGTGGTTGAACGTGTGGGATACGGCATCTAGTAATCCGCTACACGTTCCGCTGAATGATGTTATCTCACCTAATTTTAGGTCGGTACCTACATTAGCGGGACACAATATAGAGGAACTACTTGCACCGTATTTTAGTTGAAAGTATTTCTGTTTGGCGTATTCTGTCAAGCATTCTTTGATACTTTTATTTGCTTTCGTGCTTTTGCCCTTTTGCTTGCTCATCTCCTGCTTTTGAGTGTCACTTCTAGCTGTCGAATTCATCTTAGATACGGTAGATGTTTTCGCTTCTTCTTTTGTTAGTATAACAGCCCATTCTCGAAGAAATGACGGAGGATCCATGTTTCGAATAGCACCGAAGCCCTTCACCTGCTCCGGATAAGCACCTACAGCAGTCAAATTAGGCGAAGCATATATCGCGCTATTGTACGCCATTTGGGTAGCATTACCGGCGGACGAAACTATTAACTGTTTTAACGGCAGGAATTGAGATTCCGTCATTCCCGTAGACAGGTTAATGGTATGCTTATTCGCACTTATATTTTGCGTTATCTTCTCCGGATCGAAATCATATGTCTTTATGTAGCCCTTGCCGTCCTTTAACGATGGTATGTAATGTAAAAGGAATATGGGACATATAATGTCCGCTATTGCGGTAAACCCATTGCCACCACCATTAAAGAAACTCGTAGCTAGAGCATTGTTGATACTCGATACACATAGATCATCCTTTAATGCTCCATTTAGTACCTTACTCGTCTTACTACTTCTATCCAAAATGGCTTTCAAATACTTCCAGCAATTCTTGTTGTTCTGAAGTACTACTTGCATTACCTTTGCCGATATTTCGTTTATAGTAGCTTGTGGTTGCCCTTTTTTAATGGCAAATTCGCATGCTTGCTTTATTCTATCGGCAATGGACGAACCTATATGTTGATCCATACCCAATTCAGCCCAGTGCGCTATCTGGTTATATATCACCTTGCTATAGGACTTTAAATCCTGCTCGCTTAATAAACATTGGTTATACACGCTAGGATCGAATCCACTAGCAAATCCGTCCTCGGATACACCGCTTATGGAAATATTCACACTACCATTCAATGATGACGATTGTATAGATGCCGAGGTTATAAATCCCTCCATAGAGCAAGAACCATCGCCATCGGATAATTCTATCTGCGTATTAAGTCCTTCTATCGCGTTAAGGAATACCGATTGTGCGTCGGACGCCGTTCCTATTATATCGCCTATACCCAGGAAGCCTTTCTTGGGCACTTGGGCATTAACAGTAAAAGCAGCCAGCTTATTGAGTGCATAACGCAGATTAACGGATTCGTAATTTACATTTACTCCGTTTATGTTTACCTTAGCGTTAGGTCTCTTGATAGGAGTAGACATTAGATTACCTCGAATCCGGTAAGAGTTACCTTTAATATGTTATAATTCGGATCTACGCCACCTAGTCCTATGCCTTGTATTAGGTAACGAGATGCGCCACCACCCAATGTAGATATACTCATAGGTACACCCGAATTGGCGGATCTATGAGTATTCCACCAATTCATTATTCCCGCCTCGGCGGCATCCGTATGCTCCGCCGAACCTAACAATATCGAAGCGGTTACCTGCACATTGCCGAAATTCTTTCCGAATATATAGATAACCCTCTTGTCATCAAAACAGGGCACACCCGTAACAATATCCTTACCGCTACGGGATACGCTATCGTATAGTGTTGGATAACCTATATCCAATGACGGACTAATGCTATAATAGGGGTTTCGATTCCCTATCAAATAATAACAACCTTTTGCTGGAAATATCGTCATAATTTTGTTTACTTTATAGACACATATTCAAATGTTCTATCTCCTATCACGGTTCTATCAATCTTACTGCTACTAGAATACAAAAGAGGTGCTCTCCAACCGGCGGCATTATCCTTATCGCCTATTGTCTTGGAGTCTTGCGTACTGTTACTATGTTCTTTTAACCAATTTGTCGCCGTTTCTATAAGTGTTTTAAGAAGACCACCATCGCTCATCATCTTCTGTAAATCGAATTCACTTTTGAGTTGTCCTTCATTTACGGTAGTGTTACCCGTGGTTGCGGCGTTAGGAGCAACCTTATTGCCACCTATTACCCCCGCATCCCTTAGGGTACCGCGTGAATACGGATTATTCTTACCACTAACAATATCATCGGTTTGCTCTATATACTTATCGAAGTTTGCCACTGTAGCTTCTGCTACAGCTTGTCTCATACCCCTTTTCTCTAAAGCCCTACCAAGAATATCATCATTAAACCTCATATAGGTTTGAAATTCTCGTGCGCCACCACCAAAGGTAGAGGCATATTCTCGTATTGCAGCCGTACTATCAAGCTTAGAAAGTTTCTCTCTTATTTGTGCCTCTGACATACCATTACGAGCCATCATATACCCTAATGCTCGCTTAGAGTGCGCTAGGGGTGAATCCATAGCAATAGCCTGCATCTGCATATTACTACGCATTACCTCGCCCTTCATGCTAGCGGGTACACCCGTGTTGTATGTAGCATCGGCAGCATTTCTTGCCATTACGGCGGCTTCCGAATGGGAGAATCCTTGTGATATGGCACCCTTGATAGCATCCGACATCTGTCCTACTATCTGCGGTATCTTTTCTCTATCGCCACCCGCATATGTCATCAACCTTTGCGTTAGGGCTTTAGTGTCCTTTGAGTTTACATCCATTTTACCCGTGAGCAAATGAATGGAATCCAATACGGAACCTATATCATAATTCTTGGTAGCACCACCGAATACCTTGACAGCATTTATGGTATCCAAGACATTCTTGCCACCCGACGCTATATCGGATACGGAAAGATTACCACTATTAGCCATAGCACTCATCACCTTGTAGATGTCACCCTGACCTAGCTTTGTCTTGTTGAATATATCCGTCATAGTTTTAGACAATGCTTCGCCATAATCCTTAAATGCTTGTGCATTCGTCTTACGACTTTCCAAGACATTCAAGGCTCCTGCCCTATTGGCAGCATTGGAACTATTCGCCATGCTATACAATAGGTTCTGTGCCATCATAGTAGTTTGATGACCCGTGGATAAGCCTAATGAATCGCCGATCTTCGTATTTCCAAGCATTTCTGTAAGTGCATTGATGAATTCACCCATTGCGCTCTTTGCCATACCCGAACGAGATTGCCCTGTAAGCATAGCAACTATTCCCATAACAACGGAATTCAACGAACCCGGAATAGCACCGGCGGGAGCATATCCACCATTATTAACAGTAGTAGCAACACTACCCGCCGTCCTATTATTCAGGTTCTTCCTTAATATGGTGTTTTGATCGGCTAATTCACGAACGGAGACTTTAATCTGTTCCGTAAAGTCCCTTATCGCTTCTTTTAATTCTCTGTTAGAAAGATCTTCCGCCATTTTCTATGATGTTAGCTTTAGCTTAGCTTTTTTTGCTTCCCTTTTCAATATCCTTTTTACCGAATGCTTTCTTGATAGCGGTATATGCTTTTATCATGAAGTCGAAACCTTTCATACTCGATCTCTTCTTCTCCCTATCAACTATCTCGTTTCTCGGAGCATTTATCTTGTTCAGGATATTCGTGATTCTCTCCTCATCAAGATAATCTATTACCTTTGAAATCTTTTTCCCGGGAAGTATACCCGTTCGCAATGCTATTATAGATAGCAACGATTGGTTTATTCTATCCCTATTGATCTCGAAGTCATTTTCCTTCTTGAGTGCAGATAGTATTAGTTCTTCTCTGACTTTGGATACAAACTTTAGTGTATTCTCTCTAAGGTATCCCCTAAGATAGGCTTGAAGAATTAGACCGTTCCTAGGGGTTTGTAAAAATCCTCGTTAACAAGGTTGGAGACTATGTATCTGAATCGTTCCTCACAGATATACGCCACCATAGAATATAACGACGCCACCTCCGATGGGAGGGTCTCGAATTCATCTAGCTTGGCTAATACCGCCTTCTTGAAATCGTCGTATTTTACATCGTCACTAAAATCCAAATAATACGGATACGGCTTGTTGTTTATAGTAGTAATACAAAAGAACGACAATGCCCAACCAATCCTTATCAGAGCCGTTTCTATGCTACTTCCCTCGTATAAGTCGGGATCGTTTCGCAACGTATCCGCCATTATGTTTATCTTAGAGCTTACTGACTTGTAATGCGCGGTAACCAATCCGTTTAGAATAGATATATCGAATTCTATAGGCTTGCAGAATAACGTAGACTTGAGAAATCCCTCCATCTCGGCATTGGATGGTATTATATGATACTTATTAAGCAAGTCCTTGCGCACTGCTTCGAATGCCTCTCCCTGTGATTGTGTATTCGGCATATTTGACAGAGGAACTTCTATGCGTTCTTCCTTGGAAAACTTTTCGTCATTCTTTATTGCTTCCAGCTCATTGGAAATATTCTTTTCGTCCTCATCGTCCAGTTTTACCTCTACATTAAGAGTATCCTCCTTCTTCTGGAGACCCTTCTTAATGTAGTCCAATACATCCTGCTTCGTAGGTTGCTTTAGTTCTTTCTCGCTCATTTTTACTACCCTCTCTTTACTTGGTTTTGATCGGTATTCTTCGGATTACCCTGATAATATTCGTCTATCTTATCAGGATTACACTTTGCCGTATACCATTTGAATACATTGAAAGATTTCTTTATTAAGTCAAGCTTGCAGAATTTCGGAAACCATTGTTCGGGATTCATTTGATTATCCTGATCCGTGAAGCTCCTCGTAAAGCTTCTTACATAGGTTGACATAACCTCTACATTATCTCTTACCATTTGTATAGCTTCTACAAGAGTCTTATACAATTCCTTTAGGGCGGATGTCCTTGTAAGAGACTTCAAGCTTTCCTTCATGTTCTGTTGTCCTTCGGGTTCCTCGGGCTTCTTTATGTCTTTGTCTACGGTCGCACCTCCTTGTACCTTATCGGTACCCGCTGCTTGCGCTAGAGAATCAGCAACAACTCGTGTAGCATTTACTTGTCCCTTTAGCTTTATGCCACCCGACGATATATTCGCTATAGGAGTGTTACCCGCCATATATGTAGTATTCGTCGCCATAACAACGTTCTCCTTCGTGGCACGCTCGGTTCTAGTAACGGATTCCGTGAAGAGTTGCCTTTGTGCGTGTATGCCAACATCATTGTTAGATGCGATATAGATATTACCCTTCTTCTCATCCTCTACCTCAACCTTTATATCGCTCTTCATCGGAGAATTATCGCTGGTGAGATTCTTATCGGCACGCATAGATATACTACAAGCCTCCATAGACATAGCCGTATTACACTTCTGCGTAATCATACCATTCTGTGCTTCCATTCCTATATCAAGATTAGCATTAAGCGCCATATCCTGCGCAGCATCCAATATGAGATGTCTACCGGCTTCTAGCTTGAGATCCATACGAGACGAGATAGTGATATTGCCCTCGTTCATCGTAATGCTACTACCAAATCCGTCTAGCAATACTATCGCTCCATTACGGAACATCGTAAATCTAGATATACACCTATCAAAAGGAAAATCACTGCCCTCGGGTTCCTGCGTTTCCTGCTTAAACCACAATCCATTAGTACCATCGGGCGCACCTATTTGGTCTCCTGTTGGCACCTTATATAGTGCTTTATTAGACAGGAACGAGGCATAGCAATAGGTTCTTGTATACCAACGAGCGTAATCAAATAGCTTATAGACATATTCATCCTTACTGCTATCCCTGGACTTATCCCATTCCTGATAGAATGTATAATCCAGTTGATTGTCTGGAGGTACCAATTCAGCTCTTGTATTGTATATAGGTACTGCTACCTTGGGTACTATCTCAAATGTTATATCGCCGCCCGCCGTAGAATAGATGAATCCACCTTCCATTCCCTTGTGAAAGAAAGATCTACCTTTTACGGGGATTTCACCATTACCATCTACGAATAATGCTTCTATAGGATCGGCAAGGAATTCCGTTACGAAATTACCCGTAGCTCCTTTAAATCGTAGAAATCTATAATGGGCAGCTTTCATAAATCTTCTGCTATCCGTCCATTTTTCGAAATTGTTCTTAGCCGCTTCCGTACTAGGACCTTCTCCCGCCGTATACGACATTGCTTTGCTCTCGTGTTCGTATGCTACGGATTTCTCTACCTCATCCACTAATCCATTTTGACCGGATATTTCTGTTTCACCTTGTATACTAAAGTTCTGGTACGTCTGGGATGTAATTCGTACTAATTCATCTAGCAGACATACCTCTACATTAGCTAATTGGGATGCGGTAAGAGATGCGAGCATTCCCGATATGATAGTACCAACTCCATAGGCATTAAGATCGGACTTATCCCCGGGAATAGATGTTTGCGGTATAAAGCCTCCGTTATGATTTACTTTGTTCTCACCCTGCGATGTAGCTTTCTCCTCGCTATCGCCGAAGTCCCCGAGAACCTCCGGGACATTCGTTCCATTATGGTTAGAGAATAGCAATCCCTTATTCTCGGTAGGCACGGGTATAGTCGCTATAATATAGAATGAATTGTCTACCGCAAGAAGTATTACCCTAGTTCCCGGTTCTAGTATCTTGGTACCCTTTATACCGAGCACGCCCGCAGCGTAATCTATCAACGATACTACGCCTACTATCTTACCCTTATTATCCGCCTCTACATGGTATGTGTTACTAGAACGAACATACAATGTTACATTGCCTACTCCGAAATATCCCTTTGCCATTGCTATTTTACTTTGCTTTTTAAATTGAAACGACGCATCCTATATTTCAAGAATGCGTCGCCTATTGTTTATATGTCTGCTAACTTTCGCAATACTAAAAATTAGTTTGTAGGCTTTATTGCACCGATTTCGTACGAGGCTTGCTGTGTCAACTGCATCTGACCTGTACTTATCGACAAGCTCAAGCTTGTAAGAGCGATACCCTGTATCTGCAAGTTATTCAATGCGTCCTCTACATTTTCCTCTACCTTGCACATCCTATTCTCGATAGAAATGTTAACCGACTTTAGTGTACCACACATATCGGCGGTAGATAGATAGGGCGCGAAGAAACCCTTAGTGCCAACCGTAGTACCTACACGCATCGTGCCTCGCGGTAATCCCCTGACGAAGTATACTGCTACTTCGCCTACCGGGGAGATACGTTGCATATCGGTACCATATTCTACGTCAACGTTATTCATCAACAATACATTGCCCTCGCCCAAGTCCAGTACGGCATAGGGCGATGTAGGTAACGCATCGTTCTTAACGTTCATATCAAATCCAAAAACTTCTCTCATTCTTTTTTGTCTCCTATTATTATTCTATAGTTAGATCGTACAAGATGTCGAAGTTCGCCTCAATATCAACATTGTTGATAGGATCGGGAATCAATGCCTTGAACGAAACCTTGATTCTAGTTTCCGAACCATCTTGCAGTGAAATCTTAACGCTGTTGTCTACGAGTTCCGTAATTTGCGGACCTATCGACGATGTGTTTTCATCGTAGTAGGTTAAGCCCGTTAGCACGTCTCTGGTACGTTTCTGCATTTCCTTTAATGTGCTATAGTTTACGTTCCTCTTGCCTATGTAGGGATCGATTACGTCGTCTACGTCGAAGCATATATAGTCCATATTGACTCCCATAGAGTCCTCACGGCGTATAATGCCATTGTCCATATCCGTGGTAAGCTGATGCCTAATATAGGGTGTGGTATTCTCGTTATCTTGTGTGATTATCCAAGTACCGGCAGCAGCGGCTATGTTAAGCTCTTCGTCGGTATATTTGGTGTACATATCTATGCACCTTGATACCGAACTTACGTCCGTCCTTGTTAAACCTTGCTGAGGAACATTAGCAGCTCTAAGACCTGCCATTTCCGCCGCAATATACCACGGTTTTTGTGTTACATAGTTGCCGTCTATAATGGTTTCCGCACCGTCGCACCATACGCAAGCCACACGCCTATCATTGAACGATGACGAGATTTGTGCCACATACTGTGCTTGTGCTTTGCCCGTGTCGGGTTTGTATGCTACGCATTGTACCGAGGCTATATTCATAGACTTGTCTATGGTAATCAGGTTAGCGGGGCTATCCGATACGGTTACAACCGTTACCGTAGTCTCGTTGCCGTCGATAAGTTTGATTACATCGCCTTCTTGTATATCGAGATCTATCGCGCTTGCGAAATCACTTGTAGCTGTTTTTAGCAACAATGTATTGCCACTTATCGAGCAGAACAATTCGTCGTCCGAGCTTTGCGATGATTTAGGATAGTGATCCGCATTCTTGTATTCACCCGGATTCTTTACACCGAAATACAATCTGCGGAATTTCTTTACCGCCGGCATCGACATCTTGTTGACGTGAGCCTGTACCAATCTACCTATAGTAATGTCGGATGTCATCGGAACGATTTCGTACGCTCTCTTTTCTCTTTCGAGCTTCTTGAGTGCTAACGAATAATCCGAGGAGGATATGCCCCCTGCTACGGCAGCGTATACTTCCGAACCACCAAGCATTTCGAGATACGCACCGAATGCTATATCGTTATCGAAATCTATCTTACCAAGACTGGATTCTATGTCGTCGGTGCTTGTAAGTCTTACAACCGAGGAATTCGCCGATACGGGTTTAATAGCCCTATAATCGAGATAGAGATTACCGTAACCGCTTAGAAGTGTGCAAACCTTGTTAGAGGTTCTTGCACCTACCGTAATGGTTATAGGATTGTCTATCGTTACGTTTGCTTCCGATACGGTTTCGATTGTGCTATCCAATGTAATCTGACTTGTGAGGAGATAGCCGTAGGTAAGACCAGCTACATCCGTCATATTACCATTGAGCTTTACGATACATGTCGGACCATATAACGAAGCGGCCTTGCAATCGATTAGGTATTTATCACCCTTTACGAGCAATGCGCCATCGGTAACCTCTAGACTTAGTGTAGACGTTACCGCGAACATCATTGCCGAGTACGGAAGCTTTACCGTTACGTCTATATCGGTATTACCCGTAGCCGAATATACTCTTACGATACGATTCGTAGCATCAACTACCTCAAATATAAGAGTGTCATTCGACGCTTCTTCGTATGTGCCTTGAGGGGCAATTTCTATATCGGTATATCCTGCCGATATTTCATTCGTTACGAATGTGTCGCCTACACTTATGGACGGACCCTGCTGACCATCCTCACCATTTAGAGCAACCGTTAACCCGGGAACAACATTAAACGGACTCGCAACAACCGAGCCTGTGGTGCCTGAAGAATTTACCGTAGCCTTATATTTACCCGAAGCAGAGGTTACTTCCCAACCAAAGGATTGTCCTTCAGTTTCGTCGTACGAGTAGCTTGTACATTTTATTATAAAGCTATCCTGTACAATCCCGTAAGTAGCCATTGCACTCTTGAATGTATCACTATCAAACGCTGTAGCCTTAGGATACCCTTCTTGTGATTGACCTGCACCAGTACCTACCGTCTTTGCTACGGTTATGGAACCTAATTCAGTAGCTTCGCTTGTTTCGAATACCGCCGATGTCTTAGATGGTGTTACCTTTGCCGCTTGTGTTTGCTGGGTTAGAGATACAACACTTCTCATCGTACCCGAACCATTTACGAATACATCGCCTACGCGTACACTTCTACCGTAGATATTGGTTATATCCGTAGCGGTTGCGCCTACCTTATAAATAAACTGGTTATCGTTGTTATTGTACTTCGACCAAGTACCGGGAGTATCCAATGTTACGAAAGCTTTCTCGCAATAGAGCTTTACGAAATCGGTATCTACCGTATATGTGCTATTAAGCCCTTGGTAATCCAATACGGTACCAGCACCAGTGTATGTTACAGGTGTAAGCTCCTTCTTCTCATCGGCATTACTGTATCTCGCCAAGAAATACGAAGGGCCAACAACACAGGGAGCATGAACCTTACTCTTAGTTGTCGCAGTTGTGGCTATCTTTTGATATACCCTTGTCTGCGGTTTCATGTAATCAGTTGCGTCCATTTTATGAATTTATTTTTCTTATTTTATTCTAAATTTAAGGCATTCGGCGTTGCAAGTCAACAATCAACAACACGGCGAATGCTTTTCTTCGCCTTCTTCGCCTAGTAATCCGAATTGAGGATCCATTACTATAGCCGAAATCTTTTGCGTTTCCATCTCGTTATCGTACGTTAACAAGTAGCGTAATCCTATAAGCACTTCCGTCTTATAGCACGTTGCTGTAGCGGAATTCGTACCGTAGGAATGTTGTTGCGGTCTTGATATGCTTATACCTCGCACCTCCTTAAAGCCCATCTTCTCCATTAGATAGCGTCGTATTGCTAGTATAAATCTATAGGACATTTCCGCCATGGTAGTAGACTGATAGGCGTCCTCATCAAATGCGGTTATTCGTATCGTAGCCTCGCGTGCCTCTGCATATCTCCAACTATTTAACAAGCAATCCGTACCTATAGTATCATCGAAGCCGTATCTGTCGCTACTACTAATAGACATTTCTCCTACGCCTATAAAGATAGAAGGGGCGGGATTCTCCACCGTGTAATCCACTACATTCTCTAGGTATATTCCTAGATTGCCCTTAGATACTTCGCCCTTGCTTGTTATCTTGTCGGCATAGGTGTACTTCTTAAAAGATTTAGGAAGATTGGATATAAGCGTAAGGTTATTCTCGTTAGACCAGAATGTCTTTAGCAATCGTATAAACAGATTTGCCAATGACGCTTGACTCCAATCATGATAGATTACACCCGATGCACTATGATCGAGTTCGAAGTTTGTCGCGGGACTAAAGTCTGTCTTTTCTATCGCCATTGAGATATATCTATGTTGTATGCCGAATGGGTTCGCGCTAGTAATGTTACCTGTGCGTCGCTCATAAAGGGAACCTTTCCCTTGAAATAGATTGTATTTGCTGCTATAACGCCGTACCTATCATCGGTACGAGGATTTATAATAATGTCATTCTGACGTATTATAGGTATAGCGAATGTCTTTATGACTATATTCTTTGCTACCTGTAGATTATCGCCATTTACGTCTAGATTCGCACTGTATTGGTCTTGTAGCATTATGCCGTAGGTTATAAAGGGATCCTCGTATCCTCCTATAAACTTTTGCCCCGATGTACATTCATTGAGACTATTGCCTATCTCCATTCCGCTTATAGGATCAACGCTATCGGATTCCTCTCCACTTAGCTTAGGTCTACATATTAGATACTTTATCCCCGCCCTAGACACTACCATATGCCTATATTCCGCTTGTAGCATTTGGTAGAACTGCGCGAATTCCGTTTTATCTAATTCATTATAGATGCCTACACTTTGTGACTTATAGGTTTTGCCATTATAGGTGAATTGTACAATATAATGCCAATTGTCCTTATAATTTTGAACGATAAAGGACTTGTCGATTATAACCCTAGTACCCAACGATTCATAATCGGAGGAATTTAATTCCTGCCAATTAGTTCTGCCGTCCGGAGATTTGAATATCTGGAACTTTGTTACATCCCTAAACAATACATCTACATCCCACGATACTATCGCGGATTTATTTCCGTATGACGGTTGTACCTCTAATGATGTAAATGCTTGCATAGAATAGAATGATTAGCCTATCTGTACACCCAAGCACCTCTGAAGATTTCGGGCCATCTTCTCCTGCTTAACGTGTTCTACGAATACATCATTAAAATGCTTTATCATAGCCGTGACGTGCTGTATTTGTGCTTGGGTGTTGTTTTGTTCCATACCACCACCACTATACTGCATAAGCTTCGAGGTTAGATCTTGATAGCGTTTCTGCATCAATTCGTATGCCGTACCATTCTTGATAGCATACGAGCTTTGGCAATTATTGATGGTATATTTATTCGTAAAGGGAGGAGTCGAATTATATCGCATTATAGCGTCGTTCATCGAATCCATTATATCCTGATCCGAAAACTTCAAATCTAACGCTAGAATATTGTATTCGGGATCCGTATCCCTTATGTAACGTCTAATGTCTTCTACTTGTATGTTGGGCTGTGTGCCCGGTGTTAGCTTAAAAGTTTCCATACTGATAAAGGTAGCACAAGCGTAGAGGGATTTCAATTAGAAAAAAGAAGCGGGCTGGATTTTACTCCAGCCCGCTGATTGAGATTTATGAAAACAGATATTATTTACCTATACTTTGACTTCAACTCTGCCTTTTACAGCAAAGGCGAAAGGGAACTACGCGCCAACTTCGTTGTATGTTACCTTCGAAACCGCATTAGCGTTTACGATGGTAATAGCGATTTGTTCTTCGGCGTGGAAGTGAATGTATCTACCCTTCTTGCTGATGTACAACTGGGGTTTGCTGTATTCAGCAAAGTCACCAGTGTATTCAGGTGTCGAGAAGTAGTATACAGTGTCATCCGCGATAATGTCACGCTTGATCGAGGGAACGTATGAGCAACCGAAGAATTCGAGTTCGCCTACGCCTGCCAAGCCCTTCTTGAACATTTCCTGCGAGAGATCACCACCAACGTCGTTACGACCCATCTTTACGAATTCAGCCAAGGTGGACATGTTCATTACACCCATGCCCATCGGCAACTGCATATTCGAGATAGATTTCTGACCTTCTACGAGCGACTCTCTTGTAGGAGCAACCGAGAACTTAAAGCCTCTATACTTGTCCGTGTCGCCAGCCAACGCGTCTACCTGACCGAAGAAGTAAGCGTCTTCGCACTTAGGCATATCCTTGAGCGAATTTTCTTCTACGATAGCTCTGTAGTCTTTTACGTTAGTCGAGAGTTCATCGATGTTCTTGTAGAAATGCAAGGTCGATATAACCTGGAAACCTACACGGAGACGATTCGAATAGAACACTTCAGCGTCGGAACCTTTGTTCGAGGGCAACCTTACTGCGGGACCAATGTTATTTTCGATGAAAATAAGAATGGTGGGCATTTCGGTTGTTTCGGTAGCAAAGTTCATGATGTCGTCCGCAGTAATAGTGCGGGGAGGCAGAACTTTACGAGTGATGCCGGGTTCACGATAGAAGAGCTTGATGAACGGAGTGTTAGCTTCTGTTGCAGCTGTCTTTTCGATTTTACCCGAGAAACGCTGTTCCGAGAAGTAGCTACCCAAGTTGCTGTAGTCTTCTACTGCTTTTTTGAATTCGGGGAGACTGCCGTCGCCAGCTGTTTTCATGTATTCCATGAGAGCAGCATTCGAAGCTCTTACGCTATCGGCATTCGCCACTTTTTGCATATTATTTATAAGATCTTGACTCATCTTTTATTTCTTTCTTTTAAAGGTTAATCAAGGATTAGGCTTGAGCAATAGCCGCCGAGTTAATGCCATTCGGATACCACCACGAAGCAATTGTTACAACACTCGTTGTATTCGAGTTTGTTTCAAACGCAGGAGTATTCGAGCTACCAGGTTTAGAAATAATCCTGTCAGCAGGAGTTTGCTGTTCTGCCACAATCGGAGTATTCATCTGGCATTCTATACCCGTACCGATGTCACGCTCTTCAGCAGTTACACGACCAACAACAGGAGCCGAAGCACCAAGTTGATATTTTGTGTATTTACCGTTAGCATCAAACGATACCCAATCGCCTATTTTAAGATCACCAGCTACATCTTCCGCGAAGAATTCCGAAGGAATGTCTACCTCAAAATTCAACGAGCAAGCACCAGCACCCAATTTACCAGAAGCAACTACATCAAGATCATTCGACTGTTCACCGAGAACCATATGAACTTCGGGAACTGTGCTATCCTTAGTTACGCCAGTAAAAGGAGCCGCCAATGTAGCGAGTTTCCATACTGTCTGACCGCCTTCTGTCGCAGGATATACCAACTGACCCGAATATACAACACCTTCTATATCCGAGCTAAGAGGATATGCCTTGAACAACGATTCCTTGCGATAGATGAAGCTACCACGACCTTTGGGGTTTACCCTACGGTGAGGTGTTCTCCAATCATCAACCCATTTTCCATTTACTATCATATTTTTATCTTTCTTTTGTATTTTTGTTAAATTTTCTATTTAGAAGCTACAGTAGCAATCTTCACAGGAGAGTCCAATACAGCTTGTGCCAATTTCGCGCCCTTATCATCGAAGTCGGATAGACCTACACTAACATCATTGCTAGATACGCCTTTACCCCTAGATACGGCACTTGCTATCTTTACCGAGAGAGATTTGCTTAGAGCACTCTCTAATGCCAAGAAACAAGCATTGGAATCTTGTTTCAAAGCACTAGCTAGTTTCTCTACACTATCGAAGCCCTCTACGATATTCTGCGATATGCACTCGTGAGCAACCTTATTCAGCCTTACGTCATCGACCTTGAGCTGATAAGAGGCAACTTTCTGTAAAGAACTTTCCGTAGAAGCTACTTTCTGCTTCAACTCTTCTATTGCCTTAGCTTGCTGTGCTATGGTAGCGTCTTTAGCTTCCAAAGCCGCAGCCGACTTTGCAATAAAATCTGTTACTTTGTTTGCCTCTTCTTTTATCATTGCTTTAGCTTCTATGCGATGATTACCTTGTCCAACCGAGATAGCTTGCTACTTTACCGATTTCGGATTCCGCAGCGGGAGCTTCACCTTCGCCAGCACCTTCGCCTTCGGGAGCAGCTTCAGCCGAACCAGCAGCCATTTCTTGAGCGAGAGCTATGATTTCTTCGTCCGAGAGATTAGCAGCTTCGGGATTAGCAGCAGCCAACTGTTCGCGGAGAGCTTGTACTTCGGGATCGCCACCTTCGGCAGCACCGTCAACACCGGCTTCGTCGGCTTCTACAGCTTGGAGAGCAGCTTCGCCAACTTCCTGAATTTCTTCGGGAGTTGCCAGATTTTCGTCCTGCATAGCTTGAAGAATTTCACCAACAACGGCGATTTGTTCTTCGGGAGCCATTTGCTGAACTTCTTCTTGGATTTCGGCAATAGGATCTTCCGCATTCGCATGCTTAAGCATCAAAGCCGCTGTGTAAGTTTGTATACCATTATTCTTCATTTGAGTGTTTGCTTGTTTAATTAAAGATTGAGCTTTTGCCTTGCCGTATGCGTCTACCAAACCTTGAGCAATGTTCTGTCTGCCTTGGGGTGTAGCGAACTGCTGGCTAGCAGCTTTCGAAAAGTCGGCATTCGATATGGGAGAACCTTCGAGCATAGCGAGCAAGCTACTTGCGCTCTTAGCCACTTCCTCATTAGTGACGACTTTGGCGGATTGCACAGGGGGTTCTTCTACGTCAATAGTTTTCACAACCTTATCCTGGTTCTGAACCGCCTTAGTGTTTTCCGAATTAACAGTATCAGCAGCTGTAGCACCTTGTGTCTGTTGCTTCTTTTCTTCTGCTGTGGGTTGAGGAATGGCTACGGTACCTTTGTCAGCAGGATCCTCGGGCATTGCTGCCGCTTCGGATGCTACCTTGAGGCGAAGCCTTCCTTCAAGTTCCCTTAATATGTTTTCTTTACCACTATTCATTTGATTATTTTGTTATTGTTGATTTTAAATTTAAGTTACACTTCGCTAAAATACAAGTCTAAAATCTTGCATTTTGCGTAATTCCTAAAAGATATAGCTTGTTGCTGTCGATATTATGGTATCTACCTATTTCTTTCATAGCAGCTACCTTGTAATTGACATACTGCGCTATATACTTATTTGCTTCGTTTAATTGCTCCTTGGATAGCAATCCCATACCATTGTTAGTAGCGTTTGCTATCTTGATAAGGCGAACCTTGAATGTACGCTTTACGGGTTTTACCGCTATGCGTACGGCACGTTGTACGAGAGGTTCGGGCAATATAGAGAACTTATCTACAAGAGAATTCAATACGTTTTGCGTAGCGCAATCGTTATTAAGGTCTATCTTGCAATCGAAATTGCTACCCGCATCAAACATATGCTCATTGCCTACGCTATTGCAGTTTTCCTTAGCAAATGAGAAAGCATTGGGAAGAATTACATTCTTGGCGAATACTACCACAGGGGAATTCTTTACATCGTTCTGACTTTGTTTAAACGCATAACGAACAAAATCCTCGAATGGAAGCATTACACCACGCTTGGCTAATTCCGCCATACATACATTAGGTTGTAATGCACGAAGCTTGTCCATATCATCGTCCGACATACAACATTCATCTTCGGTATCAAAGGAATTAAGCAATATGTCATCTATAGCGTCGTTACCCACATTGCCATTTATGTTAGCCGATACATAATCGTTTATATCGCTTTCGGCTTTGCATAGCGTATCTAGTGTATTGATATTTTCGGGTTCGCTAAACAGACCTGTATCAAAGTTAAGTAATTCGGATTCGGGAAGCATAGCGGAGGGTATACATACGTCATCGTGTGCCGATGCCGTCTTTTCCCCGGGAATGTATTCCAAGTAATAAGCTATTCTATCAGCGGGATGCGCTACGAACGAATAATCTATAAACTTCGGTGTATCATTGTGAACACACGCGAATTTATTGATAACCTTCGTGCTACCATCGGGCATTGTCCATTCCTTGATAAATCTACCTGCGGACTTCTTCATCCACGGTTCGTATTCCATAGGAGAAGCAGAAAGCTTACCCGATATGTTGTCTCTATCCTTTGCTATGGTACACCCCATCGACCCCGCCAATTCCTTGCCTTCTTTAGCAAGATCCCATTCCTTGTCAGCCTTCTTTTTGTCGCCCCACAGAATCAATTCGGTGCGGTGCATCTCGGGATTATAGAACGACGCCTTTATCTCACCTATAGCTTTATTAGGATCCTTATTGGCGTGTTCTCTATATACCTTAGCGCACTTTACGAATGTATCGTGGTACTTTATATTAGCTTCCTTAGGGAAAGAGTCCGCATTACGATTATGCCCATAGGTTTCGTAGTCACCTAGTGCAATCTGCAAGCATGCAAAGTGATCCTTGTCGGGCTTGAATTGTTCGCACATCTCCTTTGTTACGGATGCGGACGATGCTTCCTTTATATTCCTAGTATTCTCGATGAGAAATGTCATTCTGCCACTACAAGCCCTAAACAGCTCTTCGTTGGCATCTGCGTATACTACCTTCTTCATCTATTATTATCCTTTAGTATTGTACAATCCAGCAGTACCAGCTATGCCACCGGCAGCCAATGCGGTAAGAAGGGCGGGAGTGAGTGTCGCGGACAATATTCTACGACGCTTGTCTTGTTTATCCTCAAATACTCGTTCCTGTTTGTTAGCGCTATAACCACCTATAGCACCCGCCAAAAGGGATGCTATGCCTGCTGTAGCTAGGAATTTGGGATTGGCTATAACCTTTCCCGTATTCGATAATGCTTCTTGTAATAATTGTGTACCTTCCATATTCAAAATCCTCCTATTACGCTTCTATTTGTCTCATTGTCTTTACGGAACCAAGATCCACTCCACCCTCAAGGCTTAGCTGGCTTCTTAGAAGTTGCTTTAATGCTTGTCTATCTTGTGTGATAGAGGGAGCTTGACGCAATATAGAATCTACCGAATCCTTTACCTGTGTCCAGGGTTGTTTGCTAATTATAGGATCGGTTCTGTAGAGCATATTCACATTGTGATCCAGCATTGCCTTGAAGTCGTCCTTTACATAGGGATTCATCATCTTCTGCTTGAACTCATCCTTGTTAGCCAAGGCATTAGCATATGCTTGCGATGTCGCAGCGTATTGTGCGTCTAGCTTATTAGCCAATGTGCTATATGCGTTTTCTAGCTTCGAAAGTATGGTTTGTGCTCCACTTGAAAGACCGCCACCCATAGATGTCAGAGCTTTAGCGTAAGCTTTATCGGTTAGCTTTTTAGCTTTATCCTCTTTTGTTTCTTTTTTAGGAGTAGTCTCTACCGTAGTGGTAGTTGTCGTAGTCTTAACGGTATCATCTTTTGTTTCCGACTTCTTCTCCTCTTGTTTTGTTTCTTTCGTTTCTTCCTTAGGAGTTTCTGCTGTTTCTACAGTTTCCGTTACCACCTTGCCCTCTGTAGGCTTTACAACTACTCTTCTGTTTACATTTTTAGATTCAGATTTGGACTTAGGGATGAATTTATCAGGCATATCGGCATTGCCTTTATGCTTTTTTACTTTTTCTTCATCAATATCACCCTCATCAGAATCCTCATTTTCTGCTTCGTAGAGGGCTTCAGCAAATGAAGTACCAAAACCATCATTAGCCGCCGCTTTAAGCATCTGCATATTGTCTATAATCTCGAATACACCCGTGAACATATCGTTGTACTTAGGATGAATCAAATCGGGATCACTGTCTCTTACGAATGCTTGCTTATTAAAACGAACCAAATTCTTGTCCAAGAATCCTTCGATATAGTCTAATGCTACATTTATCTCGTCACTATAATGATTGTTAGCAACTTTACAGAATTCATTCCATACATTGCTGTTCCATTCATCTTGTGACATTTCCTTTATCTTCGAAGCTATCTTGGAAGCAATCATTTCGTTTTCCATTTTCTTCGCGCCAATAAAGAATCGCATATTAGCTTCTTCCTCATTCTTCTGGAATATTCTATCTACTTCACTTGCTTCCTTCTTGGATGCTACCTTTACAGTATCGTAATTGATAGGCGTCTCATTTACGGTAGACATATAATGCTTGCCGTTATCCAACCTTTCGGAGATTTCGTAACCGTCGCATACACTAGCCTTCTTCTCCTGTTTCTTTTCCTCAAGAGGAGTGCTCATAAACACGGGAGCACTCTCGGTAGGTATAACCTTATACGTCGCATACTTCTTAACCATATCGTCGGTATCTATTACCTTGAAGCTCTTGCCTCTATCCGAAGCATTCTTCGCATGTCCAAAATGGCTATATGTCTTAAGCACATTATATGTCTTACCTAGATGTGCCAATGCTTCCTCGGAAAGATTGTTATCGGAAGCGTACTTAATAAGAACTTCCGAAGGATCCTTAGCCTCGTTTAATTGGGGAATTATTCCGTCTATCATTCCCAAGAAATCTTGTTGTCCCAATGTCTGATTCATCTTTTTATTGAAAATATTTTCTAATTTAGTAATAAATTTAGCCTAAATGCTTAGATAACACAAGCCTAAACATCCACCGCATCCACCGTCTTCTCATATGATTTATCCTCACGAGACAATCGCAGGAACGCCTCCGACTTCTTCTGCGCCTCTATAGCCTTATCCTTCATAAGCATATTCGCTATAGATGACGAGAATGTCATCGGATTCTCGATAGAATCGGTATTCGTACCCGCACCCGATTGCTTTACCGCTATAAGCATATTCTCCGCCTTCTTGCTTGCCGTTGTTGTCTGTGTAGCCAAACCAACATTGGCAAGGAATGCAGCATTCGCCATAAGAGTTGCTTCTACGCTTAATGCGGATTGCTCACTAGTGCTACCCGTATTAGCATTACTATTAGTTAGCCCTACCATATACTTTATATCCGATATACTACCCTTGTTAGCGGAACGAAGGAATATATTGCTTAACGCTTCGTTTCGTATGTATCCGTCCATATATTCTACAAGTCTTGTAGACGGGTATATAGTAGATGCTATCATCAATGCTTCGCTACGTCTGTCGCGTATGTTAAAGAAGAGATTCTCATAGTAACGAATTACGGATACTGGGATAGATGTAATTCCCTCTATGTCTTCATAGGAGATGTCCTTCAATAGAAATGCCTGTAATGCCAATTCCTCCGCACGCATACAAGGTATAGTCAATGCTATCGCTCTTACTATGTCGTCGTTCTTATAGCGAATCTTTCCGTGCTTTTCATAGTTATATGCGTCTATCAAAAATGGTTCGTCTATACATGCCGGCAGTTGCTTTTCATCTTTAATAAGCTTTTTTACGAAGTGATACCCAAATGCCAAATCTTTATAGCACCAGATAAACTTGTTCATAAGCTTATCTCGGGCTTCGTTGCTACTTATTTGCCCGGATAATCCTATATAGTAATCCGATGTAGACGGAATGTATTCCGATAATTGCTTTATGCGGTCGTATGTCATTGAAGCTATAAGAAGCTATAGGTAAAAAAAAGTCAATTTAAAAGGGGAACCGTTTTGGCTCCCCTTTAATGTTAGTCCTTTTTCTCTTCTTTTTTAGGTTTAGACTTCGTAAAGTCGTCTACCTCTTTCTTGGTCATAGAAGCAGCGGCTCTACGAACTTCTTCACTTACATCGTCACCACTCTTCTTGCCATCCTTATAGGATTTTACTACGAAGAAAAACTTGCGTTGCTTTTCGGATTTAGCCGGCATCTATTAGTCCTCCAATTCGTTTTTAAAGTCGTCGCTCTTATTGATAAGAGTTAGAACCAAATCACCGAAACGTTTGAACGAGCTAATGAGCAGGGACTCTAATTCCGTCAAATCCTCGGCACCATACTTCTCCGCAAAGTCTTCGGGTCTCCAGTAGTACAGGAATATAAGCCTACCAACTCTATCCAAGCCCGTACGCATATCGGGTATGTATTCGGCAACCAGGTTGTATGCACCATATGTCGATGCCAGGCTACCTATTACACCATGTTCAAATATACTTCTTTCGCCCGTCTTCTTAGCGAATTCCGCCAATTGATTAGCGTCCATCACTTCTTCCTTTAGGAATTCGGGTTCGGGTTTATTTTCATTTACGAGTTCTGCTGTACCACTATTCTCATATTGGTCACCCAAACGAGGATCGGGAATCATCTTACCCGGTTCACGAAGATTTATTACGAAGCTCTGGGGATATTCCATCGGGACATTTACCGTGCTATCGAAGTCGGTAGTAAACGCAGGAACAGGATCCAATACTAAGCTTTGTGCGCCTGCCTTATACATGAATTCACATTCGCCCTTGTCCTTTGCTACCTTCATTATGCCGTCTATGTCAGCTTCGGACGCCTTGAGATCGTTCATAAGGGTAATCTTTGCCGAGAAAGCATTATGATCGCAACTACGATGAGCATTCTTTTCTAGGAAAAACTTCTGATTGTCGTACTTGAGCTTAGCAAAATCAAAACCAAGAGAACGAGCAAGAACTCTTTCTAGTCTACGATCCTTTGCAGGTTTCCAAGTCGTATTATACATTGCATATTCACAATAATCCTTGTTATCGGGACTTGTTTCGGCGTCTTTCTTTGATACAGGTTTTACTTCCAATGCAACAGTATCCTTGCCGAGGTAAGGAGGTACATCAAGAGAACTGTCGTTTGCCGCACAAGCTCCCTCTACTTTAGAAATCGTTGTGTAATCATTTATAAGATAACCTTCGTTATCCTCGTCTATGCTTCGTACATATTCAACTCGTACCCTATTGGCGGAAGGATCTATGAACAAGTATCTCTTACCTATTTCAATATCCTTAGGCTTTATGAATTTCACCTTTTCGTCGAGGAGATTATACCCATAGGCTTTTGCCTTATTGATGTTAGTAAAATCATTAAATTTAGAAGTATCCCTTTTGTTTATCCTTACAATACCAGATTCTTCTTGATAATCAAAATCACCGCCATCTTCCAAGTCTACAACATGTACGCTACAACTCTTTTTACTGTTCGTCCAGTCCCTTACGTTAAGCCTATTGTTATCGTCGGTTTCTCTGAAACTATAACCCCAAGAAGGATTATCTATAAAGACAAAGCATTTATGAAATCTATTGTCGTCGCCTAGAATATCCCATACACCATTATGCGTTACAGCATTAAGCTCGCACTTGTCTTTGATGTATACGGGAATTACTTCCTTACGATTATCTTCCAATGATATGCCTTGGAACAACTGTTGCTTCGATGCTATCTTGGGATTGTTAGGATTAAACCTACCCAAGTGAACAATAAGCTTATCATCTACCGAAGCTACCTTCTTTTGAGATTCTTCTATATGATCGGGCATCCATTGTGTGTCGCCCAAGCATTTGTGAATATTGTTAAGGAATTCGTAATGAGCGTCGTCCTTAATAGTGCTAGCAATCTTGGACAAGAAACGCCTGTCCTTGGAAAGCATCTTCTTAAGATTACCCGTAAGAGTATTAGCTTGCTTCTCGAAATCTATCGTAAGCAAGCTCCTCTTAGCTTCACGAGAAATCGCATCAAAATCAACTTTATCCTGCTTTAACTGCGCTTCGTACCTATCGCTATCTACCGAGGATGTCTTCATATAGGGAGGAAGCGAAATCCATCTAAGGTCAACCGACCTTCTCATCTTCGATGCTTCCTGATTGGTTATACCGGTGCCCTGCGACCTTGTGTACTTGTTGATATAGTAGTTTACCCATTCGTCATCTAGAGGAACAAACATCTTTTCCTTTACGACATAAAACAGGTCGGTACCCTTGATTTCGCCGTTCAAGAAGAATGCGGGAGCATAGAACAAGCCCTTGTTAATTCTATAGGCAAATATACCTATCATCTTATTATTGGCATCGTTCTTGTACACAATTTCAAATCCCAAATAGAAGGGAGCTTTATGTATGGGCTTAGCCTTGTCCTCTACGAAGCGCGTAGCCTGCATCATGAATGCCTGCTCCACCTCGTCGTCGGACATCATTCCGGATGCTATCTTGTTAAAATCGTTAATTTCTTGCATAGTATACTATTATTGTTTGTTTCTAAATCTAACGGAAAGAGTAGAATAATTCAAGGACTAACTTTGGTTTTGAGGATTGACGTATTTATTAATAAATGACGCGGGAATCAATCCCTTGTTATACGCGTCTATAGCCCAATTAAATACCTTACTAGGCACCCAACCCCTATTGTATAACTGATCCTGAACCAAGGGATTCTGATAGTACATATCCCTTACCCTGTTGTAGATGTCGCCACCTTGTCGTACCGAATCGGCTATCATTCCCTTAGCCTTACTAGACGCCGCACCGCCCATCCACGATGTAGGACTATACCAATGCGACTGTATGGCATCTCTATCAAGATTAAATCCTTGCGAGCCGTACCTATCTATGAAATCCCTATCGGCATTCAACGCATCCGCGAATGATTTATGTTGTACCATATAGGCGTACGGATCCTTTGCTTCGGCAAATCCTCTTCTAAAGCCTTCATCTCGCATTGCCTGTTGCATAGCATTCTTTACGGAATTACCATAACCGGTAACATAATCCTCATAGTCTTGCGATAGCTTGCCCCATGAGCTAGGAACCCATTTCTGCCAACCTTCCTTGCCACCATATAAGCCTTTTATAAATCTAGCCCAAGCAATCTTTAGGGGAGCGAATGAATCTTTCTGCCTTTCTACCCAACCCTTCGTAAGGTTCTTTACGTTCATATCGATAAGAGCATTGGAAGCACCGAAAGCATTTCGTACAAGCTTATTGCCCATACCGCCTTCATTCATAAACTTTCCCCAACCCTCCGCAGCGGTATTTACACCTTTTTCATCTAACGGAGATTCACCCTTGTATGAATCTTTATAGGATTGAGCTTCCTGCGCGGTATCTACATTATAATCCACAGGAGTGTAGTCTACGGTAGAATAATCGTAATTGGAGTCTACGACATCCGCTTGCTTCTGCATAAACTCGTTATCAAAGAATTCCATTACGTCACTATCATCTACCATTTCGTAGTTCGTAGCGTTTACCGATGCTATTTTGCGCATTGCTACATCCTGTATGGCAAATCTTGCTACTTTTTTCATAGATTCGGGGAACCTACTATACGCCAATTTCATTGCGTTCTTAAACTCCTGTTCCGCCATAGCATTGTAATTATGCCAATAGACCGAATCTATCTGTAACTCTGGTAATATTATGTCGCTCATGTTGTTGCCCTAAAATTTTCCTGTTTCTTCTACATGTTCACCGAATCCTACGCCTTGCCCCATTCGAACAAACGCATTGATATTGCTTCGTATATTTGAATCGCTTCCTCGTATAGCCGAATCTATAAGATTAGATTCGAGATAGGAACTCTTTTGCTTTGCCAGCCAATCCTGCGATCCCTTCATAGGGGCTTCACGCATTCTCACTACTACGGGTTCAAATGGAGGCTCTATATCCGAAGCTTTCACGGTAGTAAATCCCGCCTTCTTCATTCTGTTTATCATACGAGGAGTAAGCTTCGTGCCTATCGTGTAATGCAGAATAGGTTGCTCCAGATACTTATCCTCGATGTTCTCTTTGGTAATATCGTAGTCTTTTGCAGATTTAGGAGGTTCGTAATTTGCCGCTATAGCATTGTAATCAGCTATATCTCCGTATAGATAGTTACCTATGCCGTTAGGATCTGTTACCCTTACCTTGTTGATAAGTCCTCTTGCTAATACTTCGGTATTCTTTAGATCGGCATAGTGCCCCGAATCGTTAAAGAGTTGTCTTAACCTACGAGCAAAATATCTTCTGCCACTACCTAAACCTCTATACTTTACAACATCCTCTACGTCGGCTAAACCATCGCTTATAATGTCCCCGCGCTCTACCTTATCGCCCTTTTTGACATCTATAGACAAATCGGGCAATACATAATGCTTCTCGCCATTTATATAGATATAGCTACCACCTTGTGGAGCGGGCTTAATCTCGTCTATAGTTCCGCTTACCTTTGCTACCGTAGCCCTATCCTTAAAGTTCTCGGGAGATTGCAGGAATTGCTCTATGTAATTGCCGCCCGATATATTCTTCTTTGCTCCGCCCTTCGATAGACCGGAGAAGTGCTTAGCATTCAAAGATGACTGCGCAAGGATTTCGCCTAATGATTGTGCAGCGGTGATACCTGCTTGATAGCCCATTCCGGGGAGAGTTCCATTATAGGATATACCTACTGCTTCGGCGGGAATACCTTCCTCTGACACTGTAGATAGCGGGGAGTATACATACAACGTCTTGTTGCCAGCACCGCGAAGCTTTGCTAATACATTCTTATCGATAAGGGTGCCCCTAGGATAACCCGACGTGTCTTTAGCAAGGACTCTACCGTAAGCAGAAATATCGTCGGCATCTAGGTCTATGAAATTGTTGCTATCATCTCTAATTTTGGTCACAACTTGTTGAACACCAATCGCCCCAAGCTCTTTGCCTAGGCCACCAAATTTTGCCGTATTTTTCTTCCCCTCGATGACAGCAGCCCTGCCACCATAGGTTCCCGCAAGATACTCGGGCAAGGATAAGCCCTCCGCGAACGACTTTCTTACAAAGATAGGAATAGTGTCACCCTTATAGTCTACATAGACCGACGGAGATGTTACTATAGCCTTCTGTTGTGTAAGATTACCTCTTGCGCCCGACTGAACGATTCTACTAAGTCCATTAGGAGAATCCGATGTAAATTGCTTCGTCAGATTATCCAATAAGGAGGAATATTCCTGATAGGTTTGCTTTATAAGCTTCTTCTGCTCTTTCTTATCCTTTACGGTAGCCTTTATAAGCTTTACCTTGTCGTCCATCTCATCGTATACCTTTTGCCTATCAAAGGGCGCCTTTAGATCGTTAAGAGTAATGGTTGCGCCCTGTTGATATACAAGATTCCTGCCTATATTCTTCAGCTTATCTATTATATCCGCATATTCGTCCTTGTGCGTCATCGCCAATTCGGACAACAATGATTTAACCCCCTTAGCAGACAAGTCGAACGAATCTCGTTGCATATCGGGAGGCAATACGGAATTAACTAATAGATCTATAGCCTTCATGAAATATTTTTGTATTCTAACGATAGCACAGACGAGAAATATATGGCAAGAAAGAAAATACCCCTAGAGAAATACTCTAGGGGTGGGAATTGAATTTAGGTAAAATCAGAAAATTACAAACAGAATGTTTTATACGTTTATTTCTTTATCTTCTCTATATAATTGTTAATTACATCAGAGAATGTAGGCTCACGAGTTGCTAACCTAGCGGTTATATATGAACCTAAACCGGCACCTCCCAAAAGACCTACTTTGTCCGCAAAAGCTTCCCTTGTCGCCCTTCCGCGAGACATAAGTGAATCATAAAACTTCAAATTATTAACATATTGTCCCGCTCTTTGCACCACATCGTTAAGCTTAACCGCATCACCAGAACGCATAGCATCATCGCCCACGCGTCCCAATATATCAAGCTTCTGTCGCAACATTTTCCTTGTTGCATCCAATTTATCCTCCATCCCGAATAAAGCTCTACTTACCGGCTTGACAACCTTTCTTGCCATGAAGCTACTCAGTCCAGCTTGCTTTTCCATGTATTCGTTTCTAGAGTTTATTATCTCTACTATCTCATTTGCTAATTTTGTCATATTTGTTTCTTTCTTAACTTTTAAATGTTTCTGATTAGATCCTACCCTACCCCGAAATTTGTAAAGAAAAAAAAGGAGATCCTCACGGAACCTCCTCTTTTTTTTGTGAAATATGTCGTATAATAATTAAGCGTTAGCGTTTTCTTTTTCGCCTTTACGCAACAGATACGCACCGAGCAAGCCAGCAACCAAAGCACCACCAGCACCTACGCCAGCAACGGCATACGGATGCGAAGCTATAAGACCTTTAGCAGCTTCACCAGCACCGCTCAAAGCATTGGCAATACCAAAGCCACCGGCAGTCGCACCAGCACCTACGCCAGCAGCAGTACCTAAACCAAGCTTGTTAGCTTTGATGTAATCTTTTACTGCTATACCTTTATTCTTCAAAGCATTCAATTCCAACGAAAGATTTGTCGGAGCATTGGGACCCATAATGGCGGGCTTTTCTTTGAGATACTTTACGGTATCTACAATCTTGTCATAACCACCTTTTACGCCACCCTTGATGCTATCTTTGCCTTTGCCGAGGATTTCGAGTATATTGTCACTACGAACTACTTCGGGAGCTTTGTCAGCCCAGTTAGGTAACAAAGTTTCTTTTACGATTTCTTTCTTAGGGCCGAAGTTTACCAAATCCTTAACCCTTTTAATTGCCGTAAATTTACTTGCGGTTTTAGTTAACGGTTTCTTGCTTGCTACTTTAAGTATCAAGCCACTCATGTACATATTGTATTGTTCTTGTGTCATTTTATTTTTTTATTTTGTTTAATTTTTGTTTTGTTTTAGAAATATTCTCATACTCCCAGAAGAAAATCAACCCTAAATATTGTATTGATTCCCTCCGACATAACCTTGTGAGGCTCCATATTGAGACTTACCCAAGTTATTTATTCTGTTTATATTTGAAGCTTGCCCATATGATTGCTGTGATTGAGATTGCATTTGCGATACCCCTTGTCCTTGCGAACCAAAATTACCAGCAGATACATTATTGCCGTAATCTTGTTGATCCTGACCTGGGTAGTTTATGCTGTAATCATATTGAGATTCTTCGGGATTATAATCCTTGTTAAATCTATCTATACCATTCCTACCGAAAGCATCCATAGCAACATCGGCACCAAAGTACGCTCCAGCACCAGCCAAAGGAACACTAACAGTTCTTCTAAACCAACCTTGTCGCTTCCAATTCGGGAAGAACATCTTGCCTACACCTTTGCCGGTAGTTTTTAATCCTTCCTTCATACCTTTAGTAACTAATGCCTTCGCACCACTTGCCAATGCTTTTGCACCGCCTCTGACAACGCCACCAGCACCACCAGCTAAAGCTAAATCAAAACCGCTACCAAGACCACGCATAGCAGTAGGAGCAAAATCTTCCAGATATTTATCCTTATTCTTCCAGTCGGTTGCTATATTATAGCCATTTCTTAAAGCACTTAATCCCGCAGCACCTACATTCGCTACATTACTGGTTACCCAAGACATGCCTCTACCTAACCAACCATTTCCATATATATAGTCATTGGCAAAATCTCGGAACTCCGGATTGTTTAGAAATTGATCATTCCAAGCACTAGAATCGGGTGAACCATCTTTTCCTCTTACAGCTTTTATGCCCTGTTCAACCTTAGCCCTAATTTCGGGATCCTGTATTTGTTGTGCTTTTCTTAATGCAGCCGATTCGTTCCATTCGTTAAAATTGATACCGACCTTATCCCAAAAACCAGCAGTCTTTTGCATCTGCATGGCTTGTCTCTGCTCAAGAATACTTATTATTTCACAAGAAAGTTTTGTCATAGCCTATTTTGTTATTACTATTCTTCGTAATAGCGACGTTTTCTATCGTCATCTTTATTAAACTTATTCCATAGGTATCGCCCAACTAGATAAGCACCCGTTGTACCCAATGCTGTTGCCTGCCAAGGATGATTCGTAGCCCAATTCAACCCCGTCTTACCCCAAAGATCTCTTAACTTTTGTGTACCCACAAAATATGTTTTACCTATAATTTCGGGATTGATACCTTCATTAAATCTCTGGATATACTTATCCCAAGGCATACTTCTTCCACCAGTAACCTTATTATATACATCACTTACTTTATCGGAAACAGTTTTGTACATATCAGCATAGTTATGAGCATCCCTAATGTCATCCGCTGTATTTACAAGTTGATACGCCGCATTAACGTCAGCCTTTTTTTGCATAGAAGTATCTTCTTCTACAAACTTTGGGGATTTATTAACCCTACTATTTAAAAACGAATGATTCCAATTATTGGAATCCATAACCGGTTGCCCCGTCTTTTCTTCGTATGTATCCACCCCGTATTTAATTCCAAAAGGAGAAGAAGCAAGAATCCCCGTCTTAAACGGGTGCTTCTTTACACTCTTAAATAAGCCCTTTACTATACTTCCTATACCTGCATGTTTTCGCATGTATATTGACACTTCTCTCGCCAATTTCGTCATAATGTTCGTTTCCTTATACAACAAATCCTCCCAAATTTAGGAGGATTTGTAAAGAACTTAATGCTATATCAAGTTTGTGGGATTAGGTTGCCCATCCTTATAACCTTGGTAAGCTAATGCTAGGTTACCTAGAGTTGCACCGGCAGGACCACCAACCATATTACCAAACAAAGGAGCAAGCCCTATACCATTACTACCCATAAGCTCTTCAGCATTTCTCTTGTCTCCCATAAGTTTTGCCTTAGCTGCTGCTTGACCTCTATACCAAGGATTCCCATACAAGTTAAATGTACGACCTTCGTCGCTCCTGCTTGTGTCTATCTTTGAAGGATCAACCTTATCCGAACTAGCAAGATATTCATTGATTGCCTTTCTGGTAGCCCTCCTTGTTAGATAACTCGTAAGAAGCGCGCCAGCAACAGCACCTATAGTGCCACCCAATAATCCGCCAAGAGGACCACCACCCGAAGGATTAAGAGAACCTTGAGCAAGTCTATTGCCTATAATAGCACCAGCAGTACCTAACGTTGCAGCGCCTAATCCAAAACCAATCAACGTCGCTGTATTAGGATTGCTTAACACAAAAGGAACATCCTTGCCTTGTGCTTCCGCTAAACCTGCCGCAAAGCCTGCTCTACGAGTCTTTGCCAACGAATTATAATTTGTGTCTACAAATCCTTGCAGATTACTATCTACATCAACAAAAGGCTTAATATCTTCCTTTGTTAATTTCTTAGTAACGGCATGCTTTTGCATTGCCACAATTTGTTGAGATAATTTCGTCATAATGTTTCCTAAATTTAATTCTATACCTACAGTTAAGCAGAATTCTCTTCATAAATCAAAAAAAAAAAAAAACGACATTCCTAAAAAAAGAGGAATGTCGCCAAAAGCCTTAAGGGGAAATCGAGCTAAACCTATTGGCTTTTTGATTTAACTATAACAACCAAATCGCTATATTTCTTTCTCCTCTATAAGCCCGTCGGCACGCAAAGCATACATACTTATTGTATTCTTCTTAGCTTCGGGAACGGGTTTCGAATCATTCTTCTTCTCTTCGGATACCTTTTGAATCATCTCTACCTTCTCGTTTTCCATTAAGGCACTCTTAATTAGTCCCCTTAATGTAAATAAAGCTACTAAGAAACTAATCAAACCTACTATGAAAACTCCTATCGTATTTGTTACAAGTTTTAGGCTTCTATATTTCGAATTAAAATCTATACAACTCTTTAGATCACCCTTCATGGATTCAAAAGACTTTATCCTTATGTCGTGGTTATCTATATTGTGTTCTACCTTATCAACCCTTTTGCTTAGATTAGATATGGCACTCTTGTTAAGCTTCATATCCTTCTTGATTTCGTCCATCGTCCTATTGGTCGCTTGGGTTATCGAAATTAATTGAGATACTGCCGTAAACAGATACCTCTCTTTATCTGTTAGAGTTTTAAGTAATGCTTGAGGTATCTGGTCTAAATTCATGTTCTTCTTTGAGTTCATCTTTCTAACGTTGGTAGCGCATCTTTATACAAGCATACGAACCTTTATTCACTATCAATCCGTCGCCTATAGTGCCTACCAATCCTTTCAAATGTTCTATATCGTCATAGGAACCGAACCACATAGAACCATTGCTATATATTCTAAGATCAAATGGTTCATTGAGATTGCTATGAGCTTTCACGAAATTCGATACAGCTTCCTTGATAGCAAGATTCTCGGCATTTACATAACCCTTGGGGTGTACTTTCTTGCCGTTTATGATGTAATCGAATTTGTGCAAATCGCGTACCTGAAGGGTAATCAAGAATACCGGCTTTTGCTTGCTACGAGCCTCTTCTTGTTCCACTTCCTCTATTGCTTCTTTAGAAGGTTTAGGTTCCGTGATGTCAAATTCTATTGCGGGTTTAGTAGCTTCTTCTTTGATTTCTTCTACAACGGAAGCTTCCTCTACTACAACCTCTTCCTTAGTAGCGGCAACGGTTTCTTCTACAACAGGAGATACATTGTCTACCTTTTGCTCTACTACAGGTGTATCCTCTGCTACGGGTTCTACTACCTTTTGTTCTTCCGCTACTACTGTTTGCTTCTTTGATTTCTTTGCCATTATTATTACTTTCTTTTCTTGAACATTGTTGTACCACACATACCAACGATGGTGCAAGACTAAAAATAGAACGAGCCGGATTTTACCCCGGCTCGCCTACAATACATTTTCCTAAAACTTAAAAAACAGAAACACTTAGTGTCTTTCTAATTTTTGTTTGTTTGTTTTCCCCGAGCACCGTGCCCGGGAAAAGTGTCACCAGTGCTACTTTATCTCGATACCGTATTGAGCACACTTAGCCTTCAAATCGGCTACCGCCACTGCTTCGGCATTTTTGTCGGCACTAGCACCAGCCAAACCCGATACCGTACCCTTGCTCATATTAGCACCTAGGATTACGCCATCAGCAAGAGAGTTCAATATATCATTGAAGCCCTGCAAGCATTTGTCATCACCCTTATCAAAATACTTTTTATAGATAGCATCGTACCACGATAGCATCGTATCCATAGAGGATTTTACGAGAGGATACCATACGTCGGCATCCTTGCCCATTGCCTGCTTGATATATGCTTCTATTTCTTCCGTAGAATATGTCCCGGCATTCGTAGCTATCTTTATGCCATTAGCGGAGGCAATAAAGATGTTAGTCAAATCGGGGTTCTTCTTGCAAACAGCATTCACGGTGAATTGCGATGCCGTCTTAATGGAGGGAGCTATTACCGCTGCTACCGTAGTGAAATTATCACTGTGGAACCAGCTCTTAACAGCTTCACAACCGGTGTTTACTATTGTCAGCGAGAAAAGCGCCGCCGACATTGCGAATATGGATATTATCTTTTTCATGATGTCGGTAATGTAGCCGATACGATTGATGTTAGTCAACATCTTTTTTATAGTAGCCTCTTGTATGGAAGCAAGCCGGACACACTCTTGGTGCCTCCTTGGCGGACAGAACGTATCCGCAATTGGTGCACTCCCACTTGTTGATACCTATGCTTCTCCAAGCGGAGGTAGTAAGGATTCCCTTCAGGGCATCCTCGAAGCGTTGCCTATGATGGTTCTCTGCCACTGCTATATTCTTAAATGTTGTTGAGATTAGTTCCTCACCCGCTACAGCGGCATTAACGGCAAACTTTTGATACTTGTCATCTGCCTCCTCCTTTTCGGATTCAATACATTCTCGGAGATTGGCAACCGTATTGCCTATTTGTTTAGTGAATTCTACGCTAGCATTTGCCTTAGTGTTTTCGGGTAGAAAGTTGAAGAACACCTCTGCGTGCTCTCCCTCCTGCTTAGCGATTTCATCAAAGAGACTTGCCGCAACAAAGAGCTTCTCGTCTTTTGCTACCGAGGCATACTTCTGATATTTACGCATTGTAGCACACTCGAAGAGATATGCGTTTAATAGATTATCCAGTACAAGATTATTGATCATACCTAGATGCTACCGCCTGTTACTAGTGAAATGCAAGCGGAAAGTCGTTAGGAAAAGGTGGAAAGTTGGAGGAAAGTCGATGGACTTTTGTAGGAAGAATATGTTTACCGCATCGACATATCCTATCTTGATGTCGATTCTTACAAGGAAAATCGACATCAAGGTTAAAGTTATAGCTGGCATTACTTCAAGGCTGATGCCGTTGAAGATTCTACGCCATCGCTTAGCGTAGTTTCTGCTTCATAGGTAGTAGCATTAGATACTGTAGTATCTTTTAGTCTTATACCACCTCCACAGACAAAGACGACCTGCCCGGCCGCTAGAATGTTTTTCGCTGCGTTTACGTCACGATCTAATGCCTTTTCACATCTGGGACAAACCCATGATCGTTCGGATAGCTTTAGGTTTCGTTTGATGTAACCGCAGTGATTACATGTCTTAGATGACGGAAAGAACCTATCAATTACTTTTAGTTCTCTTCCGTACCACTGACACTTGTAATCGAGCATATAGCGTAGAGAATTCCAATACGAATCGGATATAGAACGCGCTAGCTTATGGTTTTTAAGCATATTCTTTACAGCAAGATCTTCTATAACTATCGTTTGGTTTTCACGAACTAGTTTCGTAGTGAGCTTGTGTAGGTTATCAATACGCTTATTAGAAATTGTTTGATAGCATCTCGCTAGTTTTATATTAGCTTTGGTTCTGTTTTTGGAACCTGTTTGCTTGCGTGATGTTATTCTAGAAAGCTTACGAAGCTTAGCAAAATCCTTCGTAGTGTCGGGTGATTTGTATTTATCGCCATCCGACGTAGTGATTAGGCTATGGATGCCCAAATCCAACCCGATAGACTTTTGGGTTTCTGGAAGCTTTGTAGTTTTATCAGAATCAATAGCAATAGATATATACCATTCCTGTGAAGGTGTTAGCTTAACGGTAGCGGATATTAGCTTATCACTAGAGCTGATTCTCCACTTGTCTCTAGAAAGTTTCAGAGGTTGCTTAGATTTTGCTATGTATATCTGGTGGTTTTTAATACGAAAGACTTGATTGGTAAATTTGACACTTCCTCCACTAGATTTTCTTTTAAATGTAGGATAGTTCGCTCTTTTTGCAAAAAAGTTATCAAATGCTACTCCTAGATTTTTTATGGAGTATTGAAGGCAAGTTGAAGAAACTTCTTTTAAGAAACTGTATTCTGGTTGTTTCTTCCACTTTGTAAGTTCTTTGTTTAGATCAAAGGTACTTAACGATTTTCCTGTTTGAGAAAATGTGGAAGACTTTAAATCAAGGCTTTTATTGTACACAAATCTAGCACAACCGATACTTTTGCGAAGAAGGATTTCTTGCTCGTTAGTTGGATAGAATCTGTATTTGATAGCCTTACGCATTGTTGTATTTACTATATTTGTATATATGCGCTAAATGTCAAGATTAAAGTCATAGCTAAAAAAAAGAAGGGGCTAGGTATTACCCTAGCTCCTAAGAACTATGTTCGCAGATTATGTTATGCTATATTTGCCAACTGCTTCGAGGTTTCCCTCTAGGCTTGCAAGTATCTCTACTCACGATAGGCGTGTTGGCGCCACCCTTTTGATATATGAATAAACAAAAACTTTTACATTCTTGTGCTAGTACTATCGGCAAAACCTTTGTCCAATGCAAGCACTTTTTTGCATTTTTTAGGAATTTGCCTGTATGCCGTACTTGTTGCCCTTTCGTGACAGGTTTATCTTAAATATATTGTTAAGCTCCTGTAGACGAAGAGGCAGACGACAAGACATATCGAAGTCAGGGCAATCCGATAGGTCTACAACACACACAGCATTACCATTCTTGCGCGATTCTACTATGAGGTCTTCTATCCTATAGACCGCCCCACACTTCCTACACTTAAAGGCGTCTATCTTGTCACCCATCATATGCAACAAGAAAGGGTGAAGATCCCCTTCGCTGTTCTTGCCTTTGCTATTGCAACTAGGACAATTTATAACCGACATAGGCTATTTCCTTATTCCTTTCTTCGTTTTAGTGGACAACTTCTTTGTAGCTTTCTTCGTAGACTTTTTGACCCTTTTAACCTTAGGTTCAGCCTCTACTTTGACTTCCTCTCTACCAATATTGTGCTCCATAAGCACTAGTCTAGACGTTTGATACTCCGTAAGCATTTGCCTGATACATTCATTGTGCGTTACTCTTAGTTCAAAGTTGTCAACACCTTCGCACGATAGATTATTACAATACGCCCTGAAATCTCCACTTATCGTTATATCCATAGCATATTTAAAATCTTCTTGCTTTAATATCCTCATCCCAGAGATATTAGTGACTTCAAACATAAAATTAAAGCGATGCTCCGTCATAGTTGCCCCGAAGAACAATCTTCCGTCGTCGCTATAATACATATCCCATATGTATGCGGTTTCATGCCAGTTATCAAAACGAACCATAAACCTATCCTTTATGAGATCAGCATTCCTGAAGAATATATCTTTGTTAAATACCCCTTCGTATTCCTCTCTACGAAAATCCGGTTTATAGCTTGCGAAGAAACACTTATTATGTAGATCCCTTCTTAGCAAGGTTATTCCAAACTTATAACCTAAACGTTCTATATCATATCTAATACCTTCTGTTCTTTTATCTATCCCTCTTAGCCTAGTAGGAATATCCGGCTCTTCTAAATCTTCGCTCTCCGATACTTTGCCCTGCTCCTCTTGACTATACTCTTTGCAAAGCTGAATATTATTATAACATTTCACGAATGCTATCATAACGCCAATGACCGCCACCGAGATAAGAAGTGCCGTATATGGGGTACCTATTTCTGCGCATATAACACCTACAATAAGCACGGCAGCAACGCCCAGTTTAAATATAAGATCTATTATTGCATTTGTTTTTGTCATTTTATTTTCCTTTTGTTGTTTTAGTTGTTTTAATAGAACCACGACGAAAAATCCTGTCGTAGTTCTTGTTATATTGTTCCGTATTCTTTACACGGCTCCAGGAGCCTTTTACCGATTGAAACGACATAGCGCTATTCCACTACCTCCTTCTCCTTTTCCTGTAAATGTAATGCCGTCAGAAGCATTTCCTTTACGCATTCCTTGTGGCAAGCTTCCATTTCATAGGCATTTATACGATAAGGTCTACTCGACTCATATTTATCGGAACTACCCTTTAGATATAGCATAAGAACGAAGCAATTACTCCCACAACCTGTTTCATTTTTTATATCCATCCTATAAATATCTTGCTCCGTAAACATCATAGGACACTCATTTGATTGCATAACGGCAAACACCATTCCTACACCCGGATTCTGCGAAGGATACACATCTATAAAATGCACGAAATTGGTTTTATCCTCAAACTTTACCCATAGACCATTCTTACAAAGATCCGCGTTAAGCATAAACCTAAATACGTCAAACTTGTCCGTATATTCTTCTCTGTTCTCATTCTTGTATTCCTTAAAAAAACGTTCATACGACATAAGCTTCTGTAATACAGGTATACCTATGTGCGTATCGCCTAGTCTATAGTGCAATCCATTGATGGACTTATCCATAAACTCTACTTGATTCTTTACCCATTCTACATCCTTTTTGATGGCAGGTATGTTGTCGCACAAAAGATTGGTTCTTTCTGTTCGACTACGGATACCATCCATCTTCGAAGCCGAAAGCTCCGCAAACGTTTCGGTAAAGTATTCCTTGTTGTCCGCTATTATAACTCTCAAGATAAATCCGATAGCTATACCTAGCGCGGTTAGTATTATTGCATCTATAATTCCCATATAATTGATCTCCTATTGTTACTTGATTTAATTGTTAAGTTTAAATGATCACCTTTGATCATTTAATTGATAATTTAATTCACCGTTTATTTCACCATTTTATCCACCGCCTTGAACCGCCTTATTCGTACCTTTAGCACGGGTGTTGCTTGCTCCCTGCAAACGAACCCCATCTCGGTATACCCTTTACGATCCTTTCTGGTATATGCTTGCTCTAGCATACCGGCAATACCTACGAATTGCTTCAGTATAGGCTGGTACGAATCCTTATACGGCAATGCCGACGTAAGGGATGCTATAATGCAATCACCTTTCACACGCCATTGCAGATTGCTTACGAACTTCAACGTTTTGACATACAGTATGCCATTACGAATGAAGCTAAACAATTCTGGCGATATATTCAGCCCTCCCTTGGACGCATACCTAGGCGTCTTTTGTTTGGGCGTATAATCGCGCACCATCGGGGCATTATTGTTCGCCATTTGCTCCTGTATGCTAGATTCCTTATCGCTAACATAATTGCCAACTACCTTCGGCGTGGACAGGTTAGACATTTTGCATAGCGAATACGTTACGGCTGCTAATACCAAAAGTATCAGCAGTACTATTATTGATGCGAATATCGCGTTAATCATTTAATTGTTTCCTTTCCATTTCTCTATTTGAATCTAGGATATGCGTTATAACCGCAGCATCCCAACCATTTCCTAGTTGCTTGTACCGTTGTGAATTAGATATAGCAATCTCCTTACCGTTTACGTCTATACCCCTAGATGTAAACCCGTCGGGTAGATTCATCAAACGCTCACACTCTACGGGAGTAAGCTTTCGTATCACATAGTCGCCATCGGGTAGGTCTATCTTATATAAACCGGTCTTGGCACCACCGCCTCCACCGTTAGCACTAAGACATACGCTCTTACCTCGCACACTATATACACGATTACCCTGACCGCTAGAACCATTAAGATTGCCTATGCGTTCCGTCGTGTCCATGCAAACCATAGAATCACTTGTTACAGTAGTCATAGAATTTGCCTTATCGTCCTTGCGAACCTCTAGTCGTTTCGCTCTGGGCAAACCATTTCGTTCCCTTGTCCTAAGCGCACAACCAACTATAACCTTATTATTATGTTGCCAATTCGCCGTTGTCATTGCAGGAACCTTTCCATCTGACTTTATGTATCCAGGATTGTTTCCGTGAGGTAGTTGCTGTATGGCTACGAAGTTATTTTGACAACGAGGATAGTCATGCTCGAAAGCAGCTCTATCCTTAGCGGACAAACAATACGCCTTATCCTTCAAAGGAATTCCACCCTCCAGAATATCCTTTAGGTAGATATGCTTATCCTCGGGTTGCTGTACTTCCCAATTACACCAATAGTACCTCTTACGAGTTTGCGCACCCAGTAATGCACTGTTTATCATCACTGGTTGACAATTCAAGTGGTGAGAAATCTCGTTCTTCCACTCCTGCTTCATAGAAGCCACATTCTCCAGAAGAAAATACTTCGGCTTAATAATGTTGATAGCATCCATAAAACTATAAAATAGCTTCGATGCCGCTCCCTTTAATCCCGTGCAATCTCCCGCACAGGATAGATTCGTACAAGGCGAACCTCCTAATATAAAGTCTACCTTGCCTACGAATTGATTCCAGTCAACCTTGGTTACATCTCCCAAATAGTTGACCCTATCTTTATAATGACACCTCGACACGCTAATAGCGTACTTGTCGATTTCACATGAGTAATAATTGTCTACCTTGATATTAGATTTATCAAGGCAGTACAATGCGGTTTCAATACCGCTAAACAGTGATAATACATTCACTAAGCTTTTCCTTCTATTTCTTGTTTCAATTGACTAATCCTTTGCTCTATATTCAGGTAAGCAATCAGATTGTACTTTGCAAAGAAGAAGAAACGATACAAGAGTTTCTCCTTTCGTATCTGTTCCGCTACCCATTTGTAGAAGTTCAGCATAGTCTTCTTTGCTTCTAATTCGACAGGCATGGGGACACCCGCGCTTACCGACTCGTCTACATCACCAAAGCAGATTAGATTTATATGCTTTTTCTCTACATCCATAAGCTTATCCATATCGACATAGAATAGATTCTGAATATCGTTGATTACATACAATAACTTCTGCGGAACGTCCTTATATGACGATAGAGGCTTTCGATTATCGGTACACCTTATAAGCGTAGCTATTCTCTTTACCCTATTAAAGCCTATCTCCATAGAAAGAGTTTCCGGAATGCTTTCCAAGAACATCTCTGCGGATTCCCGTGCAGCATCTCCATGCGAGTCTATGTTGGATTTACCATCCTTCTTCCTCGGAGCAAGATTACATACGCATAATGCTACATAGAGATCCTCGTACTCCTCCTCCGACAAGAGTTTGCTTACCTTACTCAATTCGTAGAGGCGGGTGTTAACCGCCTCCATAGTCCTATCGTAGTTGTAGCCGGTAGCGGAAAACGTGCCCACTGCCTTGCCATACGCCCATTTCTGAATGTTACTCATAGCTTTACCTTGTAACCTCTATGGCATCCATGAATTCAGGATACGTCTTGGCTCCGAATATCTTGCCAAGTTTAAAGAACGAAGGAATGAGCCTATTTTTTTCTACATTAACCGAAGTCCTTGAAGTAAAACGAAGCCAATAATCGTTTACCGTTGCCAATGCGAAGTAAACATTACCCAGACGTAGAAGTATAGTCTCTCCATGTTTAGGCATTTTCTCTCCCGTCAATCGTACTTCAAAACGAGAAAAACTACCCAACCTGCACATATTCTTAAAGAAATGCGTATAATCTATATCATACACATCATACACACCTAACATAATCTGAATGTTTTCCGACATTCCTTCATAAAGATCTTTACGTTCAACAGGCTTACCCTTTACTACCTTGCAAAAGGGTCTGCCCATTACAGAATCGTCTTCGTCGGAATCGGGTAACACTTTCTCCTCTTCGTCGGATTTAGTGACTTTATCCTTTAGTCCTGCAAAGAAGTTAACATCTTTGGTGTATATACCTGCAAGAGTATTTGAATCCTTGCTACCAGAACCTAGAGAACCCAATAATCCTCCTGTAAGCAATTTATTTTCGTTATCATTTACCGGAGCAACTATTTCATGTTCAGATCCTAGCCATCCTGTAGGTGATTTCTGTTTCCCTTGCAACTCCTTTATTTGCCCGTTAAATTTATTATAATCCTTATTATACTTGTCCACAAACTCCATCATGACATCACAAATCTTTTCCAAAGATCTCTGCAAATCTCTAATGTCATCGTGGATTGACAGTATTGCTTTCGCAGGTTCATTTACAGCTTCATTCACTTCTTTTGTGATGTTTATCCCTGCATCTTTTTCATGAATACTCTTGTTTGCCCTTTCTACTGCTTTGGGACTTACTTCGTCATCGTAGAACTTTTGTTCCTTTCCGCCCTGCAAATCGACATACTCATCTGCCACCGCACTACTGCGCGAACCGTATTTCCTTACAGAATTATCATTTACATAATTAGGGTCTATATTAGACGCTATACCATTGTAAACGCCTTGATATAATTTTTCTTCTGGTATCATTATTTTTTCTCCTTGTCTAGTTGTTTAAATACATCGGGACACACGCCCATTACTATATCCTTTATCTTGTCCGCTACTATCCTTATATCTGGGTGAGCGGACTTCACTGTCCTTAGCCTTAGGAAGTTTAGTAGCGAACGACAATTCATCGTCACCACCATTTCCGTCTTAAGACATCCGGGTAACACTACCCTTGCTTGTTGAGGCATCCATCCTTTATTAAGCAAGCGATTATAGGTATCCTCACATGCTTTTAGATGGGAATACCATTCTCGCAAGCCTTTCTCCTGACTATTCTGTATAGCCTGTTCCTTTAGGTATATCGCATCATAGCTAAGCCAAGCAGGCTTTACGAATTGTAATCCCTTCTTGTCCTTACCGTAGGAAACGTACCTCGTGCTTTCGACCGAGTAGGACGCAATTCTATGACGCACGAATTCCTGTAGTACATCTCTACTTGTTATAATCCTAAAAGTAAAGCTTACATGCTCTACCGTGGATGTATGTCCTAGAGATACGACGGACGGTATAATCTTCTTGTACGAATCCTCCGTAATCTTATCCTCAGACTTATAACAGTTCCTCATAGCAAGCTCTATAAGCTTCTCTGGGGAACTCTCACTATTATCACCTACTAGCTTTGTGTAGGCTAGTAGGGTTACACTTGGTTCTACGATTTGCATTGTCGCTATTCGCCCAAACGTTCTTTAGCTGCTTGCTTGATTAGATTAAGAACGAAGTTGCTCCTATTGCGGTTTTCCATATCCGCCATCTTATCAAGCTTCTTGAGCATACATACGGGCAAGCTCATGCTTATCTGTGTTCTTGTTTCTGATAGTTTATGTTCTTTTCTAGGTCTAGCCATTTTGTTTTCCTTTTTGTTTTGTTGTTTATGTGTATGTAGGTTTTCTTTAAAAACCTATTGATATATTTATGATATTAAGAATTATTGCAAGAACTTTCTTTCAATAATTCGTCAATGTTGTATCGATCAAGAAACATACCACTTTCACTTGCTTGTACGAATTCCTTCTTAGCCACCAAGCTATTGCAAGCCTGATACTTTCTTATAATAGCACATACCAACCCCCAAGTAGGATTGGTCTTTTCGAAATATGGCGCAGGAATAGGAAACCTCATTGCCTCGCCTACACGATGTGTATCACGTTTAATCCAGCTCTTCTTCAAGCATTCCTGAGCCTTTTCTATGTCTATCTCCACTAGTCCCGCCCATACGGGTATCTCCTCTTCCTTAATCATACCGATGGGCGCAACATAGTAGAAGTAGTTGGAGTACATTCTTGCTCCGCGTTGCTTGATTCCATTCCTTATGTCCTTCAAAAAGTCACCCCTTGACGCCTTAATCTCGAAGGCGGTAGTTATGTGACCCTTATTAGGACTGATGGTGAAACAATCCACGCGCCTCTCTGATATACCACCGTATCCCGAACCTAGTCTAAGCTCCGGGAATATTATGGTGTTTCGTTCCGTGTTACCGAAGTAGGTTTGAACTACCTCTAGCATTACACTAGTCTTTTCCTTGTCCGTCATTGTTCTTCCTTATAGGTTCAATCATCGAACGCATAAGCATTCGCACGAATCGTTGACAAATCATAACCGCCTCCCACTTATCCATATTTTGCCCAAAGTAGATAAGCGTACTGCTGTCACGAAATCCTCCTACATTATGCGTACAAAGGTAAATCTCCGTCTCCTTCTCGTAGATTGCTACCTTGAAGTACACATTGTCAACATTAGGAAGCTTTACACGGAAAACATTGCCATCGCTAGGTTCTTCCTGCAATAGCTTGATAGTTCCGTGTATCTCTCGCCTACTCTTTCTATAGCGATCTACCTCTTCTCTGGTTCGCTTACTGCTCCCGCTCATTCTCTTTCTTGATCCTTCCTTTTAGGATTCGCCTAGCTTGGCGCGAACCCTCTCTCTTCTGTTTACCCCTATTCCTACTGCTCTTGCCACAGTAGATTAGGCTTCCGTATCCAAGGTACTTACCGTTATTGTCTACCTCTTCTCCCGAATGGATAAACAATTCCCTCTTAGTCTTGTCCCTGTTTGTTCTGCTCATTAGCCGTAATACTTTCTTCCACTTAAGATTCTATCCTCGGTCTTAAGAGTTTTCCTACAGAACCTTTCTATCCACTTCTGTGCACTGTCTTTAGCCTCGTCAACACTTTGTATGCCGTACTCAAGCAACGCTGGACCATAATATAAACTGAACCCCCTATCACCTAATTCAGAGGAACCAGTTGTCTCAAAATCCCTTCTTATTTCGAATCGTTCCGCCAACACAACGTCCGTACGCCATGCGTTGTCCGTACTGCGTTCCCAATTCAACTCGTACGCCACGGGATTCTTTATGATACGTTCTAGACGATCTATCTCACCCCTAGCGTCGTAATACTTCTTAACAACACCAAAGGACACCACGGTCTCGGATAAGTTGACTAGAATATTCTCCAACCAATCCTCCGTTGTCTCAAAGAAGCTATGAAGAACACTGCATATCCACAATATGATACCAAGCGGAAGCAGTATCAAGATTGCCGCAAAGCACCCTAGTACTCTAAGCACTGCGCTTGTTAGCTTGACTGTTGGATATGATGATTCCGTTTTGTTATCTGCCTTGTTGTCCGTCTTATCGTTCATCTTGCTTCTTCTCCTCCTCCTTTTCTTTTGCGTCGCTGATGACACCAGATACTACCTTTCTAAAAATCCAAAAAACAATGTCAATAAAACGGTATAACACGAAAAGACCACCAATAACTGCAAATACCGTAACTACGTTTTTTGCCCCATATTTATCAATACACGAATCTACTATAAACTCAAATACACACACCGATGCAAATCCTATTACACCAAACACGGCGAGGATCATTGCCCACATACATATGTTGTACACTATACCGTGCTTCTCTTCCGAATTATTACTATTATTTTCTTCCATATTATTTACCTTTTGTTTCTATCATAATCGTTAATGTCGTCGTCGATAGCGCTTAGACTTCTCCTAATGTCGTCCAATAGACTCGTTAATCTATCCTTCTCCATTACAAGCTCACCAATCTCTTCTTTTAGCTTCGCATTCTCCTCTTTATATTGCTCAACCATTTCGGTTAGCATTGCTTCTCTGTCTTCGTCCATTTTCTATTTTCCTTTCGTTTGTTTAGAATTTACCTTTTGCATTTTCTAAGGTACACCTTGTAACCTAGAATTCCTTCACATAGATTAAATTCCCGCAATCATATACCTTAAAGTACCCCTTCCTCGCCATGATCTCGGTCTCGCTTAACTCGTCTTCCCCTTCTTCAGTTATCCTTGCCTTCTGACATTGATACCTACTTAGGATTTGCCCATTTCGATTAGCATAGACGTAGCCGGGCTTGCTCTCGTCTACATATTCGAAACCCATAGCTGTATAGACATTGCTATTCCTACTAGACCAACATCTATCCGCATAAGTTATGATACTCTTGGGATAATAATTTCGTGCAAAGCATTTCAGTAGCTTGGATGCACCACCTATTACCTTCTCACTCGAACAGTAGCGGTATAACTCCCATTGGTAATCCTTGCTGAACCTAGGCTTACCAAACGACATTACCGATTCCATCTTCCCGTCGTCATCATACAACGCTACATATACCTTAGCCGGAATGTTGCCTTGTAGGTGTATATTGTTAAGCATATCCTTTGCCTGCTCTATGTCCTCCCTTGCTGTTAGCACACTTGCGTGACACTTACGAGCAAACAGGGTATAGCAATTCTCGCCCAGGTATGCCATCAGACGACGACCTACCTTATTCCTATCGTTAACCCAATCCCATTCCCAGATGTGGATAAGATGGATCCCCCTAGCCTCGCACATTCTTGTCTTGGTTAGATGATATTCGCTATCTTTACCTGCGCTAGTGCTATGCCAATAGGCACCATTAAACTCTATAGCGAGCTTCTTCTCGGGAATGTATATATCCAACTCATAGGGAGAAATTACATCGCGTACATGCGTGCGTATTTCTCCCGTATAGATAGTGGATATACAGTCAACAAAATCTCTTTCCTCTTCCGTTCTGTTAATAGGATGACACTTCCTGCATATAGGCAACATTCCATTAACATAGGGCGAATCAAACACATGCCCACAAGCATTACACTTCCACTTAAAAGTAGTGCCGTACTTATCCTTCTCCTGTGCTAATCTAGCCTCAATGTATTCCCCTAGCGAGAACATAGGCACTACATCACTATCCTTTGCTAGGCGCAGGATACTATCGTATCCCTTACTCGCCTGTTCTATGATAACCTGCTTCCTACGTTCCTCGCTCTGGGAAATATTCTCTACACCGTAAAGTTCTTTGATAGTAGCCTTTGCCTTATCCTGTGTTCCCTTTAGCTTAAAAGGATTGTCTACACCGTATTAGACTTCATTGCATTGGCGATCTTATCCCTATCCTCGAATGCCGACTTGACGCCGTATTTGGCGACCATAGTGGCATCTCTCTTTTGCCTTATAGCATCGCTCTTTATGGCGACCTCATTACCGTACCTTTCCTTGTTAGTCTTTCGTATCCTTGCCTTGATAGTTTCGGACTTGAAGGCATTATCGGTACCATACTTCTCCTTCATCGTTGCCTCTCCTTTCGCCCTTACTTCCTTATTGGCGAGAGGAGATGTAGCCCCGAATCTCTCTATATTCGTTTGCTTTCTTTTAGCTATAGCTTGTTGCTTTTGCTCGTCCGTTAACCTTACACCGGCAATTCCTACGAGCTTATTCTTACAAGCATTACTACACGTCCTAGGAAATCCCCGGGAAATATGTCCGTGCAGGATATGTACCTGCTTATAACACGCCTCGCAGTACTTGGGTTCTATAGACGTGTTTGTTAGTAGGAAGTAACGCATATCGTCGAATGTAAGATTATTATCAATCATACGCTTGTACAATGCCGTATTCTTTCTAAGGAGATACGACAACTCCTTATCGGTAAGCTTTCGTGACTTACCTTCTAGATACCTATGTATACCCTCCTGCGTAGGCTCTATGGTATCTAGAATATCTTTCTTGTTAGTAATTGGTGACATCTCTGTTTTCCTTTGGTTTGTTGCTTAAAAAGAAAGAGGGTTGAGACCCGTGTGTCAAGTCTCAACCCTCGTAGTTATATGAACATAAACAAATTCTATACGGTAGGTTGCACAGGCGGTTGCGCTACGGGTGCATTCTGCGCTATCCTTATCGGTTGCCCTACTCGTATCTTGTCAAAATTCTTTATATTGGGATTCATCGCCTTTATGCGCTTGAATGGTATGCCATTCTTCTTAGCAATACCCGACACGGTATCCCCTGATTGCACATTGTAGTACTGACGCATATCCTCTGGGACATCATTCACCTTAGGATACATTTGCATTATCTGCTTGGGAGTATACTGCGGTACATCCTTCTTCATTGCTCGTGCCTTTGCTATAGCACCCAACGACTTACCATCTGGATCCGATGGATATATTTCTTCATCTCGCACCTTACCGCCCTCTGGATACATCATCTCCCCTAATTCTCTGGCACGATTGCCTACCTGCGATGCCCATAAGCTATCCAAAAGTTCTTTTCTAGCTACAGGATAATTGGGTTTCTCGGCATTTAAAGCCCCTCTAAAATCTTTGAATCCTCTTAGCTTAGTGGAACCAAGATTATAATTCATATTAAGAATGACCTCTCTGGCATTATCGTTTAGATTGGATATGTTTGTGAAATTCTTCGGAATCTCTTTTATGAAGTTATCTATTATTTCCTGTTCTACTTTACTACTCGTAGCCCTATCTATGGTTTTAAGATTTCCATTATTATGCTTTACAACTACTCCCCTTATATAAGGATCGTCTATGTTTAATCCGCGACCAAGAGTGTTCCTGTTTGTTTTATCCTTGTAGACTTCTGGCTCGAATCCTTCATGCCTTCCGATTCTATCTACCGCCGGTTGAAACATCTCCGGTTTACTAAAATAGGTATCTCTATTATAAACAACAGGCACGGCGGTAGTCTTGGTAGCACTAGTCTTTACATTACGAAGGTGTACATTGTCCTCGGGCTTTATCTCACCCGACTTAATCTTGCGCAATGCTTCTGCTACGCTATCTACATATACGTCTACACCTTTACCCTTGGAGGCATTGTATAGACCTAGCACCATTTCGTGCTTAATGGGATTAACAACGGTTTGCTTGTCGCGTATAGAAAGGAGTTGCTTGGATGGCATCAGTTTATCGCGTACCTCTTGTTGTGCTTTAGCCAACGCAGGTACATGTACCATAATCTTATCTCCATCGTGGTCTCCGTTCATACCGGTTTCGGCTAATCCGTTTAATAGGATGTTCTTACCTTCGTGTCTCTTCGCATGGAATCCCAACGAATTATACTTATGCCACGACGGACTTCTGGTAGCAAACACTACCTTATCCTGCATTACCTTATCCAGATATTGTTCCGCCCTAGGCGTCCTATCCTCTATCTCCTTCGTAGCCTGTTCTAGCGACATACCCGCCCTAGTCATATATTGCGAGATATACGGTGCGAACAGATGCCATGCCATTTCATTAGGCATAGACATTTCATCGAATCCCAAATCGGGATCCACGTCTATTACAGCACTACCGGTGAAGTCCTGCGGTTTCGATACCACATTCCTTTGCCACGACGAGAACTTAGACGTATCTCCTATAAGGGACGACATAAAGCCGGACACCTTTCTATCGCGCAATTTCTTGCCCACGGGTTCGCCGAATCCATAGGCGGCCTTTATGGCATTATATAGCGCGGACTTCTCGTCTCCCAGATCCTTATCGTCGAATACCTTCTTGGAATCTCTTACGTTATCCCTTACATGAATAAGCTCCTTATAAAGTTCATTGGCATCTCCGGGAATAAATGTATCACCTACCATAGCATAGGGCCTAAATCTAGGAGGCAATACGGGAACGGCACTTATCATGAAATCCTCGGGCTTTAGCTCATTACGCTTTATACCCTCCAATACATTCAGAAGCTTTATTGCTTTGGGCTTCTTCGTCTTGGTGCCATTCTTAATTGTTTCCTTGGCATCTAGCTCTAGCTGTTTTGTATCTAGGTTCTTCAACGCCTTCTGTATCGCTTGTGGACCACTACCATAATTCTTTAGATCCTCCTTACCTTGCAATACGGAATTGAACTCCTTATTGGTTATACCTAGAAGGGATGTAATAGCCGATTCAAATGCCGGATTAGGATAGGGTTCGTCCAATGTAATCTTACCCCATTTATTACCTACCGATAGCATAGGATCGAACAAGCCTCCTTGTACAGGATTCATTTCGTTATCCACTATCTCGGGCAATGTTATCTCTTGGGGCTTCTGTTGCTCTAGTATCTTATCCGTATATGGTCCTAATCTAAGATTACCATTGGTCATCTCCTTAGCATAGAGACCCGAACCCGATAGCACCGCTAGATACTTATCCCACGAGAATGGTGACTTACGAGGCATTTCGGGATTCTGCCCATTACGAACAGCACGCCAATACTCATCATTCTTTTGCCCACGAAGCGTCATAGCATCATTGAGTACATTATACGCACCCGCCGATAGCATAGACGTTGCTTCTAGTCCCGAGAGCCTCTTAGCATGTGCGCCCTCACCACCACCCTTTAGGGGTTGTTGCCATCCACTATCGTATGCACCTTGATTACGAGCGGACAAACCCGCCTTACCCGTATGGTGTATCTTTAGGACATACGCATTACCTACCGTTATAGGATTATCCAAGAAGCGTTGTAGTTTGGGATCATATACCTTCTCCGTATCGGTGAGGTTATTTTCCTTAAGCTTCTTCTCTACAAAGTCTAACCAATTAGAGTCATCTCTGAATTCGGAAATCTTAAAAGGCTTACCCGTTTTCTTAGCAATCTTGCCTAGCATCATCTCCATTATAAGAGACGCATTCATTCGTGACGGAATGCCTAGAGGATTAAGCAATACGTCTAGGGGTTGACCATCCTCGGTGTAGGGCATTTCGGAGTCCGGGATGATTTTCGAGAGTGTAGAATTACCGTTCCACATACACTTACCGTGCAACCTTGTAAAAATTACACCCAAACCAGGAACCTGACAGCAATACACCTTACCCTTATACTGCATCTTAGAGAAGAACTTTCTAGGACACTTCTTAAGGCAAACGGTATGAACATTCGCTTCCTTTATAATGTGAATAGTATATTCGGGATAATTAGGTCTTACCGTTAGCGTCCTGCCATCCTTCTTACTCTTGTATGTCCACTCCATATCGGTTCTATCTCTTCTATAAACCGTAGTGTAGCAACCCAATATTGTAAGCACATAACAAAGATCTTCTTTAAGACGTTCCGATACTGTATACATCTCGGACGACTTAGACTTGTTCCCGTCGCATTGCATATACGTTCCTATGAACAAGGAAAGCATATCGTACGATAGCATCTTTATCCAATCAGGAAGAAACTTATCCTGCGCCTTACCAAATTGGGATAAGTATGCACATAGGGATTTCTGACTATATATGAAGTATTGCTCATTATACTTCTTCCATTGAAAATCTAGAGCATTAAGAGTCTCCTCTATAACATCGCAGAAGCTTCTATCCTTTTGTGTTATTATGACATTATAACCATTGAGATTTCCTTCCGACAGGAACAAAGCCATAAACGTTACGAATTCCTTTAGCGGAAATCTATTTATGTTCTTCATTTTATCGGGATGAACATCTCCTTTAAACTTACTTTCCCAACTAAAGGCGGCATCATAGGGCACATAGGGTATCTCTATGAATTCGGGATCTTTGCGATCAGATAAATCGAACGGAGCATATGTTTTGAATATCTTGTTTACATTGTGCACCTCGAACGCATCTACACACCTCCAACGAGCAGGAAGAGTTTTTGTTCCTTTAGAGGAGGGCGCACAAAATACCCTATGATTAGGCGTTACACAATACGCCGCCCTAGCAGCTTCCATACAGTATAACTCACCATCATACTCGTAATTCATAACGTGCATAGGATGTACGAATTTCGCAACGAAATCCTGTGGTGCCCTTATTAACCCTTTTGCGGTCTCAACATATAAATCATTGTTCTTATCGAACAATGCAGCTACCTTATCCTCCATAGTAAGCTCGGGTATCTTTACCCAGCCTCTATTCTCGGTAAACACCTCGGTATCGGGGTGATAACATTTATTACCCGAACGCTCCGCGAGCTTGTCGCCAGGTTGCAGATTCTCAAAGGTTTGCACATTTACAACCCATCCATTCTTACCTTTTGCAACCGATGTAACAACACCGTCATTATCGCCATCCCACTTAAGAGAAGCATCCTGTTTAGTGTTCTTTATATACTTGGAAAGCGTACCTAATTGCGAATCCGTAGACGACACTATTCTGGGTTTAGTTGCCAATAGAATAGGATCATTCTTCTTTAGAATAGTTCCTTCCTTTACAACACCATTCTCGTCTATATTGGCAAGTTGATCCTTTGTATACTTGTCACCAAAATTAGATATAAATTTATCCCTCGATATTTGCAATCCCTTATCCTCGGGTTGCGAGAATGTATACATATGGTCGGACGCCATCTTCTTAGCAAACGATTCCGATACCACTACCGCGTCATCCATAGACCAACCCTTATAGGGAACCAAGCCTATACGAGCGTTAATACCGAAGGCTGTCGTACCATTTTTATCCGTATAATTGGACGACGCCACTAATTGTCCCTTCTTAACCTTATCGCCTACCTTTACCTGCGGAAAATTGGTTATGCGTGTCTTACGATTAAAGGGGAAGTTATTATAGAGATCTATCTTATGCTTGGAACCTATGGAGTTCTTGTACTCTATATAATCGGGAGTAACCTCTGTAACCTCTCCATCACCATCGGAGAACTTAGCCCCCATAGACTTGCCCAGATAATCATCAAACGATTCTTTAGTGCCGTCGGACTTCTTTATGCGCAGATTCTGCACTAGAGGAACCTCGGGACTCTTTAGGGGTAGAGATTGATTCTGAAACTTCTCTCCGTAGAACGCACGAGCTACCGATACCGCATTCTGCAGGGGTATCATATTGATAGCATTACCGAAGAACGAATTGGATTCGGGGAATTCGTATTGAGCTTCCGATTCGGGTATCTCCACGAATTCACCATTCCTTAATGCCTTTACCATTTCTTCTGCCATTATCGTACTATGCTCCGTAGTGTTGGGGATTTATATAGCCTTGCGAGGGTTGATACGGCATAGCCATACTGTTAGGTCTTACCCTTTGTCCTTGTATCGTAGAATAATCTACGAAATCAAATCCTTTTCTAGGTTTGGCGGGGAACATTCTCGCTAGCAAGGGTGTAGCCATAGTAAGCAAAGATGTTCCTAACCCGAATAAGCTATCCGACCATGATGAATCATCATCGGTAGTTGCCGTAGACTTATCACCAGCAGGCTTCTCGGCATTGCTAGGTAGATTTACCTTATAACTTAGAGGCTTGGTAGCGTCCACCGTAGCAGCAACCTTTCTTCTAAGAATAGAAGGCTCATTAAGTCGTGCTACTTTTACTAGGAAAGCATTCTCGGCAAGATATTCATTTACCTTAGTACGAAGCTGTTGCTTGGTACTATCATCTATCTGGAATGATGCTTCCTTCAACGTCGGTTGCGGATTGGGATTAGTGGAAGTCTTGGATACCGATTTAGGTGTATATGCCGGTGTCTTTGCTCCTTGAAAACTTGTTAACTGTCTATCCGCTTTTCTATCCATTCCCGAAAACTTCCCCGATGTAGGAGTCATAGGTTGAGGTCTCATCCACGCGCGTGCATGCGCGAAAGGTGCCATTTGGGCATTCTCTTTTTGGATTGCTTCCTCGTATCTACCCTTATCCTGTGCCTGTTGTTGCAAATCCTGCTCCTCTTTCTGGTACATCTTCTGTATCGACGGAGGCGCCATATTTACTGACAATGGATTGCTACGGGCTTGCTGATTCGCCCATGCCTCTCTAGCACGATTAAACACGCCTTTTATATCTTCTTTGCTATACTTTTGCATACACCTAAATTTCCTTATACTACTAGTATTTTCGCAGAACTAGGTGTAATTGCAAGAGTATTCTAGCTAGCAAATAGGTATAATTTAGGTTTACAGATAAAACCTAATTACAAAAATGTAAGATTTTAAAATCGAAAAATTATTCACCAGGAACAATCGAACAAATGTGAATTACGAAAATAGGCGACATACCAGGGACAAAAATCATCCCCGATATATCGCCATAATGGTAATCAATGATGTTGTTAGAAGTGTTAGGAAGAATCAACCAAACCAAAACACTCGGTTTGATTCTAACGAAATAGAGTTTGGTTAGACACAAAGTGCTTTGTGTCTAATAGAATAAACACTAGCAAGTTTGCGTCTAATAAAACGGGATTTGGTTAGACACAAAGTGCTAATCTAATGCTAATTCCTCTTGAGCAGGTATTGTTTCCTTAACTTCCGCCAACATCATCTTCGCTTGTTTCTTCGCAAAACTATATCCAAAAACAGAATGATCCGATTCAGCTATAAGACGTTCTAGCGATGGGTCAACAATTTGTATACACCAAACATCATCCTCCCAGTAGCAGAACACCTCTTGAACCGCGTCTTTCATTATTTTTATGATTTCTTCCTTGCTATCAAACACATATTCCTCTTTTAATTCCGACAACTTCGCCCATATATAGCCAAGCTTCCCAGAATCAAAATAATCGTTAAAACTCTCAAAGGAAAATGCTATACCGCCATGCTCAAACATATAGACAGGAAGAAACACATATTCCGGATCGTCTATATGTTTTGCTACGAAATCTTGGAATTCGTATACATCCATATTCTCATTGTTTCGCGTAAAACTATACCTACTATGATAAAGTCCGAAATGAATTACATCACCAATCCAATCAAAAGGATCTTGCGGATTTTCATCGGGGATTAAATCACTAACGAATTTACTTATCTCTGCTTTCGTGTAATGTTCCTTTGTTTCGGGATTCTTATAGATAGCATCTTCATCCTCCGCGAACGACCAATCTATCGCGCAGTGTACTTGTTTATTTTCGTTTATGTTTTGCTTTTCTTCGTTCATATTTAGATTTCCTTTTCTGTTTTGATTATTTTAACTTTGGCTACACGAAACGTATTTCTTCTCGTTCAATCAATGCCTTTTTAACATCCCTTAACATTAGTCTTGCTTGTTTCTCTACACTATTACGCCCTACCATAAGGAAAAAGGAATGCGCTATAAAACGATTTCTCTTCCTATCAACGACACTAACGTACCAAAAATCTGCAATCAAAGCAGATTCATCGGGAATCAACTCATATTCAAAATCATTGATTTCCGCCTCACAATAATAATCCTTTGTTTTAGGATTTTTATAAAAACCATCAGCAGTATACGCCCAAGTCAACATACACTGTTTTTGCTTTCTTTTTGACATATTAGATTTTCCTTTCTTGTTTCAAATTGTTGATAATATCTTTTAAACGGATAATCTCGGATTCCAATTCCTCAATCCTTTTATACGGATCCTCTCCGCTTCCTTGGTACAACGTGCAATAATCCTGACTATCGGCATTCAAGTCACTACACCTTGAACACGGGACGATACAATCATCCCCCTTATAGTGCTCGCAATTTCTACACGACGCCTTTTCTTTTTCTGACATATTTTCTTCCTAAACTCTCCTTTTAATTCTACAAGCACCCATCGATCTTTCCCTTGCTTGTGTCATCAACATACCTTCCTCGATGTTGTTAATAGGAGGACACCCGTTAGCATACCAAGCCTCCGCCATATAAGCAAGATACCTTGACACACTCCAACCCATGTTTTCGGAATGTTCCTCTAACGCCTTAGCAACATCAAACGATAAGTGACACCCGACGGTTTTACCCTTTTTACATTTAGCCATTTTGTTTCCCTTTCTACAAAAACAAGCAACTACCAGTTTCTACAAGACTGGTAGTTGCTATACTTGCTTTGATATTTACTTGATTAGATTCCTAGATGCCTTCCTTGTAAACTGGAACCAATCTCTGAATCTTGTTCATATTAGGCACTTCTATTATGTGCCTTTCTTTCTCGCCTCTATAATCGGGATTCGTTTCAAAGTATACCACCACAGGCACTTTGTTTACCGTCTCGATTACAAATCTCCAATCCGGCATATCCTTTAATATACACGCCAGATACATCACTGTTTTGCCACGTTCCGACTTTGTGAGCGTACACCCCGAACCATACCATTTCGATTCGAAGTGTTGCTTATCAAATTCTCGAGCGATATTGTCCTTTACCTTATTGTTATTTTCGCTGGCAATCTTAGCCAATGCCTGCGTTAATTGATGTGTGAATTCCTTGATTATATTCTTTTCTGTTTCCTGCATATTCTGTTGGTTATTATTCTTACTAGAGTTCTTCAACGGGCGATATATCCGATTCGTCACCCTCTACAATTGCGTCCAAAAACTCTTCCTTTATTATTACACATTTATCTCCGCTCTTAGCGATAAGTCCTACGGGAGTAGCACCCATAGAAGCGTAGATAACCTTATCACCCGGCTTAACCTTTTCGGAACCCGATGATACTACCCTCCCCGACATATAGTACTTCGGAGAGTTCAATCCATTGCTTACCGTAATGCCTTTTATGTCATTGTGCACCTTATCGGGAATTACAATGACATACCCTATATACGGCTTTATTCTTACTGTTATCTCTCTAAGCTTCGGCATTTTCTTCTGTCTCTACCTTAGACGACACGACGTAGCATGTGTCTTTCCTGAATTTTATAGAAAGCCCGCTTGCCTTGAGAATCTTCGTAGGAAGAACCTCACACGCTTCCGCTATATTCCTTACACTAAGAGGATTCCTTAATCCCTTAGGCGTAGCATTAAAATCTCCTACCGCTTGTTGCAGCAAAGGAATAACCTCTATGGGGTTCCTTTCGGCGTCCATTTGAATAACGAATCCGTGCGAGATTTCCGTCTTAGTTAATTGCCCGTTAGGATCGATTGCTACGAATACCGTCTGATTCTTTTTCTTGGGTGACAATGCCTTGTCTACCTTTTCGGACTTAGCTTCATATGCCAAATCGTTTATAACCTTTGTTACTGTATCTATGTCTATATTCGATTTGATTAGTTTTGCTTTTACTGCTGCTATGTCTACTTTCATTTCGTTTCCTTTGGTTGTTGGTTGTTAATTGGTTTTCCGATATATTGACCTATATAATTAGTTACACCTAGATCGTATTTGATTAGTTGATTTATGTATTCCGAGAATGAGCGAATTCCTAATTCGTTTGCTCTTTCCCTTGCTCGTTCGAGAATACTCTCCTCGGGAAAGCTAATTCCTATCGCTTTTACTTTCTTTCCCATTTACTCCAATGACAGCAATAACTCGCCGTCCCTTTCTTCGTACTTAAGTTTTTCCATAGGAAGCACTGCTTGAAGGTCGCACTCCCTTATGTACTTAAACTGTTCATATCCTTTTCCCGGACATACCTTAAACCCGCGCTTATCGCAGATTACTATATCCCCTCTCTTAATAGTATATTCGCACTTTTCCTTAGCCTTTTCGCTATAGAACCATTCTCCGTGATCTATAACAATAGCCATCTTACTCATATACTTCACAGCACTATCGGGAATATAGAAATCCTTCCCGAACTCATCCATCGCATTCTGTTCGAATGCACCTGCTAGCGGGTATACCAATATATTACTACCCACCGTCTCATACTTTCTCGGCATATTCAGAATCTTTGTCGGAACATGCAGAACGAACCTTGGTTGTTTTATTTTCTTATTCATTGTTTTAGTTTGAACAAAATGGGCTTGAATCCCGAAGAACTCAAGCCCAAAGTTGAAATGTTTTTTAATTGGAATTAGTAGATTGATTTTGCAATCTGGTCTACTATTTTGCTTTCGATGTCCATATCCTTGGAAGCTGTTTTAATATGCTTACCCGCCAAGAGGTCAAACAATACCGCTTCATCGTCAAATGGAATATCTCTAGCATCGAATACATCCTCGGCGGAAGCACTCTTCTCGAATCCTTCGTCGCATAATGAGAATGCGAAATCCCTTGAATCAAGCATATCCTTATATGCCAACAGATCCATATAGGGTTCCATCTCTTTAGGCATTTCGGATGCTACTTTTACGATTTGAGGCATCGACAATATATTCTGGGTATGGATTGTATTCTCTACCAACGGTCTTACATTATCGTTGTTGGCAATCCACATACAAGCAAGCTTTACCCTCGCGGTAGATATGTCATCGAAATTCGTAGCAAAAGGAGCAAGAACGGCAACCGTTTCGTGAATTGCTTCTTCGTTCTTGTAGGTAGATGCAGACTTCTCTATAGCTTCTACATCGCCATTAGCTACAACCCTTACTAAATCCTGTATACCAAAAGTATTGGCATTCTCGTTGGAGAGAATATTTTCAAGAGCCAATTCGCAGGCCACTTTCCTTTGAGTTTCAGGATCCTGTATATCCTTCATTTCACCGGCATCCAACCCCGAATAATCGGTAAGCTGTAAATCCTTAGAAGATTCTACGGGTTCGGTTTGATTAAACACACCCGGATCTTCCGCCATAGCTTGAAGTTGATTCTTAGGATTGTTTACGTCTTCTACTAGCTTAAGCTTCTGAACCTTCTTATCTGCGTCCGCTTTCTCCTCATCGGTGATAATCATATCGGGAGTTACCGGATTAAGTATGTCGTCCTTACGACTTAGAGCAGGATCGGTAGTAAGCTTTGTTTTATAGCTTTTGTAAGCCGTAGCAAGTACAGGCAACGATAACGCACCCAAAAGAACCGTAAGCAACGTAGTACCAGTGCCAGCCTCTTTCTCTATAGATGCCGTCTTTACGGGAGACTTATTCAATTCACCCAAAAGCAATATACGCTTTGCATATTCTTTTTCAGTATCCTCAAGTTCTTTCTCCAACTGCTTCTTTCTTACATTATTGATAACCTCGTCCATTAACTGATAACCACCTAACCCAGCCAACGCACTTGCACCTATAACACCCAAGGTTTTTAATGCTTTATCCGGCTCGGGGACAATCGTATCGGTAACTTTGTTCACTCCCCAAATACCAGCACCCGTTAATCCTGCGGTACCCATAGATTTCCAAGGATGTTTCTTTATAGCTTTTATCGCATTGTCCACAAATCCTTTTCCAAAATTAAGCACAGCCTTTCCCATACCAGCTTCCTTTACCGAAGCCTCCTTTTGAACAAAAGACAAAGGATCGCTTGTTACGATATTTCTATTTCTCCTCTTTTGTTCTTTTTCTATGTTCTCATACTCAAGCTCATCGCCAATTCTACGATAAGCCCCTATAAGCGATCTCAATGCCATAAGGCTAGTCATCGCCATAAGCGGATATTTAATAATGTCCGTCTTAAAATCCGACGCACATTTTTCTAAAGTTGTTCTATTCGTGTCTTCCATTTTTGTCTAGATGTTTGAAAATTTATAAATCGCGGTTCGTATAAATACATGAGGCACATTGTTCGGAGAATACATAGCCATACCTTCTATATTAAAGTTTCGCAATGATTGCTTACTAGCGGTAGCTATTCTATCGTACTCTTCCAATTCTTTAGGATTAGACAAATCCAACCAATACGACTTATACTTTTCGAATTTTATATCCCCTCTTGCCGAGGAAATCTGATCCGTATAGTAGGGTCTGTCTCTCCATTTTAAATCCTTATCGGATACCTCTACTTTTACTTCTTTTAAAGCAGGCGCGTCAACTATTGCGGGATTTTCTTTAGGTTCTTCCTTAACGAAAGGATTGTACCCATCTTTAAAATCTCCCGCATTCTCCGATTTAGTATTAAGGATTTCATTCCTTTTGTCCAAGGCATCCTTAATGGCATCGGATTCTTTCTTGACTGTCTTATTCTTTGCCATCCTTTAAGGCTTTTTCCTTTTCTCTGATTTGCTTGAACAAATCATTAACGTCAACATTGAAATCCCTACGGATTGTATCCTCAACGTCTTTCGCCAACAACTGCTTCATGTAAATCTTACGCTTTATTCGTTCGAGCTTCTCTTCGTCTTGAGCCAATGCACGATACAAATCGGCAGTTAAGGAACCCGTAGCTTCCGTAGCAACAGGGACGGCATTAGCCAATGCACTACTCGTCATGCCTATACCCGCCCCAACCATAGAACCACCTAGCGAACCTATGCCACCTATAGCACTACCCGCAAGAGGAACGAAAGCAGGATTTATCGCTGCTAATTTCATCTCGTATTCGGATTTCTTCTGAATAACAGAAGCTATCTTACTGAAGAGTTCTTCATCAAATATTCTTTTTCGTATTATCATGTTGTTTAACCAATTAAATTTCCAAACGCATCCCTTTGCACTAATTGCTGCATAAGCGGAGTGTTGCCTTGTGCATTAGAGATTAGATTCCCTATACCATAACCAAGCAAACCCGATGCGATAGTACCCATTACACCCGCACCCAATATAAATCTAGCAATAGCCGCTCCTACACCTGCACCCATCATAGGTGCGACACTTTGCAGAATTGCCGACAATGTAGTCTGGGGCATCCCTCTTAGCTTCAATATAAGATTAGCCTTATCGCTTTGAGACATAGTGTAATCATTATTTACCTTCGCTATCAATTCCGCAAGAGGATCCGAAGCCGTCTTCTCGTATTGCCAAATCTGATGACCTACGGGTATACCCAAAAGACCACCAACACCAGCGCCTATAAGAGCATTTCTTAAGGTATCCCCACCCGTCAACCTGCCATACAATCCATAGAGTAATCCGCCCGACAAAGCATACAGCAATGAATTATATGCCGTAGCGGGTACCGCACCAAATCCGTGTCTAGCCATTCTAGCCGTAACCGAATACGGATTTATCCTCTTCCATATAGACGGTTCCGATTGCTCTTTAGAAGCAAGACTTTCCGTTGCTTTATCCTTTACCTTACTATAGGTTCCTGCAGCGCGTTCGTCCCACGTTTGATATTCTGGAGTAACCCAAGCTGGAGGCTCTTCAGGCATAGCATTAGCATAGGAAGCAGCATCAACATCAACCGCTGCTGATTTGAATCCGTAATTTCTATTGTCTATTACCGGACCACTTCCCATACCCGTAGATGCAGAACTTCTTGTTTGACCGGTAGCAGGAGCAGATTCTTGTATAACCTCAATAGAATCACTATTGTCGTTGTTATTCTCTCCTCCTTGTTGAGAGGTAACAATATTCTCGCCACCTTCTTGCTTAGCGTCGTCCTGCTTTCTTTTAAAATTAAAAATATTAACAAGCTTCGGAGGAAGTCCTTCCTTTTGGTTTAGGACTTGCGCCGCTTGCTTTTGCATTTCTCCCGCTATTAAATCTATTATCTCGCTCATATCTATCCTATTATCCTTGCGCCGCTTGTTGCTTCATTTGTTGCAGACCATCGGATCTTGCTTGATTCTTAAGTTGATTGTAGAACGTCATAGTCAAAGCGTAAAGGTTAATATCCGTTTCTCTTAAACTATTTTGTTCTCTCATAAGGGTTCCGCGATCCTGACCCAACAATGCTATCCAACGTTGCGCAATTTCCTGTGCTTCCGCTTGTATGCTTGTAGGAGTCTTTATTTCTCCACCACCTTGCGCTCCGCCATCCTGCGGATTCTGTGTTTCCGCCATCAGCGAATCCATATAAGCTTGTTCCGTTTGCGCTTTCTGCTCTGCTTCTGAACGCTTCTTTTCTATCTGAATATCCTCATTCATAGCAGCAGAAGCAGCTTCAACAGGATCGCCAACGCCAAGACTATTAAATAACATAGATCTCGGCAATTCCCTTCGAGCAACCAAATCCGAAAGCAATGCTTGCTTATTAAGATCATCTACAAAGGTAGGCTTCTTTACATTCATCGATAACGGTTTCTGTAACGCCCAGTCTCTTACACTCTTACTTGCCCAACGTTCGCAATCATTTATCATTTCATACAAGTCGGCAAAATATGTTTCAAAGATTCTAGCAGCAAATGGCGTTATCTGTATATTAAGCCCAAACGACATCAAGTCCACAGGGAATCCCATAGATCTAAGCATTTCGTCCGTAGTATAGCCATGCAAATCCTTCGTTACTAATTGCTTTCCATTAGCTCCGAATTCCTGATAGCTTACATTGAAAGGCATAGCAAACATAGCATCGGGATTCTTTCTCCTCGTGCTAATAATCTTTTGTGCAGCAGAAACAAAGCTCGCACTATCTATAAGATTAGTAGGATCTCCCACACTTAATCCTTGATTCAAGCTCATAAGCCTAAACGGTGTAAGCTCGTCGCGAACTACATGCTCGTCGTGCTTCATGTAGATTAGAATCTGATAGATAGCCGGAAAATTCTCTATCATCGGAGGAATACCCCAACCAAATCTAGATACGCCACTTATCGAATGTTTTGCAAAATGAAATATCTCACCCTCATTATACAAGAAAGCATCGCCGTTCTTTATTACGTTCAATAACTCCAAAGGAATATCATTCGCAACAAAAGCATCACCGTTCTTTAAACTTTCAACCAACCAGGGTTCGGGTTTATAGATATAGCGACAAGAACCCGAATACGAATTGTTCTGGATACTCATAAATCTAGGATCTATGATTGTATAAGAACAACCCTCCATTTGCCTATTGGGCAAATCTATAAATTCCAATTCAACATTCTTAGATTCGTCCTCGGGATCGGGAACCGTATAGGTTAGTTTATTTAGATTAAACTTTACCCTATTAAAGTGTTTAGCATAGAGCGTCTTTACATCATAAGAACGAAATACTCCCTCTCCATTCTTAAACCTTCTATCTATAAGGTTTCGCGTAAATGGGTAATTGATTCGGATAAAAGCATTCCCATAAGCAAAGTAATCCATACCCGCTTGGAGAATCATCTTCTTTATCTTAAATGAATTCTGAAGAAAATCGTCATACTTGGCTATCTTCTCGTCTACTTCCTTACCCTCAAAATTGATGTCGTTATTGAAGTACGCTATTATAAGCTTTGCCGACGACGCATACCTTGGTACCTTAAAATAAAGATACCTGCAATAGTCCATTGCAGCAGCCAAGTCCCTAGGAGTATATGCCGCAGATGGAGATATAAAGATGTTGGAAAACTTGTCGGCGTTCTGTCCGCCCCACAAGCCTACTCCACCTCCAGAACTGTACTCGTCGTCTATCATCACCTATTTCTTGATTTTGCTGGCAACCTTCTCAAATGGAACACTCTTGGCGGATTTGCTATCCACACCTTCGCCGTTCTTAATGTATTTACATTTCTTGCCGCTCTCTATCGAGGGCGTTTTACCTATTTCTACGTTGCCAGTTTTAACCATATCAATGAGTATCTGATATAGAGCTTAAAAAAGCAAGCCCTTTTTAGAGCTTGCTTAGGAGGATAAAATCTAATCCTAGTTCCTGTAAATTGAATACCCAATCTCCGAAATACACCTTTCCTTGCGGAATACCATCTACGGAACATTCAAACGTTCGAGCTTCCTCGCTATCGGACTTAATCTTAAAATTGAATTCTCCCTTAGGCATTACACAGAGAATGCAATCCTTTGCCTTACTTACTATAGATGATCTAAAAGAATAATCGGCATACATACCTTCTAGCAATACATTTCGCTTAGGGAGATTAGGGAAGTTGTATCTGAACAATTCGCATAACTGTTCCATTGATAGATATGTTGGTTCTAACTGTACGGGATCAATTTCTGGTGAAGTCATGGGAATTTCGTCCTCCTCTTCCTCTACTGTTTCTACTACTTTGGTTTGCACAACAGGAGCAACCGGTTGAACCACTTTCTGTTTCTTTACAGCCTTCTTCCTCTTAGGGAATGACATCGACGCTTTCTTCATCTCGTCGGAAGGAACATATCCATATACCCCCTCTGCATCGTTATTCACTCCATCCCAAAAGGACGAAATTACAGATTTCCTTTTCTCATTAAACGATTCTAGATCGCTCTTGTTTAATATATTAAATCCCATTCTTATCGATTGTGCTCCAGATTTTTCCAAATAATTCGTTGTCTACCTCTACCCAAGATTCATTGGATATATTCGATAGATTCGTGTACGAGGTTCCTACCATCATATAGTAGATATTCTTATCCATATACTTAAAGCAGATGTTCCACTCCTTGCCTATATTGATAGTCGCAAATTCCTTATATTCCTTATACGATAAATCAGAAGACAAGCCTTTACTGGTATCTACGAATGCACGCATAACACCAAAGAAAGCATTTAGACTAGGAGCAAATCGGAACAATTCCAATGCTCCCTTAAACCTTTCTCCTCCTTGGTATGCTACATTATCTAGTTCCCTAATATCGGAAAGATTTAAACCGCAAAAATTGCAAAGCTTAGATATACATCCAAGTTTTACCCTCTTCCCGTAATAGGTAGCCGTAGAGATCCGAAGCTTCTTAAGCATCTCCTTTTTGCCAATCTTAAGAGCTTTACATCTTTTAGTAAAAACCTTGTCTAACGATTCTGGAACCATTTCTTCTATCTTTTCCTAAAAGCTATAGCGTCATCGGGGCCGAAATCCTCGGGAGACATCCAAACATACTCTTTGTTCTTCTTATCATAGAACCTTTGATAAAGCTTTCCATCTTTGGAAATCCTCGTTTGGTATGCCGCTCTTACGTCTACACCCGCCTTTTCCGAATTACCACACCAGAACGGAGTACAATCATTACGCTTTACGAGAACGAGTCCACCCGGAACAGTTGCACAATATACTATACCATTATAGAGTTCCTTGCACCAATCATTCTCTCCAACGGTTATTATAGAACCATCTTGACCCTTTATGCGAATACTTTCCATAAAGCAATTCGCAGCGTAGGAGAATCCCCATACATCATCAAGATCGTCATATTCCAATGCCCAAATCCTATGATTCTCGGTTACACAAGCATTTATCTTCTTGTTGCTGAATACAATCATATACCCGTCGTAATCCTTTTGAATTAACGACCAAGGATTATGGAATTCTTGTTTACCCGCTATCAAACAAGCAAACTTATCCTCTAAGCAACATTCTTTAAAAAGCTTCCAACCCGATTCCGTTAGAACATAGGTCTTATCGTCATAACATTCAGGCCCTGCTATAACATCATAGAATCCGAATTGAGATGGATGAACGTTCTGGGATTCACTCGTAATCGCCCTAGAGGTACCGATACCTCCTTGCCCCATACCCGTTATCCTATGTGCTTGTTCCAACAGCTGAATAGGATTTATCTCTTCCAAAGGAGAAGATAGCGAATTACCCACTATCATTCCCTTTGTATAATTGTTGAATATACCCGACGGGAAATTCTTTAACGAACCTTGATTTGCTACCTTAAACATAAGCTTCTTGCCGACACCATCGGCATCCAGCTTTATGCGTTCAGCGATCAAGTCCGACGTATTCATTATACGCTTATAATACAAGGCATCACGTTCGTCGGGTTCCGTTATACCCTTATTTATATCGAGCACCTTCTTCGATGCCGACAAAATCAACGGCAAAGAAAGATTAAGTTTATTATCTTCCGCCGAAGCCGTCTTCTCGTTAAGAGGAATATTTCTGGAGGTAATATCGTAATCCACCTCCGCTCGGTTCAATCCTTCCTTTATTAGGTTTAATCTTTCCGAACGAGACAATTCCTTATCTTTCGGAATTTCCCTAATATTGGCAAACCTATTAAATGCCGAATTTATATCTCTAGCATTATAGGCATCCTTATTTACTTCGAATACTTCCTTACCCCAAGCCTTCTCCATTTCGGAATCATCATAACCCAAGTCCTTCATTAGAGAATATAGGTTAATATGATTCTGTCCGAGCTTAAGCTTGAATACACCTGTATCCGGTTGAAGTATCAATCGGAAGTCCGCACCGGTACCACGCCTTGTATTGAACTGGGCTTCTACCTGACCATTGTCTCTTCTACGAGTATAAACACCAGGGCGTAACCTCGACTGTCTTAGAGAAACATATTCATTGCCTCCATTTATAAATGTACCCCTGTCGGTTAGATAGGGAACATCCATAAGGTAAACATCCTGTTCATCAAGAACCTTACCAGATTCATCATCAGTAAGGGTAAGTTTACCTTTCAATCTACGTTTAAGATCCTTGCCTTCATTAAGGGCATCTCTTTGTTCTCGTAATGTATACGTCTTAGGTCCGATGTATCTTGTTTCGGACAACGACAATGTTTTGCCTCCCCATTTTTTAGGAAAGGATTCTTCTAAGGTCTTTCTTGCCGATTCAAATATATCTTCTCTAAACGCACCAAAATCATTGAACGATCTTAGTTCCGCAGGAGGTTTACCGTCTGTCTCTCTATACTTCATAATGTATTTTATTTTAAAAGGGAGGCACCCGACGGGGAATGAAAACTATACCAGAAAGGAACCCATCAGGTGCCGAAATGTTAAATCATTACATTATAGACTGACAAAACATTCGTATCTTTGTCAAAGCTTTTCACTTCGAATCTACCCGGTTCCTTTACATCACCGAATACCGAAGGTCCGGGAATCAAATCCCCCGCCTTTGCTTTCTTTAAATTGCCGACGCCATAATACGACTTAATCGCCGTACCGATAACCTTATTGGGATCGATAAACGAATCCAATGTCCTACCCGTACTTCTCAAGTATGTGAGATTGCCGGCTTCCGTTACCAAGAATTCCGAAACACCTTCTACGAATTCCTGCATATCGGTATCCTGTTCTTCCACCTGCAAGCCATCGGGATTGTTCTGTGTTCTTACGAATATCGGCTCAATCTTCATTACTTCGCCTTTTTCATTAAGAATCAAATCCCAATTCCAATTCTGAATGTCCATACGATATGGCTTAATCCTCTTAATCCATTTCGCGCATTTGGGTTCTACGGGCAATGTCATAGAATAGGAAGCACCTATCGTGATTCTATTGTTTATAGCCCTCTGATGTCCATCTGTTATGATACTTATGGCAGGGCTTATTTTTCCCGTATTTTCGTCTTCGCTAAATTCAAGCGAACCTATATTTATAGCTCTAATTACTTTATTCTTAGCCATTATATTTCCTTTTCGTCTATGTTGTTTATTCTTTTAAATTGTTTAAATTCTATAGGCTCCACGCTTTCCCCATCCTTCATAACGGTGCATTGCGGACAATGCTCTATGTGATAAGGCTTACCTCTTTCCATAATGAAGCCCGATTTGGTTTTACCGAATGACATATATCCTACGACATTCTTGCATTTAATGCACACGATAGGACATACACCCATTCGCTCAAATTCCTTGCGACATTCGGGACATATATAGTTGGTAGCCTTTACAATGCCAGTGTCTATAACCTTAAGCTCCGACAACGGAACGTGCGTCTTACCACAATAGATACACTTATAGAAACCTTCCTCCACATTGGAGGAGCCGAACATTTTTTCGGCATCCTCTTTTGTGAACGAAGAAACTTTTTTCATCGTATCCAATACTTCCGGATTGATCTCTAAATTCATAGTGAGGTTTCTATGATAAACCCCGAAGCTATGTCAACACTATTCCGAAAAATATTTCTCCAAGAACTTAGACTTATCGGAATCAGGTGTTCGAACAAACTCGGATACTTTCCTTAGATTGCTATAGGCATCTGTCCTCTTAAAATCCAATTTTTCAAAATCCACTTTTGAAATATCCAATTTCAAATCGAATCCCTTGAAGGAAGTGTCATTGAGAACTTCTAATAATCCGTTCCTCTTTAACTCCTTCAAATCCTTTTGTACGGTTCTTACATCTCTACCTAAAGCAAAAGCTAACGATTGTAGGCTAACCTTTACGCAATCCCTATCCTCTATTTGAAGAGCTAGAATCTTTTCCGAGTAAAGATGCTCCTGCTTATCCAACGCAGGACGCTTCAGTACCAAACTGACATACTCCATATTCTCTATAGCATTTCTATCCAGAATACCATAGCCATAGAATATGTTCAGAATGGAATTATACGTCTGAAAGCTTATCCCTATATTGCCACATATCGACTTTTTCGCTTCGAAGTAATCCACATCCCTAGATGTGAAATTACCCATAGCCGAATAAACATCTCTTATGTAACCCTCCAAAGGATACTTGTTTTCTATAAAGAACAACTGCGTCTTCATCGTAGTTTCATCATCCATAAAAACACAATCGCACTCACATCCATTTCTTCCACCTCTACCAAACATCTGCATCAAATCCTCTAGAGAAGCAGGATACGTTCGCATTACTACGCAACCTATATTGGGCTTATCTACGCCCATTCCGAATGCGTTCGTTGCGAACATAACCCTAATCTTATTGGATATAAAGTCCAACTGGGACTGATTCTTGATATACGCGGACAATCCCTTGCCTGTATATTTAGAAGCTCCTCCTGGAATATTTGACAATACAGCCAAATCATTCAACTCGTTTACCTTCTTTACGGTAGAGCAATACACCACAGTAGGAACGTTATTGCTTTTAACAATATCTATAGCCCGCATATCCGTTTGATAGGAATGATCCTTGAGTCTCATATCAACAGGCTTTAAACAATTTATTGTTCTAAATTTTAGGTTCTCACGATTATAGAACTTTCTAACAGTAGCAATATCCTCACACCTAAATAGCTCCTTTATATCCGACTCTATCGTCTTTGTCATAGTAGCGGTTAATCCTAAGAATAACTTAGGATCCAATTCTTCTACCATAGAAGCTATCTTCTTATAGGAAGGTCTAAACGATTCCGCCGAATCCGATGCGACGTGTATCTCGTCCACTACAACAAAATCGGGAGGATATTGCCTCATTATATTCATAAACTCATTGTTCTCCAATCGTTCCGGAGCAACAAACAAGAATTGAATTCTTCCTACAACCCAATCAGCTAATGTTCGAAGCTTTGTCTCCGCATCAACCTGACTAGACACTACCCCAACTTTTAACCCCAATGACTTCAGCTTATTATACTGGTCGTTCATAAGGGATATAAGAGGGAAAAACACAAGAGTTTTTAAATCTCTTTCTATCGCTACCGACGAATAGATAAAACTCTTACCTGCACCCGTGGGTAATACCACAAGCAAATCTTCGTTATCTAGGAGCCTACGAATAGGCTCCTCCTGATAACTGCGGATACTATTGTATCCAAATACTTTTAACGATTTTTCTAGCATACAAGTTCTCTTGCTCGATATTTACTTCGATACTTGGAGCTTACAACATCAAATAATGGAGCATAACATTGAACACAAAAGATAAGGTAATCCCCAAGATCTGCAGCAGTATTCCAGTTTGGATTTTTCCAATCCAATACCGAAACATTCTTGTAATAATCATAGAAGATTTTTCCTCTTGAAATAAAATCCAAGAGCTTTTCATCTTTTATATTATCCTTTTTGGAAATCACATACATTCTTCCGGGATCTTTTAATGATTTCGCATTATCTATCTTAGCAATACAAGATAGTTTATTATTTAGAAATCCTGATTTTTTACAAAACTCAACATACCCAAATATATCGAATTCTGCAGAATTGACTTTTGTATCCATATTAAAGCCCACATATTCGTTTAAAGCAAACTTACAAGCCCCCATACCATCTAACAAATCAAAGGATACGGGCGCGCTTCCGAACCCAATATCCATACAGCAGAAAACTCCATCTTCATAAGCACTTCTAATAAAATACGCATCTTTTTTGACTTTATACTTTTCACGAAAAAACACTGAACAATTACGATTATAACTTTTTACTAAACGAGGTAACACTAACGATTTAAACGCATCATTATTGCTTTCGTCTCGCATTATTTATGATTCGTCGGAAACTCTGCCAAATAAAGTTAAAGACACACATCTAATAGAATACTTAGACGGATTTATTCTCAAATCTATCTGATCCTTGTCCAATCGCTCCTTTCCAACCTTAATTCTATCCTTTACACTACATTCCTCTCCGAAAACGATTAGCCCGTCCTTTCCGTAACGGGAACTCGTATCGAAGAACAAAAACACATCCTTAGGATACTTATTCAACATCCTAAAGATAACACTCCTAAGATTACCTACAACCAAATCTGGGATAACCTTGGTCTTTTCTCTGACAACGTGGTACTTCACGTTATTAGCAGGCAGATATATGCACGCCGTATTGAATACCAAATGATCAAAGAATTCCTGTGCCGTTTCGTACATCTGGTTACGATAATCGGCAAGCTTTTCCAACTTGCCGATAACGTTTTCATCCGAGATGTACTGTTTCTGCTGACTATTTCTTAGAAACATCCTCTTCCTTTTGCTTTTTAGTTTTAGACTTTTTCTTGGGCTTTGATTCCTCCTCTTCGGGTTCATCGTCTACGGTTATCTCCTCGGGATTTACCAAAACCTCATCCAACTTCAAAGGAACCAAATTGGAATCATCAAAGTTAAGAACCTTCAATGTCTTTAAAACCTTATCTCTTACTTCGATATTCTCATTGATTTCCCTTCCGAAATCGAACGCATTCTTACCCGTTAATTGATCCGGGAAGAATGTTTCCGACCTATATGTACCACCTCCTTGTACGGCATACTTATTTCTTTCCAAGAACTTCGCTAAAGGAGAGTAAAAATCCAAAGAAGGCTCAATCCAATCCTCGGTTTCTTTCATATCCTCTATACGAAGTATGTACGATATTTGACGATATTCCGTCCCTTTAGAACTCTTTGTAACAGTTAATGCAATTTCCTTACCCGTTACAATCTTGTTCTTGTCGGAGATTTCCTTTTGTATCTTACCCATTCGAGATAGATACCACATATGAGTACACGACTGCACTAAACATCTACTACCCCTCCAAGTTGTATTATCGCATTCGGGAGCTTTTGCATAAGCATTAGCCGACGTGTCTATCTTATCGTTCTGGTGTGCCGTACAAATCAAGAACGAATTAGACCTATCCAAGAAGTCCGATTGCATCCTCATACACTTCTGTGCAGTTCTAGAGAACAAGAAGTTAGAACCTCCCTCAAGTTGTTCTAGAGACTTGTCGCTATTACCCGACATATTATCGTACATTTCGACTTCGCCCGAATCCATAATCTTGTTATATACGTCCCATAAAATAATTATGGGCTTATCCATCGGTAGAAATGTTCGAATCTTCTTTACGATTTTATTCATCAACGTCCAAGTCTCTGTGAGAGACGTAATATCCACATATATGATATTGTTATCCCACATATGCTTGGCCAATTTCTTATCCGAATCCAGATCTTGATAGAGCCTAGGATCATCCTCATCCGGGAACTTAGCTCTACCCTCGGAATTCATTATGATTCCGAAGCCTCCCGTTTGCTTTATCCATTGTCCCATTAGATAAAGACTCAACGTAGTCTTACCTACAGCTTGCTTTCCATATATAATCAATGTCTGTCCACATTGCATATACGCCTTGCCTACCGCATAGGATAACAATACATTCGGAATCCTCAATCTTGTTAATTGGTTGCTATTAGGAATAACCGATTCTTCCGAGGAAGAATCCTTACCTTTCTTCTTGGCGTCCTTTCTAGCATCCTTCAATGCTTGCGCCTTTACCCTTACTATTGTTTCTTGTACTAGATTTTTAATGTTTTCCACGTTATAAACCTTTCTAATTTTAAAGACAATTAGGGCAGGGACAACACTAGATTGCACCTGCCCTACAAATCAACTAAGCACCCTTAGCCAAGTTCATCAATTCGGATTGTTCTTCCGCCGACAATACTTCGCCTCGTTGCATCTTAGTCATCAATTCCATCATGCGATTCTTGCCATCACCGGCAGCGGGTTTCATTTCTTCCGCACCGTCCAGATCATCGTCATCAAGGAAATCCGTAGAAGCGTCGCTCTGACTATCATCAAAACTAGGATCTCCTACACCTTCTTCGAACTTCTGTTGCAATACCTGTTGAGGAGCTACCTCTACATCCCTCCTCTTTACAGCTTCGAATCCGTCCGCCTTTGGTTGAGTTTTTGCTTCGGGCTTAGAACCTCCTTCTTCGCCTTCGCCACGCCTACGAGCTTCTTCCTCTTGACGATCCTGTTCATCTTGATTGTACAAGTTCTCGAGCATCTTCGGATCCCAGTCGTATACAGGAACAGTCGCATTGATATGATACCTGTTGCACATACCAACCAATACATCTCTGGGAACATATCTGCCTTCTATCAATGTATTGAGAATGTCCTGATACGTCGGAATATCCAATATATCGCCGATAAACCTTCTATTCTTAAGTTGCTCTACCGTGATTTCGGGAACATCCTTAATCATTCCCTTGGTCGATTGCTTTTCGTCGGATAGCCTCAACATATACGATGGATACTTTGTATCTGCCGATTCTTCCTTTATAACTTTGAAGAGTCTACCTTTCTTTACATCGGTAGGATCACCGAACATATACCTATCGTAACCCGGTCTGTCATCGCATACTACCGTTTGTTTATATGCACGAGGCCAGTTCAACTGATCCAACAAATCAGGAAGAGTCTTATACGAGCTAAAGCCCAACACACACTGATAAGGTTCGGGCTGTGTACCATCTTCCCTCATCTTCGGATAAACGATAGCATTCGCCAGAATCATAGTTCTCGGACGATACGGAAGCTTTGCCACGAAATTCTTATCTCGAGCAATACGCAATACCGATTCGCGACTTTCCTTCTTGTCAAAAACTATGTGTGAGCGTAAATCCATTATCGGATCCAATCCGCCACATTTTCTGTTCATCGGATATTTATCATCCAGTTCCGGACCATTCCATCTACCCGCCAAAGGAGATGCGAAACACTTTCTTCCCGGAGTGAATTCTTCGTAGAACGGAACCGCAAAGAACCATTTCGTGAATTCTTCCTTTACGCCGTCGTCTACCTCTACGCCGTCCGATAGATTGAAGAACATTCTATACGGCATTGTGGATGTAGCAAATTCGTCGCTACCATACTTGCTCAAATCATATGCCGGGAGAATCCTTATCAAGTCCCCCACCATTCCACCATTTACCTTGGTGAATCTTACATCGCTCTTTATAAACGGAAACCTATTCTTTTGTTCCGCTTGTTCACTAGCAACAGCATTCGATGTTGCCTTGTTACCGTTACTTAACCATACATTTGCATTATAATCTGCCATTTTACTTATCCTTCTGTTATTTACTTGTTTACTATTATTACTGTACTGTTTACTATTTAACGTGTCCATATTGTTTGTTTTACGAGTTTTACTTTAAAAAGGACACGCAATTTGACACACCCATTCAGACGTGTCAAATATATTTCGAGAGAATTTTTCGTGCCATAACCAACGGCATTTCTCCTGCATCCTTAAACTCTTTTGGATACTGGATTTCCTGTATTTTCACATTCGTGCCATCAAGAAACTTGTGGACAGACTCTCTCATCTTCTGTCCTGCTTCATCATGGTCACAGGCAAATAGCACCCTATCAAACGAGGATGCTATCAAATTAGCTTGATTTCGAGACAACCCCGCACCGAGAACCGGGCAGAATGGTGGTCCGAATTTTGCGGCATCAAAAATGCCCTCACAAATGCCTATCGTATTATTCGTTTCCAGCTTAACCTTTCGAGCTGAATCAAATCCCATTAGCGAGGCATTGGATTTAGTTCCTAACCCGATAATGTATTTGGCTTTCAAAATTGGGCGTAGAAGCTCTTCTCTAGGGGTGACCCTAGTGTTATATCGTATCGAGTCTAAAGAACCGATTCTGAGCCATTCTGACACTTCTGTGAAGATGTAGAGATTTCCATCGGAAACCTTTTCGATGTATCGAGCCTGCCAACCCTTGTTTATCCCGAACTGGATTATCGGAAAGATTATCCTGTTTTTCGGGGTTTTATGCAAGCCGAGCGGAAACTTTCCGTAGGTTACCTCTGGATTATCCTCTACACAGAATTCGCACTGGAATTGCTCGTAGAGTTGCTGGATGTCAAATCCTCTGCCTTTGAGATACTGGATAGCTACATGCTCGTCGGGAAGTTCTGTGATGGGTATTCCCTTTCCGAAAGACTTCGGAACAAGCACACCATCCTCATTCTTTTCGAGATTCTTCGAGCTGTCGTATACATAAGCATTCAAGTTGTTGGTTACCGACTTCGGAATGAATGAACGTTCATCGATCGGCGCCCAATTAAGTAATTCGTTGATATGATAAACCCTCTTGGTCTTTACACATTGTGAAGCTCTGGGGTTAGGTTTATCAGGATCACATATCTTTGAGATGTTAACGTACAAGTGCTTTGATTTGAGTTCTGCCTTGTAGTTTTTCTCAACTAATTCGGGATCAGGAAGTCTAAGCTCTTTCTTTTTCTTTCCTGTTATGCTTAGGATTCCTGAACCGTATACCTTGATAAGTTTGTTTACCAAGATTCTTTCATCTCTGGTGAGAAGTTTATCTACACCAGCTTGACTTACTAGCTTTGTTTCCATAATTCACTAAAAATTTAAAAAGAGAGAAAAAGAACATCGTGTAAATTGAATGCGCCAGCGTTCAATTTCACTATATTCTTTATCTAATATTTATATTAGATTCATTCTTGTTATACATAAGGATCTATATAGTTATACTTATAGTATACTTTATATAGTATATATATAGTATACATATATAGACATCCTTGTATATATAAAAGAGGAAAGTTTTACAAAAAAGACAATTACTGCATTTTTTTACTTGACAAAAACGCGAAAAAGTAGGGTAATGATTTTCACAAAATTGAGGTAAAAAATGAACACAGAAAAGAAAAACACAAACATATACTTTGAACTATCCACAGAACTAGGTATCTGCAGTGCAATAGCTTACAGCGTACTCCGAAATTCTATGGATTTGAACAAGAAGTACAATAATAGGGAGTTCTTCAAACGAGGCAGTTGGTGGACTCGTCAGACGATTAAAGACGTAAAAAAATCGATGCCAAATTATTGTATCAAGTCTATCACTATGCACGTCAACAAGTTAGTGGAATTAGGCTATTTAATTAAGGATTATTTAGGTCATTGCGCCTACGACCACACTTCTTGGTACACTATCGGACCCAAAGGCGTCATAATGGAGAACCCCGAATTATCCAATTCCGCAAATGCTCCAACCGAATTCGGAAGAGAAGAATTAGAATATAAAGCAAAGCTTCTCCAGAATAGCTACAAGCAACAGGAACACCAAAAGGTATCTGCTGCTAAGCGTGCACAAAGAAAAATAAAATACGCTCAAGAAAGAGCCAAAAGAGCCAGTGAACCCAAGCGTCCCGTAGGTCGTCCTAGAATACACCCTAAGTATACAGGCCCGAAACGTCCTAGAGGTCGCCCCAAGGGTAGTGGTAAAAATCAAAAAAATAACGCTATTGTAAAATCTTCGCCTAGTATTACTGTAATTAAAGAGGAGAAGCCTAAGAACAAAATGGAACAGAAAATGGATATAGCTACACAGCTAACCCAACCCAAGTCTACCGCTGTTCCTGTCCGTCGCCTTATAAACAACGGCAAGCTTTCGTTTAATTCGTTTGCTATTCCTATGGAGGTTGTACTCCTAAAGGAGGAAGATTTACAGGACAAGAACAATACCGACGTTCCTGCTATGACCAAAACTGAAACACTTTGGTATAACACTAAAACAGTTCCCTATAACAGAACCGTCGATGTAGGTCTCGTTCCATACAATACAAAGTATATCACGAACGAACCCAATGTTCTCGAATCGTATAGCCTTAAACAAATAATACAGGGCTTCGATGTTCCCACCCAATTCGAAAAAGATTTGGAGATGGCTATGTTGCTCGTTGAAGATAGGTACTACATGAATTTCAGAACCGAATGTCGTCATTATCCTATAAACAAACAAGCCATAAACAAATACAACTATTACTTTACGGTAAATCCCGAAAAGCTAAACGAACCCGTAGATTCGTTCTTTAATGTAGAACATATTAAACGTAAGCACCAAATACAGATACCCCTAGAGCAACAGGTTCATATCGTATTGAAGTATCCCAAATTCTTTAAGATTAGAGAAGCATTTGTTCTAATGTTTGCTATGGCTTATTCTCCGTATCTTACATTTGAAACCAGACAGAAAATCTGGAACAAGAGAAGAGAACTCATTACCGAATTCAGGAACGATGTAGAACGCGAACTTCGAAACGACAAAGGTCGTATAAACGGCATAATAAACTTTGACAAAGTATGCGAAATAATTGCCGACGAAAAGGGAACTCTAGACAAGTTGTTCACGGAACTAAATTTCAAGGATCAAATCGCCCTTGATAAAGAAAGCAAAAACTTCATTGTAAAGTTCTCTGATAGCTTTAAAAACAGCGAATCATATGCTCCTGTTAAAAATACACTCAAGAAGTTTTCCAGAAACGTAAATCAAATCTACTCTACAAGCAAACTCTTTGCCGATAGTATTCAGTTTCTAATCAATAGAGGATTCAGACTGTTTGATTCTAAAAAGCTAAATATACTTAGATATTTTGAAGATCAATACAGAGAAAAGCCTACCCCCGGTTCGTATTCTCCTTTGCTTAAAACAATTTTTTATTTCCATAAGCAAATGAGAGTTTCTTGGGGTACAAGTGGTTTGTTGGGCAGATATGTATTCCCAACCCTAGAAAGTCCTACATTCACAAAAGAAAAGCATTTGAATGCAAAAATGGATTGCATAGACAAGCTTCTCGGCGGAATACTATATATGTCTCGAGATCTAAGAAAGATGCGTGGGGTATACGAAATGACCAAAGCGAATAAGAATAGGAGGAAGGGCTTACCAGAAATGCTTAAAACCGCTAACAACGCGATAAGAAAGTTCTGGAAACCAAACTTCCCCCAAGAATTCGGTTTGGATTTCGTTCGATGCACAAATCTAGTTCCCACTGACTATGTAAAGATGTACAGGGATTGCAGACCCTGCTAAAAATTATGGGCAGGGAACCAACCCTGCCCATATGCACTTCAATGGTTAGAAATCTAATCCTACTGCATTGTGTTGCTTTCCGATCCTCGATCTCTAACCAAATTTCTCAATTTAGGAATAGACGGGTCATATCTATTCATCTCAAAATTCCCTGTTGTTTTGTTTTCATAGCCGCATTCCTCAAATCTTTGCATTTCGAAATTAGGATACACAATAATATGCACATATCTTTCGCCACCCCTATTCTTAAATAGATTCAAAAATTGCGGAACTATAGGATTAAAGGACATGTTGCTAGGTACATGGTTTTTCATAGCCTCACCTTTTTGATTGCTAATACCAACAGCCCAGTCACAGAATTCATGCAATCGTTTGAAATCGCCGCAACAAGTTTCGTCTACGAATATATTTCTATTGGAATCCATAATTGCAGCTTGGTGAGCGACTATCATATGAACACCGTATTTCTTGTTAAGAGAATCTAGCTGACGCATTGCATCCGCATAGGCATCCCTCTTGTCCATTCTACCGTATTTGGCTAGATTTACACCTGCACCAAACCAGTCTACTATAACACAATCTATAGGAATATCCTCGCTTCTGTATTTCTCCAGAATAGCATCAACCCCGTCTTCTATGGATACAGCTCCTTTCTCAAAGTATTCAACTTTTAGATAAGAATTTATACGCTTAAGAGACATAATAGATGCCCTTGCTTCCGGAGGCATTATATCTATAGGGATCCCGTCTTTTATCAACTTATACGATATTCCCGTATAGCAAGAGATAAACCTTGGATATAATTCGGCTGCCGACTCTTCCGTGCTTATATACAAAACATGATGTCCCGAGTCTATCAAGCCGGCGGCTATCTGACAACACATACAGGTTTTACCGCCGGATGAAGGAGCTATAATCAAACCCGTCTTTTCCTTTTGTAAACCACCCAAGAAGTCATTCATTGTCGTGAGGGTGGTAATATCCATTGTGTTTTCCTTCTGTTCGGTAATATAAGCGGCATTAGTACTCTTTATGAGAAAACTCTCAAAGTCTAAAGAATTAGGCTTAACCGTACTATTGACATCTCTAAGGGCGCTCTTCTTGAGAGTATCCGTTTCCTCTGAGGAAAGATTCTTCTTATACGCCATATTGGATACGAATTTATTTCGTTTTATATCCAACCAGAAGTTATACCCCGAGCATACGAATTGAAGTATATCGGGTTGTTTTATGGCATTTATCTCGGATAATCTTTCCTTCGCTAGTTCTACATCATCCTCTAATCCATCACCACGCTTAACGTCGTCCTGGATCATCATAAGGATAATATTATCCATTATAGGCATAGGATTTGTTCCCCAACAGTCCATCTTGGACATTGCCAGACACCATTTATCTATTTGATCATAGATAATATTGTCTATGGGGCGCGAGAAATCCTTAAACCTTTCCTTTCTCCCCTCTTGTATCGGAGATCGCAATGAGTTCTTCGCTATCTTATACCAGAAGTTGGGATGCTTCATAATGACATGCAACAATGCACTCTCGAAGAATTCCATCTTGCTTCGTATAATCTCACGAACATCACTGGGAACATCCATAGAGGATACTGTTAGTTCCTCTATTAGGGATAGCTCACTTTTGGGTTTTGTTTCTGCTTCGTTCATACTTAATTGTTAGTACCATATCCGCTATTCTGTCCCCGAAGACATCTCGGATAAGTTTATACATTTCGGGGTTTCTATCAAATTCCGCGAACGCACGATCCTCGTACTTCTTTCGGACGGACTCTATATTGAATCCTAGGAGATACTTCACAAAGGGAGCAATACCTACGCTTTCCCTTTCTACTATCTCCCGCTCCGTCATAGGTGTCGTATGGGTAAACCTTACGGCATATCCTATATGTTCCATTAGAACGTCGTGCGCTCGTTTATACATATCAATATGATATGTTTTGCAGGCTTCCTCTACCGCCTTGCATGAAAGTTGTGGCGGATAAGGGGCACCCTTGAAAGGAAATTTATCGGCAGCTATACTATAGAGTTGTTCTACGGTGAGATTATTCTCGTAGCATAGCTTGGCACCCCTTATCCACACATCACTTAGGGAAATAGATCCTTGAATCTTCTTCCCTTTTTTTTGATAAAAATATCTGACGAGTTGTTTTGCCAGATATTCTATCTTATCTCTGATTTCCTGTTCTGTCATTTTAGGTTGTCGGAATCGCATCGGAGAATCTAATCTCCTCGGGCGAATCCATGTATTCGATTTTGTATCCCGTCTTTTTATAGGATTTGATTCTATTAAGGCAATCCCTATTTACACTTTTGCATTGGCTATCCTTAAAAATAACCTCATCCTCCGCTGTCTCTATGATGGGTTCAAAGAGAAAGTCTATCAGATAACCCGCCTTCTTGTTAGGCTTTATCTCTGCTAGTCTTCCCGGTTTCTGTACGGAACTTATAGAACCGCCACCACCCTGACAGTTGATTATACATTTGATTTCCGGAATAGTTACACCCGTAGAATAGATACTGGAACATAGGCAACGCTTTACCTCGTTCTTCTCCAACATCTTGAGAAATTCCAATCTCTCCTTGTTGGCGGAAACGTGCGTACCGTCTTCTCTGTCGTATCCCTTGAATGTTTTATCCATAGCCAAACGCATAGGATGCTCGAATGTTTGATTAAAGAAATCGCCCTGTTTCTCGGTTGATATAAAGATAAGAGTTTGCCATTGTTGCGGAACAATATCCTTCTGAATTTTATCCACTAATTTTGCAAACGTCTTGTTACTGTAGACGAGTTTCTTGTATGCAGTATCTCGCGTAGCACATCTAAACGGTTTATACGGTACCCTTATAATAGAAACCTCTATAGGACATAGCATACCTAATTCTACGCAATCCTTATAGGTTGTCTCCACTAGTCGAGGCCCGAATAATCCTTCAATAACAATATCATTACCGCTAAATCTACCCGTATCCGTAGCACCTATGGACAAATACCTAGTGTGCACGAATTGGTTTAGGTTTAGGGAACGGATACTTGCTCCGTAGCAATGGGTTTCATCGCCCACGAATATGGTAGGCCCCGCATCCTTGCGAATCTTATGCAAGGAGTCGGGCGATACTATATTGATGTCGTCGCATTCCGTTCTATCCTTGCTTCCCGAATATATATCCTTAATCTCTCTATCGGGTAGCATCCTATGTAGGGATGCCGATAGTTGAGGAAGAAGATTTACTCCGGGAGCAGATACGATAAACCTTACTTGTGGTTTACCGTTTACCAAGGGATAGCAACGCAGAATGTTCCCGCAGCAAGTAGTTTTGCCATATCTCGTAGGAGCCTTACCTATGCCAGATCTATTAGCGGCTACCAATGTCCTCGTAAACCATTCCTGGTTACCCCTAAAGCCTCCCATTTTCGAGAAGTCGGGTTCCGGGAATTTAGTTCTCGTATCAAACGTATTCAGGATAAGGTCGCCGTGCTTCTTGATGGTATCGACAACCCTATCTATAAGCCCTTGGTAGGTGCCTATAACGAATACGTCCTTATGGGACATTGCCTCCAGATTCTTTACGAATCCTTGTAGATTAGGAAATGAAACGAGTTCCTCCTTCGATATTGTATAGTACGTCTTTACAACATCATAGATTATGTCTCGTTTCTTCCATTTTGATCCCGTATCTTTGAAACCTATCTGCTTCTGTGTATAGGATAACAACTTGGGAAGATAGTTACACGCATTCCAATCCGTACCTATAATCTTTAGGTCATAGTCCGACCATATCAGAATAAAAAGATTCGGTTGCATTTCCTAATCGTTGTATATGTTGACAAGGTAATGCTTGCTATAATCGGGGTAATCTAGAACAGAGTTCAATCTAGGAATATTTACATCCTTCAAAAACTCCTGTAGTCCTTCGAGACCCATCTCATATTCGTCGTTGTCAGAATCGAAGAAACCTATCAACCCATGCTCCTCGTCTATCTTAGCAAGGGATTTTCTAATTGCTTCTGCTTCTTCAAATGTTATTTTCCTGTATAGGAGTTCCGTGTGATTGTGATAGTTAAATCCCTTATCGTTGGTTCCGAACTCAATTGATTCAATATCTATGTTCATTTTTGTGTTCCTTTGGTTTTTAATAGTTGGTTAGTGTTTTATTTAATTTTGTTATTGACATATACTGTTCCATTATATGGTATAGTATATATATAAAATGAAACTTATACGCACAGTAAAGCTTAAACTAGAGAACGTAAATCCTAATGATTTACTTCCTACGTTTAGAACTTATACCGAAGCGTATAACTATATTTGTGAAATAGGTTTCAAAGATCACAACTTCAACAAACGAAAGCTTCATGATCAAACCTATGATTATTGTAGAACACAATTCGGATTAAAAGCAGATCTCGCCGTACAAGTACGAGATCAAGCAGCGGAAACTATCAAGGCTGTAACGAAACTTGAACGAAAGAAACATAAGAAATTTAAATGCCCTAAATCTAAGCTAATGGCTATACGCTTGTGTAAAAGCTCTTTCAACATATGGTTCGATCGTCACGAAGTTTCTGTACTCACATTGAATGGTAGATTACGTTGTAAAGTTGCACTACCCAATTACTTTCAACAATACTTTTCATGGCGCAGGAAGGGTGCTACACTTTCGCTAAAGAAAGATAAGTTATTCCTACATATAGTATTCGAGAAAGAGATAGAAGATGTGCAATGTTCCAATGATAACGTACTCGGAATAGACCGTGGCATAGTGAATATCGCTACACTATCCGATGGCACTACATATTCCGGAGAACGCGTTCTACAAATAAAACAACGCTATGCAATTTTGAGATCCCAACTACAATCCAAGGGTTCTAGATCCGCTAGAAGACACCTTCGTACCCTATCGTCGAGGGAGAACCGTTTCGTAACGGACGTGAACCATTGTATTAGTAAGGATATTGTTTCTAGATGCACTCCCGGTACCGTTTTGATTTTAGAAAAACTAGACGGGATACGGGAAAACTCCAAGAAATTACGAAAGTCCGAGAGGGCTAAGATAAACTTGTGGAGTTTCTACCAACTAGAACAATTCCTAATATACAAAGCATTAGCCAAGGGTTGTAGCGTTCAATACGTCGATGCCAAATACACATCGCAAAAATGTAACAAGTGCGGTTACATCTACCGAGGCAATCGCACTACGCAATCACACTTTAAATGCAAGAAGTGTGGATTTGAGTGCAATGCCGATCTCAATGCTGCTATAAACATTGCTAATAACTTTAGGGCTTCCGTCAACAAGCCTATCGTAGCGGGTAGCAATACCTAGTTACAAGCTCACTAATTTATCTAGTGAGTAGTTGATATGGCACATTAAACTTACCCTTGGAGTTTTCTCTGTATACGCCATTGTAGCATAACTTGTTTAGATAGAAAAATCGTGCAGCACGTTGTACGGCATTCAATCCTCTTATGTCTTGGTCTCTTACCTTTAGATAGTCTCCCTTAGTAGTATGCCAAGAAAGTTTATCTAATTCCAGAATAAGATTGGTTCTATCCTTCTGCACAATTTGATAGAAGTTGATTAGATCCTTGTTAAGATCGTTTGCTATTACGGGTTTGCCCTTTAAAGGAAGAGACAACGCTACCGCCGCTCCTCCCAAAAAGGGTTCCACATAATAGTCAAAACCCTTAGGTAGAAGCGAGTGGATTTCAGGCAATAATTGCCGTTTGCCGCCCGCCCACCTAATGATAGGTCTCAACTGGATTTGACCGTCTACAATACGTTCAATAGATTGAGGCATAGGCCAAGTCCTAATACTCCTATAAACAAACCCGAGAGAAAACCTGCCAATCCGAAGGATAATCGTGAACGCGTCACGATTTGTTCCTCCCTCTCGATTACCAAATCTAGTATCTCGAATTCCTTATCCATTTTACTGATGGCTTTGTAGCGTTCTACATCACTCTGTTCCCGAAGCCTCAACGCATTGTATGCGTCCTTCAGCTTGCTGTAGGCACATATAATCGCCGCCATTTCATTGCGAATACTATTCAATCTTCTCATTTCTTCGTCTTCTTTGATCTTTACCTTTCTTTGTTGCGAATAAGACTCCCAAGCCTAAACACGGGAGTCAAATCCTATTTTGTTGTTTAACTTTGAATTTTGAAACTTTGATCGAATGCCCTCTCAAATAGAGGATTGTGATCAACGACCCAAAATTGCTCTATTATCCTTGTTTGCGTAAACATAGATAATAGCTGAACCAATTCGTTTACACTATCCGCATCCAAAGCATTCGACGGTTCGTCCAAGCTTATGAATGACACATTCGGACAGATAATCTTCTGTATAGACAACAGCAATGCTATTGCTACACGGGTTTTCTGTCCCCCACTAAATGCCGACATAGGCATCCAATAGTTTCCATCTACCGTAAATTCAAATGCCAATGCCTCCGTAGAAGAACTTCTAATAGAGAACGGCGTTTGCATTATGGATAGATATTCAGCTACGGAATCCACCAGCACTTCGAATACCGATTGCAGATATGTCGCGGGAATAGAACCTTTAGATAGGGCATTCTTTATGATTTGCAACTTGGTTAACCGACTAAGCTTTACCTTATATTCGGGATTAGATTCCAAGTTGTTTATCAAGCCATTAAGAATTTCTACCCTATCACGCTTCCTATCCATATCGTTCATATCCGAAAATATAGGATCGGCTTTCTGTTTGATTTCTTCAACGAATACCGAGGTTTCGCTTTCCGAGAATCCCATCTTGGACATAAGCTCGGATTGCTCATCTTGTATATCCTTCGGCAATTCCGTGTTTATCAAAGCACGTCTATTCTTTAGCTCATCCAACTCTTTGGTATACTGTTCTACGTTACGTTCGGCACTGCTTATGTTAGCCATAGTGCTTACATAGTTCGCCTTGTTTTGGATAGCTTCATTAAGCTGTTTCTGATTCTCATCTACAGTTTGTTCAAATCCGGATATTCTTGTATCAGCTGCTTCTAGTGAGGCTTCCATTCCATTGGCATACCAATTGGCAACCATTTCGTTGGAATTCTTTATCATATCCATATTTGAACGTATAGATTCCACCTTGTGTGCTAATTCTATTTGAGACTTGGCGTCATTGTAGGCATCCATACATTCAGCATAGGTATGTCCTTCGCATTCGGGTTGCAATACCTTGATACGAGGTTCTATGTCTCTAAGTTCTTGTAGGGCATTGGCAAGATTGATATTGTTCTTGTTTATGATCCCTTGTAAGGTTTTATATTCTTCCTCGTTCTTGAATATCTCGTCTCTTTGCTTTGCGAGCTGTTGCCCCATAATAGCAATACTATCCTCTAGTTGCTTAAGATTCTCGTCGGATATTTCCTGATCACCTAGAATCTTTAAACCGCAATTCGGACAAGTAGTAGAACCCTTATTGAGCTTTCCCCTTAGGAGTTTCTTGAACTTTAAGCTTTGCTCCATTGTCTTTATTGAAACGCTCAAGGATGTCTCCATTGCCTTAAGCGAATTTATCGTAGTATTCAATGTATCAAGCTTTTTATTGTCCTCCTCTATCAGAGAGGGTAATTTATTCGTTGTTTGCTCTAGGAATATTTTCTTATCTAAGAGTAACGATAGACTTTCACATTTCTGTGCCAATTCATACTTGGAGGTTTTGATTTCCTCCAATTGTGCTACGGACATTCCGTCCTTTGGCTTAGGAAGCTCCGCTAGTTGTTGTGTTAGTTTCATCAACTGTTGGAGTTTCTCCTTTGCCGTCTTTAGCGTTTGAATATCGTTATTGAACGAGGATATGGTTTCTCTCGCAGCCGATATAAATTGAGTATACTCCTGTTCGGATTCTCCTTCTATCTTCTCCTTGAATAGCTTTATCTCATTCAGGGTTTCGTGGATAGAATATTCCTTGTTCTTGATAGCTTCGTCTAAACGTATCATTTCGGTTTTATTTGCCGATTGATCCACCAACGCTTTTACCAAATTGGGAATTTTGAAGAGATATTCCTGATTCTCATATTTCGCTTCCAATTGTTTAAGCTCCGTAGAAATTGTATTCAATTCCTCTTCGTATGCCTTCTTTTTACCCGTCTCTTCCTTAAGATCGAGTTCGGCACTACGACATTCCGTAGAAGCATAATCGGAGAGCTTTTCAAAATACCCTATATTCAAAAGCTTTGAATATATTGCTATACGATTCGATTCAGTAGCATCTACCAAAGATGGAAGTGTGCCTTGTGCAATAAACACCGCATTGCCTACCAAATCCTTATTCACAGATAATATTGACTCTAATGTAGAATCAACTTCCTTCGCGGAAGTACAAGACTTCCCGTCGAACTCTAAGGATCTCTTTCCTCCGAGTTCTCTCATTATATGTCCTTCCTTACCGTCTTTCGTAAACCATAATTCCACGGAACCGGTCTTAGCTCCGTTGGATATAAAGGTTTCCGCTTTGCGAGGAAGTTGTGCCGTAAAGGCGTATTTAATTGCAGTAAGAATGGTGGATTTGCCTCCACCATTTCTTCCTACTATGCCTACGGATGTGTCGTTCGGACTGTTTATCTCGAGATACTTATGTATCCCGAAGTTCTTAAGAATTAGTTTTGTTATTCGCATAATCGTTTAACCAGTTTACTATTGTTCTTGATGCTTTTTCGAAACCATCCAGCATATCGGTTTCGTCTAATGCCATAGCACAACCTTCATGTAAGTAGGGATTGTCGTCCTTGAAGGTTTCTCCATTATTCTTTCGAAGAGATACCTCTAGGAGGTAATCCTTATCATTGTCGTGCCATAAGAATTCATTCGGATAAGTTCTGCCATCGGTTCCCTCTGTCCAAGTAAGCATAAGCATAATGTTATCCGTTATGTCTAGATAGGCATAACCCTCCAAATCGTGCTTCGCATACTTACCTATAAACTTTTGGATTTCTGGTTGTTTCTCATCGAATGGTTCTGACATATGCTTGATAATCACGCTTTCGATATACATCTTTAGACTTTCTCCGAAGTAATTCGCCCGTTCGGGATCTTTAATCTTTTCTACGCCAAAGACACGAGAATCGTAGTGGCAAAATATATCCAAACTTCCTTTATAGAACATTTGAATCTTGACATCGGTTTTCGCGCTATTAGCATAGGAGATTTCCAGACTATAATCGTTTGTAAGCTTTAACCTATCCCTTTCTAGAATAGGTGAAGATACGAAATCAACTAGGAATGAACTTATCATCTGTTGAATACTTTTTGTGTTGGTTTCGTAAAACTCGTTGTAGAACTTCTCCAACGCTCTGTACGTTTTCATGTATTCGTAATAGGGGTTGAAGCACTCTATCGCTAGTTGCACCTGCCACGGATATTCATCATAATCAACATCGTCACCTTCTTGATGATCGTAAACCGAATAATGGGATGCTTCGTCAAACAGGTATTGTGAGATGCTCCACCTATCGTCATCCAAGCAGGGAATGTCTATTTGATAGTTATAGAATTCATCGAAGTCTATGTCGGTGCCTTCTAGCACGAGAGGTTCCGTATAGTTACCTCTAACATCTCCCGCTATATGAAATCTAATAAGCAGATACCTTATATCCTTTTCGAGATCCTTGTATTCTACAAATTGGAATACTATAGGGCCATTAAAGTTGTAGGTGTTTTCTGCTGTAACTTCTTTATAACGGTTTTGTAGGTCGCCCGAATCGGGATTCTCGTTCTCGAACAAATCCACTATCTTTTTGTAGATAGTAGGCGTAGCTTTCCTGAATTGTTTATCAAGAAACTCAATGAGTTGTATCGTCGCACTATCCTTCGCAAAAGCTTGCTGACCATAATAGCCATACTTCTTGTTTTCGAGTGTGGTTAGATACTTAATTGTTTTCTTTGGTGTTTCCATCGTCGTCCTCCTCTATGGGTTTCTTCCATTGGGTATGGTTATATTTTACGTCGTATATCTCCTGGAAATGAAAGTGACATTGCGTGCAGAAGCAATCTACCTCCAATTCGTCTACAAAAAGACGGGAGTCCGTTTCCGAAATCCTGTCACTTCCGCACATCGGGCATGTACCCGATGTGCTCATTCTCCGTTTTACCAAAGGTCTGTTATTCACGTTACTTGCCCTTTCCAATTAGACTGTTGTATTGTTTCTTCATGGCTGCCATCTGCTTCTTTAGCTTAGCAGCTTCCTTTTCTTTTTGTTTGCGAATCTTCTCCTCTTGCTCCTTGCGCTTCTTAGCAAGTAAAGCTTCTTTAGCTTCCTTTTGCTGTTTAGCCTTTAGAGCTTTCTCCTTTGCAACCTCCTCGGAACTTCTACGCTTACGTTTTGGTGTATCGGTTTCAGATGGGGCTACGGCTTTCTTGCTGGGAGATTGGATTCGTTTCATTTCGCCCAAAGATACGTTAGGATTCTCGATAATAGGACCTTTGAAATTATTCAACGCCTTGTTCATTCTATTCCACATATCTATAGCTGTTCTAAGATTGTTAGTTAAAGGAGTACGCATACCGCACTCGCATTCGACGTAAAATACGTCACACTTGTCTTTTAATCCCGACAATTGTCTTACATGAGGAGCGCCGCAACAAAAGTGACAATCCTCTAGGTTTACTTGGGTTGAGTTCCCTCTATAATCTCTTACTGTTATCTGTGCCATAATTTTAGAATAAATTAGGGCGTAGATTGCTACGCCCCTTTGGTTAATGTTGATGTTTAGAAAGGGCATTAGCGTTTGTCGCCGTCGCCCTGAATTTGATTGCGCTGTTGTCTGGAAGCAAGCTTGTCTATATTCGATTGCATTATACTTTCGAATTTCGTTATCCCCATAGATTTTAGTACTACGAGGGTATGCGCCAACAATGCCACAAGTTCGTCCTTTTTATCCTTGGTAGTTTTGTCCGCGAAGTGCTTAATCCTTGATTGTACGAATAATGGACGATCCATCATTGTTCCGTTCATACTTAGAACACAACCGGCGGCAACAAAGGAGCTTCTCTGTTTATTATCCTTGAGCACCTTTACTGCTTCGTCGTATACCTTAGCGAATGTTATTTTACAATCCAAGCATAGGAGAGCTATGAACCAGAATACATCGCCCGCTTCATCCTTAATAGCGTCGATACGTTTCTTGGGGACTATCGCTCCTTCCTCGCGCACCTGTTTTGCCAGTGCGCCGTCTACCTTGCCCATAAATTCATAGAACTCCGATGTGAGTCCCGGGATAAGGTATGCTAATTGCATACACTGGGGCAAGCAGGTTTTGGACGCATATCTAGCGTAGTTAGCTTTTGTGATTTCGATTTTCTTTGCTTTTTGCATAATTTTAATGTTTTTCTGTTTTGAATTTAATTGTTTTGCCTAGGTATTTTACTTCCTGTTGCATAGCTTTCTCGATGGATTGTTCTTGTTCATCGCTCGTTACTATACAATAGAGAGCATCATATAATGGGATAGGAATCCGAATCGAATCAGACTCGGAGAATATTTGCAAGATACTTTTTGCCAATAGATCCGCTACCAATGATTGCAATGGGGCATTCATCTTCTCGCGCTTTATGGCATAGATATTCTTGTCCGATTCGTCGTAGTGCCTGTACGATCCGAATACACCTTTGAAATACGGTGATTCCTTCCATCTTTCTAATTGCTTAACCGCCTTGGGGAATTTGCTCTTATAATAGTTAACAATCTTCGCTATAAACGATATGTCTATATTGAAACCTGTTTCCAATGAAAGCTGATTCTTTAGGGTAGTCTTGGCAATTCCGTAGGGTATCTTATAGTTTACCCCCTTTCCGATTTGTCTAAACTTTTTAGGCAAATCCTTTCTATTATGACCCGTGCAATACTCTATACATTCCCAATGTAAATCTCTATCGAGATCCTGTAATGCCTCAAGCATATTCTCGTCTTGACTATAGAAAGCTAGCGCAAACATTTCCGCTGCCTTATAGTCGAACGATACGAGTTTCTCTCCCTTGTTTAATCGTATCGCGTCCTTTAGCCATATAATCGGTTCATCTATCTTATGAACCTTACATAGCTCTATAATATTCTCGTTCTCTCCCAAAGGAAGATTCAACAAACAGGGACTAAACGTTCTAGGTCTTCCCGTTTTTGTAATATCGAAATGCGCATGAATTACGCCGTCATCTATCGAGGATATGAACGAACTATTGGCGGCGCAATATTTGCGCATAAAGTTCGTTATACTCTGGTAGATTCGATAGTACATCAACATATCCGAATGCTTGCCGTGTGTCTCCATTACGCGCAGGGAACTCTCGTCCAAATTATACTTGATATAACTTGGCATAGTAGTTGTTCCCTGAACATAGAACTGTAGCATACCCTTTTCGTCCTTATAGGATGCGGGAGGCAAGTCCAACTTTACGAAGAAAAACTCCTTCATAAAGTCTAGATTGTCTACGGAGCTTTCGTCCACATGCTCATCTATAAGCTTCATTCGTTTCAAGAGTTCCTCTCGAGCGAGTTTTCTAAACCTATTGTATTGCCTATAGATGTTTCTCATTACCTCTATATCTATCGGTAACCCTTGTTTACGCATTCTATAGAACGCTTTCGTTACATAGGGATTACGGATAGAGAAAAAGTATTCGGGGCTTCTAGGGTTCGATTCCGTTAATTCCGATAGAAGCTTGTATATGATTTTGAACGGTTCTACGATGAGCCATTCGGAAGCAATAGACGAGTCGCCGTCGGGATGCAAATAACTATATAGGTATTTTACATCTACAAAGTTAAAACTATCCAATCGGGTATCGAGATGTTTCTCCAGAACGTGCGCCCATTCGGCGAAATCATATACGCATATCATAGCGCACCCCCTAAGGATTTGTATAATCTCGTTCTTATGGGTGCGCAACTCGTCATTATTCCCTATATGATATTCCTCGTTTTGATTATTGTATATAGTCAAACTCGACATAGATTGTTGATTATAGGGAATGTCGCCTAAATCGGAATCAACATCATACCCTACCGTTAGATAGAGTATGGGTTGATTGAGTAACTTATTTAGAGCTTGCATTGTTTAGGCTCCAGTCCGGGAATAGACGATTCTTTTGAAGAGGTTTCTTAAAGAAGAGACTCTTTGCTTTTATACTGTCAGGATAAACCTTAATATAATCGCTTTCTTGTGTGGGTATCATTATAAACACAAATGATTCACATTCGATGTGCAACTGATTGTTTTGCTCCTCGTTTACGCCTACAAGAACTTTATCCTTATAACTATCAATAAGCCCATCAAGCGGTAGCATATCGGCATCGTAATGTACATTGAAGTTAGACGCACATAATTGCGTTATTCTTATTGACGGGCTTAATATGCGTTCACGATGTGGATGATATTTGTCTATTTCAATTAAGAAGTCCGTATAATCCAGGTTCATCATAAAGTTATCAAGCCCGAAATATTGCGTATATCCCAAGAAACTCATAGCTCTTGTTTGATCGGTAAAATAGACAAAATCCTTGTAGAACTCTACCTCCCAAAACCTATCCATAGGAAATAGAAATGCTAGACTGTTGAACGGATGCTGCGACAATCTTACGATCATAAGACGAATACCATCGCAAGCGATAAGACATGGCTCTCCGTTTACCATTCTAGAATAAATTTTATTTAGAACTAGTCTATTCTCATCGTGTGATTTAACAACAGCTAGTGTTTTCAACAAATTGTACACCGGCTTGTTAATCTTCTCCTCGATAACTATTCTATTACGAGGTACCTCATTTAGTTCTAAACTTGCATCGTAAACACAAGTGAATTTGTACTGTTTTGTTTTGGTTGACATATTTGATTTCCTTTCTGTTTTAATTTTAAGGGTCAGTCGGTTCGATTCTCCAAGGATCGAGATTCTGTTGATTGATTTCTTTTATAATCTCGCAGGCGAGTTTGATATAGAAATCGTACTCCTTAAGATCGTCCTTTTCTTGTTCAATCATTTGTTTCGGGGTTAACTCTAACCCAAGGATACGACAATAATACTTATTCGTGTATATCTTCATTGCCGCCTTAGGATGTTTCTTGAATGCGTATATTTTTCTGGTAGCAATTTTAAACTGCTCTTCTCTTCGTACCTTGTCCGCCCAAAGCTGCGTCCACCAATGCCCGGTGGAATTGGCTCCGGACGTAAGATAGCCGTATAACATTTTCTCGGCTTCCTCTGATAGGTTTAGCTTGATAATGTCCGAAGCTATCTCGGGAGTAAAGTTCCGATAGAGAACCGTTACTTCTTTTTTGTTTTGCTCTTCTGACATGTTTTCTCTTTCTCTGTTTTAGTTGTCGTAGGCATTGTGTAGCCTAATTGCTCTAATGTTTCTATAGCGTTTACCATTCCGTTCTCGTATGCCCGAACAAGATATATGCAACGAGGATTATTATGACTCTTTCCGCCAAGAAGACAGGTGGAAAACACAGTAAATTCCTTGCCCGGATATACCCAATAAGGGCTACTACATATATCAGAATCTGTACCCAGCAATGCCAGATTAACTAATTCGCATTTAGGATACGACAAAGCTTTTAGAAGATATTCGGATCGAAGATCTTCGGCACCAAAAAAATTCTTATGCTCTAATGCGTGTATTGCTTGCTTAATATATCTGAATGTATGAGGTATGTTTTTTCTAGCGTTACCACGAAGCATCTCGTTTAATTCCGTGAATCTGATTATACAGGAATCATCCTTTCTTTCTGCTGTATATTCATTTCTCGTGCTCCTACGGAAATCAACCTCATAAACGCCGTTATTCTTGAAGAAAGAAAGATCCTTTCTTGGCGAATATTTTAAGACTTCCGTAAGGTTAACCCCCGCCAACACATGTCTATTGACACACCACAGATAAAAATCGCCTTTGTATTTTGTCACAAAAGCGAAGCTTAGTAGTGGATAGTCGTCGAAGCGTCTGTATTTCAATGTTCGGAAGAGGTCGTCCCCCAAATAATCTTCTAACTGAATGATTAAACATTTCTGAATCATAATCTGCATTCTCCTATTCTATAGAACCCCTTATTCACGGGATCCCTTGCTATTTCGTGGTTATTGTTTAGTATACAGATACCGTAGTCGGCATCTGTTAGGTTGATTGCTTTCCTCAAGTAACCATGGAAGTCATCGTAGTCAAACCACCAGGGGTCTAGTGGTTTGTCCTTGTCAAGATCGATCGCCTTCCATGATTGATTTCTCGTATTGACAACGAATCGAACATTGACTCGACTTCTGTTCGACTCGTCAACGAGAAACTCCAGCGTTGTGTCGAATGTTTTAGTCATCGTCAATTTCCGAAGCGTCTATACCATATTCGTCCATAACGAATTTTAGAATTTTCGCCCAAATGCGATCGGAGTTGAATATCTCATTGTCAACCGCTTCCCAAAAGGAATCCCTGTCATACTCGTCACCAAATTCCGAAGCGAGTTGCTGACAGCATTTGTGTGAGTTAAATGTGTATTTTTCGCCACTAGAATCGTCTTCGTCTATATTGACTTGCTCGACGTAGGTTTGCCCTTTGCGAATCCTATATCCGCAAAGATCACAACGAACTTTGCCGTCCGATACCTTCTCTTGTTCTTGCAGTATCTTAATCATTTTAGTCTCCTTTCTGTTATCTCGTCGGTTCTTGTTTGATTTCCTTTATATCGGGGAAGGGTCTCCACCAAATATCCTTCATAGGCTTATTGATCTCTTCTCCGCTCATCGAATCTATCCAGTGCTCCTCAAATACATGTGCCGTTAGAATAGCTTCCTCCATCTCTGGATCAGGGTTAGATTCAGGGCGTTTGATGTACACAAGGACATAGGCGTCGTCCTGCGGTAACACACTGGTTGAGGGAATCCAAGTTCCCTTAAAATTAGTTAGTAATTCGTTCTGCATTTTAGTCTCCTTTTGTTAGTTGGTTGTTCTGTATACTTTGATTTTGTCTTTGCACTACCTTGGCAAAGTCACATTCTTCTAATTTTTGTTCTAAACATTTAACCTTATTCCTAAGATTACTGTTTACTTTCTTAAGAAGTTTAATCTCAAGCGTTAATATCTCATTCTCCTTGCGAGTTATATCGTATGCAATTTTTGACAAAGTTTCGTTAGTGGTCTTTGCCTTAAAATTGCTATAGGCTATCTGGCTCTTAAGGAAGCTCAATCCACTACTCATCTATCCCCTTTTCCATATAATTGTCCAAGGTTTTCTCACAATAAGCTTGTAGTTCTGTGCAGAAGAATTCCACTTGTGACTCAAGAATCTCTATTCTCCTTTTGAGAATCTTGTTCTCTTCTAACAATTGATCGTTAGATTTCGTTAAGAAATCTCTCTCGTTCCACTTTGCCTTTTGGCGTCTAATTTGCTCCTGTCTCTTCTTGAGCTTTTTGTTCTCCACCTCAAGGTTGTGCATCTCTATCGCTTGTTTTGTCATTTGTTTACCCCTCAACTCAGCATCTCACGATTATTCCAAGAGTTAATGGCAACATACACATTCGAATACATTGCTGTTTCCATGCCACATTTTGGGCATCTCACGATGTATGTAATTTTCTGGGTTTCTTGGAGTCCTGGTCCAACGGAAATCTCTAAGCGATGATTGCCGCATTGAGGGCACTCTTTGATTGCATCAAATATATCGTCAGGGATGCTTGACTTTTGATTCATCCAGAAATCACATCGTTCGGACAGATCAACTATCTTACGCTTTAGGTTGTCGTTAATATCTAGAAGCTTGTTAATATCTTCGTTCTGTATTTTAATGGTATTTTCTTCTGTATCCATATTATTCCTCCTGTTCTCTGAATTTATGCACCTTCCACGCTTTCACGGCTTCGGGAAGAGTTTTATACCACCCCTCCGTAGCCGTGTGGCATTTACACTCTATGGCATAACTAGGTGTAATGCCGTGATGGAATGCCACTATAACGTTAAGTTCCCCATTGTTACAGTGGGGGCAATCCAATTGTTTAACATCCTCTATCGGAATGTTAATATAAAAACTTTCTGACATAAAAATCTGGGAATTCCTTTCTATCGTTTAGTGTTTTGTTTAATTTTGTTGTTGACATTCTATTTAGATTTTGTTGATTATTATAACAATGATTAAAGGTTATAAATATAGACTATACCCAACCAAAGCTCAAGAGGAATTACTCTCTAAGCATTTTGGTTGCGTTCGCTTTATTTATAACTGGGGTTTAGATTATAAGACTAGATTCTATAAAGAAACAGGGAAGAGTATCGGATATATGCAATTTTGTAGCAAAAACGGTGCACTGTCCCATATCAAGCAAGAGAACGAATGGCTTAGAGAAGTAAACTCGCAATCACTCATTTCCGCTCTCGGAAATCTTGATAAAGCATACTCCAACTTTTTTGCGCATCGCGCAAGCTTCCCCCAATTTAAAAAGAAATCTAGCAAACAATCCTTTCAAGTTCCTCAACACGGTTGGTTTGATACTAAGAATAATAGATTACACATTCCTAAATTCAAAGGAGGAATCTATTGTAAGATTCATAGAAAGATGCCAACCGGTAGACAAGGAACTATAACAATTTCGAGAAATCCATCGGGAAGATATTTCGCCTCTGTGTTGGTTGAGATAGATGATCCTATAATTCAAAAACAACCCCCGATAAAAGAAACAACTATCGGTATTGACTTCGGATTAAAGACATTCCTCACTACTTCTAACGGAGAAAAGATACACTCTCCTGAATTTCTCAAGAATAGTTTAGCTAAACTACAAAAGCTTTCCAAAAAACATTCCAAGAAGCAGAAAGGTTCAAAGAATCGTGCGAAAGCAAGAGTAAAACTAGCTAGGCTTCACGAAAAAATTTCCAACCAAAGATTAGACTTTTTGCATAAATTATCCTCTAAACTAGTTAGTGAGAACCAAACTATCTGTATAGAGGATTTGAGTTTACAAGGAATGTCTAAGCTATGGGGTAGGAAAATAACCGATCTATCCTATTATACCTTTACCCAGATGCTATTATACAAGAGTGTATGGCAAGGCAAGAATCTAATCAAGATAGGTCGCTTCGATCCAAGTTCCCAAATCTGTTCGAAGTGTGGTTATCAAAACCACGATCTCAAAATAACGGATAGAACATGGAAATGTCCGAAGTGTGGTTCTGAACTTAATAGAGACGTGAATGCTGCTATCAATATTAGAGACTTCGGTTTGAATGAATTTAATCTACGGCAAGAACTGTCGGATGTTAAGCCTTTGGAGAGAAAAGCTCTGACTAAAAGAAATCGTAAGAAATCTTCTAGTGAAACTATTCTCGTTGAATTAGGAAAAATGAGATCTCATCCCGAGATCGAAGCTAGCTAGATTGTCGTCTAGCTAGGAGTTCGATCATTTATATTTCTCCTTTTCCAAGTGTAAACGTCTCCGTCTACGCCAAAATCCGCCTCTTGTTTGAGGGGTCTTGCATATAGAAAAACGTTGCGCTTGTTTTCAACCAAGGATTCTGAAAAATATCTATATTCGAGTTCTTCGGGATAAATAGCTATCAATTTCCGAGGAACCCATTCCTTTGTGTCATTGGATACCTCGCACGTTTCTCCGATTTTCAACTTCCCGTAATCTTTGGATAATTGAAACAACTCCTCCGAAATCCAGCCAAGAACCTTGTTTAGATATTCGTCACGTTCGGCGTTTGTGTTAAACATTCTAACGGCTACTCGCGGGCTATTTGGTCTTGAAAGCCAAACAGCGTCGTCCGCGAAATCGATACCGGCTTGATTAAAAATCACATGGTTGTCCTTGTACTTGTAGGAAAATTTGTTGGAAACTTTGATTTCCAACTGTTGAGCAACCAATGCCTTTTCCATTTTAATGAATCTGATTACTAGCTCGTTTACCATTTTGTTCCTTTTTAATCCGCCAAATCTAGCTCTACGAATATCCTATCACACCATTCGCACACGGTTCCCGCAACTTCGTCATCTCTTCTCTTGTTCTTTTGTACTGCATTCAAGAATTCGGATAGGGATGGGAATTTGTCTGTTATACGAGGAATAATGTCGTCACAATATATAACTAATGCCGCTATAGCATAGGCATACCTGTTTCTAAATACTCCTCTATGAGCAAATTCGACCGCCGTATTCAATATGGCAATTGTACGATTGCAGAATGATTTTGATACCGATTTTGAATAATAGTAGGCTCTTCTCTGAAAGAATTCGATTTGAGCAAGATTATATGCGTCTAATTGTTCATCTTGCGATGTTGCATTAGACCACTCTGTTGCCAATTCCTCGGGAGTCTTTACGGATTCAATACTGAAGTCACTCAAATCAGGATTATGCTGATATGTTTTCTCCCAATACCCTTTGTTAAAATCCTTGTTGTTCTGGCAAACCTCCATCGTTATCTTAAACGTCTGGGACATACAACCCTTTGTGTTGCTTGGCTTCTGGAGTAGATACTTCCCTCCTTGACGCCACACACAAACGGTGAATTGCCCATCTCCCAAATAATCTATGTTATTCGCTTTAATACCTACATCCTCCAACATAGGCCATTTGCGTTTAAACCAATCCACAGGATCCAAGTTCTCAAAGATGGTATCTCCCGACTTAAGCATCCTGGTTGTTTTGGCAAATGTGTCGTAATTAAATTCAACGGTTTCGATTTCTGTTACTTTTGTTAATACGTTCCCTTGCATTTTTGGTGTTCTCCTTCCTGTTCTGTTGATTTCTTGACTTTATCGTAATCCCATTTTTCTCCTGAAGTCTTTAATATAATGCCGACTTGTTCCATATTGAGCTTGATGTCCCAAATCATCCCATCGTACTTGTCCCCCATATTAGCCAAAGCGTTTAAGAACTTTGACAAAGACGGGAACTTTTCCTCCAAGATGAGGCGCAGTTGTGGACAATAAAACACGGCTGTCGCTATAGCTCTAGCATATCCATCGCCTTGCCAATTAAAATAGATAGCTTTAGACATTACATTTAGAACCGCTAGTGTTTCATAATTGAAGTCTGTCATAATGGAATCTATATCTGGATCAGCATGACATTCTATTCTCGCTATATTTTCTAATTCGTGTCTTTGCTCAAGATACTTGATTTGAGTAAAATATGCGGCATTTTCTCGTTCGATCCTAGTGGTGTTGTTCCTCCACTCGACCGCTAATTCGTTAAGAGATTTTGTACTTTTGTGAACGGGGCGTTTGTATATTTCATTCCAGTAATGCTGGTTAAAATCCTTATCGTCTCGTTTTACTTCAATTTGAAGCCTAATAACAAACATAGTGCAATCGCTTTTATCATTAGGTTCTGTGAGCTGAATATTGTTTCCATTCCTCCAGAATGTAAGCTCGAATCGTCCGTCGCCAAGATAAACCAAATCCGAATCTTTAACCATTAAAGTATGCAAATAAGGCTTCTCAAACTTGAACCAATCAACCGGCGTTTTGTTGTCCCAGTTGTATGTAAGTTTTTTGTGCCTCTCTCCCTTTTTGTCAGGTTGACTGCAATTCACTTCTATATATTCGCCGAAAACTGCGCGACTCAATATTTTCTCTTTCTGCATATCATCGTTCTCCTTTCACGCCCTTTATGAAGTCGGGCTTCTGTTCTCTTATTGTTTTCTTGATAATGTCGGCGCATTCCTTATTCGTTACGACCTCATCTACTATTTCGTTCATATCGGGCAACGTAGTTTTACGCTCCCTATTCACTTCCTTATCCTTTTTGGGCTTCAGTTCGCTTATCTGAACTAGATGTCCCTTTAGGATGTCCTCTATCGCACCCTTGATGTTGCCCATCTCGGTTGGATAGCTCAAATATACGATACTAAAATCTTCCTTCTCCTTTATGGAATAGCATTCCTTTACAGCTTCCTGAAACGAATTCTCGTCCGTAATGTCGAAGTCGAACACCTTTCTAGTGGGAAGCAGGATAAGATTCTCTCTTGTTTTGGATTCCGTATCATACGTCCATACGCACTTCTTTCTATCCTCGCTCTTGGACTTCAATTCAATAGTCCCGGGAGAAAAGAATTGCGTGCCGTTCTTGCACTTGAATTCCTTACATATGTGCGTATCTCCTACGAGAATCGCATCGTAATATTCGGGGAAGTCCAATGCTTGCATTATGCCTTTTGATGGATATTTCGCAAATTCCAACAAAGGCATATGACACATAAGCAATGGTGTGCGTGTCTTGTCTTCCTTTATCTTCTCGGTAAGCTGCGCTATATCCTGCTTCATCTTCGGCATTGTGTCGAAGTTTATGCAAGCTATTTGTGCGTCTCTTACCTTGAATATGAAGCTATCTTTATTAAAGATTAACCCCTTGTCGGGATATGTCGGTCTTTTATATAGGATAGCCTCCAGCACATGAGTTTTAGCATTATCGTGATTGCCTACGGTTATAACCATAGGTATTCCCGCTTCTACCAGTTTCTCGTGCATCTTTATTATATCCTTATCCAAATCTCTTGCGGGATTGGATACGTCCAAAAGATCTCCCGCATTTAGAATGCAATCGTAATGATTGTCTATCGCTATCTGGATAACATTAAAGGCAGAATCTATAAAATCCTGCCTTCTAGTTTCGTTGCCGTATTGTGCATATCCTAAATGCCAATCAGCCGTTAGTATCGCTTTCATCTGTTTCTGGTCCTGGTAATAGTTGGTTTTCTAAATTCTCGATGCGTGTCTGAAATTCCTTTCTAACTTGCATGAGGAATGGCTTCTTAACCAATGTGTCGAACAATTGCTCGATTTCCATAGGGGCATCCTGATACATATCCTCTATGCTTAGATGGCTAAGATCTATATTATTCGCTACCTTGAGAGCCTTTCCGTTCTCTAGGTGCAATTCAACACAATAACGCATAGTCAATACGCTATCATGGCATTCCGAATCGTTAGTACTATTATTAGCACTCTTTTGTTTCGGAATCGGTGTAGTCGATTTTGTCTCCATAATTGTCTGGAATAGTTGCTATCCCATTCTTGTATCCTCGTGTTTGTTGAGTAGGTACAAATGTATATCTTGCTTTTTTGCCCTCGTTCCTGTTTCTCATGCAATCGTAGAGCTTTTGCAGGAAGTACTTGGCGGATGTATTCTTTTTTACCTTTGCCATAATAATAAGCAAGGTTTTAGCACAAAACCCAAACGTAGGTCAACCTAAAATTGGGCTTGATTTCGTATGCCGTTTTGTATTCCCTATGCACAATGGCATTTTTCGATATAGAACGCAAAATAAGAACCGATGGAGAATTCAAGGATTGGATAAACAAGCAGATTATCGCCATATCCAAGCTCGAGAACTCCATCAAGGAGGACAATTCCAAATTACCCGAGTATCAAGCAGCAGTAGCAAAACTATTGCAATCACTCCAATGGAATGTGTCTTCTTTGCTTTCCTATTTCTTCCCGAAATATCCTGCGCAACAACCCTTCAACCTAAAGGATTACCCTCAATCGTACGCATACTACGACCTTAATGTAGGGCGTCTATGCTATACGGTTCTAAGGGGTTCTCGTCAGATTGCCAAGACGACGGGTATTGTTACCAGAGATACCATTCTTGCTAATCTAATCCCCAATCTTGCTCTAGCTACTATTGTACCTAGGCACAAGCAATTGGAGACGATTGCTAAGAAGTATAGTCAAGCAGTATCTGCCTATAGAGGCTTCACTAAATCCTCGGGTAAGTTTAATGTTTACTCTAAGTCTTGGGCTAATGGTTCTACCTTGGATCTATTCTATGTTCTCACTACCGCTGACGACCTTCGTGGTAATACTATAGACGTATGTACCTTTGACGAATTCCAAGACTTCGATCCTGCTTTGATAGGCGAAAGCTTGCAAATCATCAAAAAGGCAAAGTTTCCATTGGTTACCTATTCCGGTACATCCAAGAGTGTCGATACGGCACTGGAGGAGGTATGGACGGAAAGTAGTCAGAATGTATGGTGTATGCCTTGTCCGCATTGCCATTGCGATAACATTCCTACTCTCGGTAACGACGTATACGCCATGATTCGAAAGGAGGGAGTATGTTGCAAGAAATGCGGCAAAAAGCTTAACGTTCGCAACGGATTCTGGTTGCCATTAAATCCCAAAGCAGACCAATATGGACTAAGAGGATTTCATATTCCCCAAATAGTTGTACCGCCCAACGTCGAGAATGTTGACGAATGGGCATTGATCTACAAGGAATTTATGCGCAATGACAAGACAACCTTTAATCAGGAAGTCTTGGGCGAAGCTACCGAGAGTGCTGCTCGAGAAATAACCCGGGAACAACTCCAGAACATATGCACATTAGGAGATCAAGGCGAACTCCTAAAGAAAGCACAATTATCGCCATACCAGAACAATCCGTACAAGTATATCATATCGGGTTGCGACTGGGGTGGTAGCGACGAGAATCCTGCTTCACGAACCAAACAATCTTGGACGGCACACGTTATGCTAGGACTAACCTATACAGGCGAAATGCACGTTCTGCATTTCCGTAAATATGCGGGTATGAATTATACCGATATTTCTAACGATATAATATACAACCACAAGAAATACAGAGGATATGCGATCGCCTCCGACTATGGTGTCGGTATGTTGTACAACCAGTTGTTGCGCCAACAAATAGATCCAATGAAGCACGTCATATTTAATCTAGATGCGCCCCGTTCCGTAATTATTCAACAACCTAAAAAATCGGCTATGTTTAACCTATGGTCGTTGAACAAGACGGAATCCATTACGGCGATGTTTAATGCCATAAAGGACTTCAAGATTCGCGCACCAAACTGGGAACAATGCGAGGATTATCTTAATGAATTCCTTAATATCATAAGAAATCCATACGAGGATCCTAATAGCGGTGCAACCAAGTTTGTCTATGCTAGGGCGGCTAACAAACCTAATGACTTCGCTATGGCTACATTGTTCGCATTTAGATTGTCGCAAATCATAATGGGCGAGAAACTGTTCGTAGATGCGGCACAAGAATACATACTCAAGAAGTACCTATTTGGTGGTCCCCAGAATCCTCGAGGAAGCTCGCCATTGGTCGCTATGGGTTAACGTTTCTTGAAGTACCAGCAGTCATGTACGCCGTGTACCTCGGTTTCAAGTTTTAGACCCAATGTATTTAGTATGGAGATGAGGCTTTCCATTCCTACACCATTCTCGAAATAGGGCACGGAATATCCGGAACCATATCCGATAACCTTATGAGGCTCGTCCTTTATGGATTGTGCGTGCTTCTCATAATAGCGTATGAGTTCTCGGAATGTAATCCTACATTCGTTAAGCATAGGAGCTATGCAGGTGGATGTTTTGTCTGCCCCACAAACTCTTGCATTTCCCGTTACCTTGAATGCCTTGCCCGATTTCGCTTTGGCAACAAGCTCGCCGTCGGGACAATAACCATACATACGGGTTTTCTTCCATGTAAGAATAATATGTATGCTTTCTAGTTTCTCGTCCTCAATGTTGGAGAAGTCGTAGCGTTTCTCGACGCTTCTCTGATACTCGAGATACTTTTTCTCCCATTTCTTTTGGAGAGTTTCGAGCTTAAGCTTGTTTGCTACAAGTTTCTCCGCGTTTAATCCCGTTACGAAGCTTTTAGCTATGTTGATTGCTTTAGAATCCTTGTCCTTGCTTTTCGCAAAGTCTATGTATCCCTTATCGTCAACAACCAGGTTGCTGATGTCGCTCTGGGTTTTCCAATCTTCTAATAGTTTGTCGATTATGTTAATCATTATCGTCGTCCTCCTCTTCTATGGTTTCCTCTTCTACTGATATTAACTTTCCGTCTCGATCTCTATAGGATGTAAAACCACTAGGAAATACATATTCTCCTCCTGACCATTCGTCCATTTCGGAGATCTCTTCTTGTGTATATTCTTTGCCGTCATCATCGCTCCGAATAGTGATGCCGTTCTCGTCGGCTATAAATATGCCTTGCTCAAAAGCTTTCTCGGCGTCTAATATAAACCAACGTCTAAGTTCAGACGAAACAAAGTCACAATTTTTGGATGAGAGCACACAATGACCATCCCTGTATATGCAATATTCGGTTGCAGTTCTCTTGCTCATTTTGTTTTCCTTTCCTTTAGTTTTTTGTTTGTATAATCTACAACAGCCTTGATGCCGATTATGCCTAGCGTGCCAGTTATGACCACGCATTTACCTGCACATATTGCCAATTCTCCTACGAGTTTGGCAACCTTGTGCTCCTTTTCTGGTTTTTCTATCTCTATTACTTGGTCTGACATAGTTTTGCCTTTCTCTTAATTGCTCGTAAAATGGTGTTTATAGAAACCCCGTAATACTTTGCCATTACTCCGAGCTTACCGTTCTTATGCGTTCTGTATTTCTCTCTGCCTTGGGATATATATGCTCGTTGCTCGGGATTTAGCCTCCCGAAGCGTGCTTTGACATAACATACATCAAGCGTGTCGCATATCTTGTCCCAAGTGTACTTACTAGAGACATCTCTCCAACTATTGCGTTTACGCACAATGCTGTTGACTTGTCTCCTGTTCAATCTGCGTTTCATATTTCTTGAATCCTTCCTACAACAAAATAGGGAACCCCGATCGGAGGCTCCCTATTTTATAAAATTGCAGATTTCTTCACTTTTTTAAACTAGATGCGTATTTCGCTATCAATATCGCATCGCACGTCTTCAGCGTAGGCTTTACGTCGGGGAACTGTTGTTTCGCCAAAAGCCATAGCAATTTCTTCTTTTTGCCATAATCCTTTTCGGCTTTTACTCCTGCCAACCCTACCTGCCACTTCGCGGGCGTAACCTTCTCAAAAGGAATCTTGAATGACTCTAGCCATCCTTGAATCTTTCCGTAGTTCTCGCCCATTTTGAAGCTCAATGCTCCCGGCATCTTAACTCTTTTCTGTTGGAATCCCGTAAGCAGTTCTAGTACTGCAAATATATTCCAACCGTGCTCCTTTGCAACATTCTTGATGTTCTCAAAAATGTCAACATAGGTTAGCACCTTTTCAAATGCCAGGGCTTCCTTCTTTCCGTCGGGGTAGAATACGGCTATGCCACCTCCTACACCCGGATCTATTCCTAGTATAATTGTGTTATTCATCGTCGTCGTCTTCGAAGTATTCCGCACCGTTGCGCATTACTTCTTTTTCTACTATCTCATAATACAACGCCGTACGTTTCTCCCGCAAGATTTCTTTTTGTTCCTCCTTGCTTTTACCGTCCATGTAAGAGTCGATATAGTCATTAGGGAACATATCAAGAACCTCTTCTGTAGCGTTATCGAGGATTTTCTGAAAAGTATCATCGGAAACCTTTTCGCAATCTATGGGATCAGCAAAGTTCCGAAATTCCTCCTTGCACATAGGAAGGAATCCGTGGAATAGCTTTCCTTGATAACCCGTGTCAACGTATTCTACTTCCAATTCAGGATATGCTTTCCTTGGTGTTAATATTCCATCTTTTACGAAGGATGTAAATTTCTCGGGGAATTTTAGTTTATCCTTCGTGAAGAATGTGCCGTAGTAGTTGCACCCTACATGGGGTTCTAGGGTTACTATTTTGCCCCAGTCGTCGCCGTGCCTACAATGACACCACTTATAACCTTTAGGGCAATCATTCGCCGATTCTCGCTTAAAGACTATAAAACCTAACAAGGGTTTCTTTTTGCCTTTAATTTTGATTTCGGCAAATTCTATGCCGTCGTACTTTTTGAGGAATTCTGTTTCGGTCATTTTGTTTCCTTTTTGTTTCGTTTTAATTCTCAACTAACTCAGTTTTTGACTCCAGGCTTTGTGTAAAAATCAATAAATCCAATAGGGATGGACCTTACCAACGAATCTCCTATTCCCGTCAAGGAACTCGAACTGTCCGCCGGCAATATACTCGTCATCCGATTCGGATTCCTTAACAAAAACGGGTTCGTTGCACTTCACTTCGGTAAATCCACAGTCACGGAACGATTCTACCTTCCCGTCAAACGCGGACTTCAACCTATTAAAGTCATTGTAGAGCTTGATGTTATCAAATTCATCGCTTCCCACGTTCTTTATTTGAAACACGAATAATGTCATTTTGTTTACTCCTTTTTGTTTTGTTTTAGATCTCCAACTTCGTTTTGAAGTTCATGAATCATACCTATGCACTTGATAAGTTGCATGCTTAATTTGTTTTCTAATTTTGCTGCTTCAACCTTGCTTCGTAATTCTATAATTCCCATTTCACCCTTCAAAGAATCATACAAGCTCCAAAGCAAGAATCCGAAAACAGCTATCAAGGGGATTGTAAAAATCAACAACCCCAATATCGTAACGTTTGTATTTAACATATTTCCCTTTCTATTTGAGTATTTTCTCGGCTATAGCCCAAGTTGCGCTAATATCGCACTTGAGATATTCCTCGGCTTGCGCGCGAGCTTCCTTGTCTCCCGACAGGAATTTATCGGCAAACATTTCGCCCGTACAATCGCCGGTATACTTACCTGGTACGCCTAAATACTTGGCTACGGTATCGAGCTTTATCTTGTAACCATATTCGCCACACCCGAACATTGTCATCAGGTCTATGAAACACCTGTTAAGATAACGCCCGTCAAATACCCCCATAGGAACGGGTACGCCGAGCTTCCAAGAACGTCGAACCATAAACGGAACATCAAATCCGCTTATGTTCCAACCAACAAAGGTACTTGGTGCACTGGACTTATACAAACTCCAGAATTGGTCTAAGATCTTGCATTCGTCTCCCTCGAGAATCATTTCCTTGTCGGAGGTCTTAATGCCTATCGCAACGACTTCTCCCGTAAGCGCGCTAAGTGCCGCTTTAGATGTAATCTTTGCTACATATTCATCGTGTTCTCTTTCGTATGCTTCTTGGTGCTCCTTTATTTTTTGCGGATACGCCATTCTCTCGGCTTCTATCTTCGCTTCGATTTTTGCAGCATCCTTGACGTTGCCTAGTTTAACCATTGCTGGATTAAATGGGGGTAATGGTTCAAAAGGCGGGAAAGGTTCCGCGAATGCAAGTGCTTCCTCGCGGTTACCTTTAGTTTCTATATCAAATACTATAATGTTTTTATTCATCTTATTTCCTTTCTGTTTTTACTGTTAGCTTTTTAGAGATTTCTTTCCAATGTTCCTTGAGATATTTTTCGCAAACAATCGCGGCATCATCAACACTGTCTTGCGGATCACATATTTGTTTTCCGAAGCAAGTAGCACTCCAACTATTGTACGATGAAGAGTAGGTTCCTTTGATTTCGTGATTTGTCGGAAACATTTCGAATACTATTTCGGAATATCTTCGATCTATATCCGAAACCGTACCCGTATATTTTATAATTTGCCCAGGAAAGATTACTTTTCCATTTTCGTCTCGAGAAACATTTCCATTAGGCTCTCTCTTTGCGGGAAGAAATTCTTTGTGAAAATCTATATCAAGATTAAGATCCACAGGGAGATAACTCTTGGGACCTATATAATTTCCTGCATTGGAAATAATCATACTCCCATAGGTACCGCTTGCGCTAAGAATAATGCTACATTCTTCACTAAAGGCGATGTCACAATCCTCATCATCCTTATATACTGCAAGGATAACTGCATCGTACTTTGTAAGCAATTCCCTAAGCTCCTTAATAAAAGCTTCGCAAGTTTTCTCGTTCGGACCCTTTTTTATGTTACTCATTTTTGTTTTCCTTTCTGTTAACCTTCCATAAACGCTACGTTTAGCTCCTTGTATCCGTCGGGGACTCTGCTAAGGATTTCTATCCTATCCCAAGCCCAAGTTCCGACAAATTCCATATTCTCCCCCTCATAGTCTCCACTACCCCTACCATTACCAAGCGCGGTAAGAAGAGGTATAGGACTAATAGGATTCGTATCCTCGGGGAATGACTGACTATCCTTCTTCACCTTTAAAAGCGATACGAAGAGCTTCTTGTCGTGGTTAATAAGGTATTTGCTTTTGTAGTTGTAGGTACCTTTTACTTTAGGCAATATAAACATCTGTTTATCTTCTTTCGGATAAATATCTTCGTACGAAAGCTTTCCTTTTGTAAGAGCTTTGATTTCCTCGTCTTCGGCGTAGTCTCCACACCAGATGATTCTAGTAGGGTGACGTGTTATAAGTTGCGCAACCGCATCTACTGCGTTGTTTCCGTAATAGGCGTGCTCTAGGAGCTTTACGCCAATCCAATCTCTTGCGCCCATTCCCTCTATATCAAAATCATTGATAAGAGGTTTTTTGTTTCCTTGTTTTAATACTATTCTGTAATACTGTCCCATATCTGTTTTCCTTTCTATTCTTCTACGAATTTCACTTCGAGTTCCTTGTATCCTTTAGGAACGGTGTACACAATTTCAATCCTGTCCCAAGCCCAAGAACCGACAAAACCCATATTCGTTCCTTGATAATCCCCTAGCCCCCTGCCGTTTCCAACAACGGTAAGAAGAGGTATAGGATTGATTGCGAACATTTTATCCAAGGATTCGCTTTTTGAAAAAGACACATAGAGCTTCTTGTCTTTGTTGATTAGATATTTATTACTGTAATCAAAATACCCCTCAGAGAAAGATAATACATATTCCTTATCTTTGTTAATGTCATAATCAGGCTGATTGCCCCAAATGTCGGAATAGGAAAGTTCTCCCGTTGTTACATTCTTAATCTCTATGTCCTCGGCGTAATCCCCGCACCATATGAGTCTAGTAGGATTCCTGTATAGGAGCCACGCAACCGAATCTACTATTCTATTGCCGAAGTAGGCATGCTCCATGAGTTTCCTTCCTAAAAATTCATCAATGCCTTTGACTTTAAGATCGTTGACACGAATCTTGTTTCTGCGTTTAAATGCTATACGATAGTATTGTCCCATATCTGTTTCCTTTTCTGTTTTTTTGATTGATTTGCAACACTGTGATGATTCACCACAATGTTAGTTGTTTAGGTGGTCTAGCCGGAGCGTCCCAATTATAGGGCGACTTCGGCGTAGGTATAAGGACATAGGGTTCCGTCTCCGGTTTGACATTATGTCCTTGCTTCTTGTGACTGCGACGAGACAGAATACGCATTGCCTCGTAGTAATCGCAGTGATTCTCGCGCATAACGCGCCTTGTTTTTGTGTATAACGTCTCGTCGCTCATTTTCTATTTCCTTTCTAATTTCCTAAGAAGCCATTGTGTAAACTCAAGAAGTGAGATGAATGGCAATACTGTGAAGAATAAAAATAAACTTCCTAGGAATCCTAGGAAGTAGTTAACATATTTTCGATCGAACGCATCAATAACGTCCAACACCTTGTCCTCGAATCTATTTATCTTGAGTCTTAGCTTTCTGCTCATAGTCCACGAATTCCGCTGCGGGGTTATTCTCATAGTTATGCACGAAGTGCTTTACGAAGGCGACCATTACCGCAAGACTCGCTTGCAATTCCGTATCGTATTCGCCTAGCAATTTCCATGCTTTATCGTCCGTTATAATCGCAACCTTATACGAATCTGTTTTGCCTTCGTAGGTCTGGTATCCGCCTCCGAATATCATAGATGTATCACCGTACAACCATTTTATAAAGGCAATCTCCTTGCCGTCTAAGGTTTTCTGAATCTCCATCTCCTTATTTTTCAGGAGTTGGTTTATGGCATAGTTTAGAGGAGCACGAAGTTTTTCTCCGAACTTCTCTATATCGAATCTATACGCGATAGCCTCGTTCTTTTGTCCGCAAGTAAATGCGGCGATAGATGCGCCGTTATCGAATGTATATTCTTTTTCTTCTTTTTTGTCCGCTTGCTCTCTTATTTTGCGCAAGTCAAATTTGTCGTCTATGTTAGACATAATTGTGATGGCCTTTCTGTAATGTTAGCTGTATGTTGAATGATTTGATAACATCCGACACTACAACTTTTTCTACTCCTTCTGTCAACAAGGAAGAGGCAACTTTTTGTGCTGCTTCCTTGGGGCTTTCGGCTACAACGGGAATTACGCATTCCCTTGTTTCGGAACGGGGTGTTCCTATGTATAGGATTTTATATAGCTTCTTGGACACGTCGTCCTTTGATTCCATAAATACGGTTGCGTATACGGTATATCTTTCTTTTTGCATAATCTTAATTCCTTTCTGTTTCGATTTGATGTTTCTCACGCGATTTCGCCGCGAGATAGTTCTGAAAGAACATATATTTGGCATTGTTGGTATGGATGCCTACCCACTCCTTGTACATGTCCCATATATCCCAACGAGGTTTCTTGTTTTTGTTTTTTAAGGGATAGCTTAGCAGGTACAACCCACTAGGTTCTCCGATCATGTCCTCGTCGGGTGCGTCATCCTTTGTGAAATACAAAGGCTCAATATCGGGACTATTTTTTAGATAATCCCTAAACTTTTTCCAAGTTCTAGATTTGCCTATACTCGAACTATAAAAATTGTATAGTTCATAATTGTTTACCACAACGGAATCCGAGATTCTCAACGTAACGGTATGATTATCCTCTTGTTGATCTAGTGCGATTTCCATTTGTTGCCTCTTGTGTTCCTGTTTGCTTTCCAGTCTCTGCATAAGAACCAGAAAAACAAACGTTATAATTGCTATTAGTATTATTATGATCGTCATAATTTTTCCTTGGTTAATGCTCTAGCGTGCTCGCCATCGTCAACGGAATTAAAGGGATAATCGGGGTGTGTTGCAAATTCTATCATTGCTAGATTCGCTATATCCACAAGATGTTCCCTATTGTGATCCTTCTTGTATTGGGCGATACGCTTTTCTATTGAGCCTATATTATCATATCTTGCTTTGCCTATTTGGCATACTAGTGGACCATATCTAAAATAGCCCATTAGCATCCTATTCTTCCGATACTCCTCAAACTTCGGACACGATTGAATCTTAGCTATCGTATCCAAGTCGGGAGTGAGTATAGAGGATTTGATAACGCCAGCTTTGGCAAGCAATCTTTCTCTTAATATGTCGTGAATTGTTCTCACTGTTGGTTAGGCTTCTCGATGCCATACTTCTTGAGATCGATGTCCTTAATACTAAGACTACCGGTATCGTCAAATGCCGGCTTCTTAGACTTAGGGGATTTCTTCTTCGGGCAAGAGGCAAGAATCTTTTTCTTCTCTTCTTGGCAGGATCTAAATCCTGCCAAGACATCGCCTTCTAAAACCTTGGCTACCGACTCATCTTGTTTATCCAACCAAATTCGATAACCTCTCCAAAAATCATCCGAATGACAACGCTTGTTACCCGTCATTCGCACCATTGCATCTGTGAATTCCAATTTGGGACTCCTTTTCTAATTTTGCTAAAAAAAAGGCGCACCATCCTTGATGCGCCCATAGGTTAAATCTTTACTGTTGATTATTTCGCTTGCCAGTACGAAGCAATCTTTATGAATTCGTCGTAATCCTTCTTGATGTTTTCGTATACGCCACCAAAGAATTTGGCAATCTTGGCATACGAACCAATCAACTGACGAAATCTGTCGGTCGATATTTTACGAAGAACGTTTCTCTTGGGTAGAGGTCCGAAATCGAATACACGAGCCAGATTTGCAATAATGGAAAGCTGGATATATTCTTTATCGGCAGCCATAAGTTTTTCATTGCATTCCTTTTCGTTTCCTTCGTTTAGCGGTATAGGACCTACAACGGTAACTTTAATACCACCTTTTTCGGCAACGTGCATAGGAACATCTTTGCCGTCGATTTTAACGGTTTTTGTTGTTACCTTTTGCGCGCACTTACCTTCGCACTTCTTTGCGCATTTCTTGGCGCATTTGGGTGCGACTTTCTTGACGATAGCCTTCTTAGTAACTTTCTTAGCTGCTTTCTTGGCTACGGCGGGTTTTACTTGTTTTTTCGATTTTCTTGGTTTTATTTGTTTTCTTGTTTTTCATCTTTTACCTTTTTAGGTGGTGTTAGTATTATGTTCTCTGTTCGTATCCATTCACGAGGATATACAAGTCTCATCGCAAGGAATTCCAATACTATGGACATTCCCGGACGAGTACCTGCTAATTCTCGTATCTTGGATTTGAGTGCCTTTAGAGGCATTTTCTTGTTGAAACCATATTCAACAAAATCGTTATCTCCCAATAGTTTCCACAAGAAGAAACGTACTCTTCTCTCTATCTCGCTATAGGATTCCATTGTGTAGTACTTTTCCTTGAATTCCTGATACATCACCATTATGGCAAAGTCCTGTCTAAAGGATTCTTTCTCAAAGAAATTATCTACCCATTCTTCGCCGTACTTCTCATCTGTTTCTACGAAATTCAGAATCATAAAGTACAGCAATTCAAATTCTATTGCCTTAGGTGTAAGCTTGTATTCGTACTTAAGTGCCATAGGAGCATTCTTAAGTGCCACCATCACTTCTGCGAAATACTTAAGGAGTTCTTTGTAGTCCGCACCTAGGCTTTGTTCTGCAAAAGCTACAATATAATCACAATCCATTGCAACTTGATAGATGTCGTCTGCCGTCCAATCCTTATGATTGACTATCTGGTAGACTTTTGGTTTGCGTTTAAATACGCTAAATATTGAGAATATGGACATTGCTATGAGAAGTAGAAAAGCATAAAAGTTAAACATTTAAGGTTTTCGGGTTTAAAAGATAAACCTCTCAACAAATCAATGTCAAGAGGTTTTTGAAAATATTTTTTAGAAATTACTGTTGATTGCGAACTAAATTCAAGAATTGGTCATTTAGCTTTTCTTTTTGCTCTGCCATATTCTTGAGATATTCGTCGGTACTTGTGGGTTTCTCTATGCCCCACAGCTTGTTCCACCAACTATCCTTCCACGGCTTTGTGGATAGGTAGTTCTCTACTAGAACATTTTGTTTTTCCTTAGGTAGGGCGGCGTGACTTTGGTATCTTGCCGCCCTACCTATAACCTGCTTAATCTTCTCGTTATTGAAGTGAGGTTCCAATACCTGAACCATTCTGGTGCCTTTTAAGTCCAGACCTTCGGCACCCGCAGATGAGAGCAATAGTACTCTCAATTTGTTTTCGTTATACTTCTTAACGAGATTATCTCTTATGGACGACTTCACTTCCCCAGTGAATTCTCCGTAGGGGATTTTATTAGCGTCTAGTCTTTTCTTATACTCGTTCACTCCCGAATTGATGAAGTTGGAATATACAATTCCTTTGTAGGTCTTATCGGAATCAAGCTTATCCTTCAAATGTTTGAAGGCTGTATCTATCTTGCTTGATACGACTTCCTTTCCTTCGGGAACGAAACCAGCGGTGCTATCGGATACCAATCGTGCACCATTAAGAAAAGCTCGTAGATGAGTTATATCGGATTTACTAGGCGGTAGATTATACTTTACCATAGTCCTTACTGTCCAAGGAGCCTTGCCCATTATGGTATCGTATATTCTTTCCTGTTGCGTAGACATCGGCACCGATACCGTTGTCTGTTTTACTTCCGGAAACCCTTCCTTACTGCCGGGATAATAGTCTATATACTTATTCAGAATCTTGGCTAGATCCTTTTTCTTTTTCTCATTGATGACTTTTTTCGAGCTATCCTTTGCTCCCTCGAATATCTTAGCTAATAAGGGAGCTTTTACCTTTTCCTTCGTCATATAGCTTTGCTCGAACCCACTCTCGCTCATGGGAAGTATATCTTTTTGAGCAACCGTATTAACGAGCGTCGCTAAATCCGACGGATGATTGTATATAGGGGTACCTGTTAGAAGGAGTTTCTTTTGAGCGGGTATATCGTGTATTACCTTGCTCGTGTTGCTTCCCGCATTTCTCAATCTATGGGCTTCGTCAACTATCATCAACCCCTCATTCTTTAGGGGTGGTTTTTGTCCTTCTTCGGTTCTTCCCAATAATTGTTGACTTACTATATCAACATCCTTTGGTTGACCTCCTACCCATTTATCGAGTTCCTTGCGATAATTACCGGCTAGCGATGCGGGGACGATAACCGATGTAGGCATATGCAATGCCTTGTATGCTTCTATAGACGTACGAGTTTTACCACTGCCTAATCCGTGCCATAGTATGAGACCGGGTTGGTCGCTTCGGAGAAGTTTGTCTACGGCTCTTTGTTGATGTGGTAATGGATTGTCACTCGGCATCTATGTGTTTCCTTTTGTGTTCGCGTATTTCCTTTCCGCATTCATCGCAATAGTGATGCTTACTTTTAAAGAAAGGAAACAATTTTACGATATAGTTGCATATTCCCGTTACGATAAACTTCATTCCCAGATATAGGGGAGAAGTCTTAGGCAGTATCGACATAATCGTCAGAAACAGCAATGTAAGCGTAATAAGGGAAACGATCAGATGTTCGCTTCCCCATTGTAATAATAAATCTACGTTATGTAGAAATGTCGCCATTGCTATTTGTCAATATGTATACCTCTAACGAATTCTACTCCGAATCGCTTCGAATAGAATTCTGCTTCGGGATCTGTACTTTGGATAACCTTTATCGCTTTGTCGTCGTTGTAGATTAGAACACATATCTTACCGTCGTCCGAGAGGATTTCTATGAATCCGTCCTCGGCTACGGGTTTGATATTACCTGATGAATCTCTAACGACTATCATTTTGATTACTGTTGCGAATAGTTGCCTTTGAGCATGTCGATAAGAGTATCGACCTTGCCTTCAAGTTCCGCTTGCAACTCTATCGCCTTCTTCTGCGAATCATGCAGATCCTTTTCCAGCGCATCTATACGTTTCTGCATATCCGATACGGTTTGGTCTTGCTGCATTATTATTTGTTGTATTTCCGCGAACGGGTCACCACCCTCGGGCATACCACCTTCGGCGGGAGGCATCGCATTCGGATCTCCCATAGGAACACCACCCATCATCGCAGGATCCATTGGAGGCATTGCATTAGGATCGCCCATAGGAGCACCTTGGGGAGCCATCATACTAGGATCCATAGGCATACCGCCTTGTGCCGCCATTGCGGGATCCATAGGAGGAACGCCACCGGCCATAGCAGGGTCCATAGGAGCACCACCCATCATTGCGGGATCCATCGGTGCGCCTTGGGGTGCCATAGGAGGTATTGCGTTGGGATCCATAGGAGCGGGTTGAAATGCTAGTTTCTGCCTCAATGTCGAGGCTCTTTTTTGTATATCTTTTAGATTCATCGTCTTTATGTTTTAAATTCTGTAGTTATATACTACTAATTCGATTCTCTAATGCAACCTAAAACTTTCTGTAGATGTCATCTACCGTGGGGAATAGAACAAAATCCTCTCCCATAACCTCGATGTGCATACCGGTAGTACGCATCGCATGAACCCTATCACCGGGCTTTATATGACTAGCATTTCTCTTTCGGCGTTCCCACGATGTATCTATAACCGTACCCTCGGTCTTTCTATGTCCGTAGTCCTCCGTGTTATTCGCTATCCATAATCCGTCAACCGTCTTGCCTTTACTGAAATCTTGATCTTGTTTAATCAATACCTTATCGCCCCATATATGCAATTTGCCTATAAGGGGATGTGTTGCGGTATGGTACCCGTCCTTGTTTAGTTTTTCTTTTACTACCATGTTAGATTGCTGAATGTCCAAATGTCGTTTAATATTCCTTTGTTTACATCTGATGCTTTGAAGTATCCGAATCCGTGATCTCCCCAGAATCCGCCCCAACTATTGACGAATTCAAAGCATAATTCACCGTCTATATAGCGTGTGCCTATTATGCAAATAGCGTGATAACCATTAAGGGTTCCTTTTTGGGGAAGTGTTATCATACCCGTAGTCGCATTCGTGCCTTCACGGATTAGCTTTATGGAGGCTATGATAGGGAGCTTCTCCTGTTCTAATACATAGCACATTCTATCTACGCATTCGTAGGTATCGGGTATCCTTAGGTATTCGCCCGTCTTGAATGTCTTTATATCCTGCGTAGGTTCCTTGTATACGCTAGTTACCTTATTGTCTTGATAGTAGGGAATGCCGTAATTTTTCAATGCCTTCAGGGAATCTCTTACATAGGCACCATTGTCGCCACCCTCTAATCCGCCTTCCTTGCGAGCATAATAATATACATACAAGGGATTAAATGGATCTACGCATTTCTGTGTCCTTTCGCTTAGCTTACTGTAGGCTTTTCCCCATAGTATCTGTACGGCGTACGCTATCGCATAACCCGTACAGGCGTTTACGGAGCCTTGATTCTTTACTCCGTATAGATAGGGGCGCAATGTGTATATATTGCGTCCCGATGCTAGCGTGCTGTTGTTTATGGGTTTATCGTGTATATGGTCTCGAATGTCTTCCTTATCCTTACCGATAACACCCATCTTCTGTTTTTTGAACATTCCTATTGCTTTGCCTATTAGTCCCATAATGTTTGATTTTACTTGCAAACACTTAAGTTATTTCATACCTTTGAAGCAAGCTTAAAAAAATAACATGTTAGATTTTACAAACGATAACCTCAATAAGGGTCTTTCTTTTCTGAAAGACAAACTTACCGTGCCTTCATTCGTGAAGGATGAATCCGTAGAGAAGTACGCATCTCTACCTAAAACAGCGTTCGCGGATGCCGAAAATAGGCTCTATCCTATAGACGACGCTTCCAATACTTGGAAATCTATTGCATACTTCCTAACCGATGGCAGTAAGCAATATGCCGACCAAGAAAAAGTAGCAAGCGTACATGAAGCATTGGGATTGGCATCTACCCTCCATAATATTAACGATGAGGTTGCCGATATATATGTAGCATTACAGCTCGAACAGCACAAGGTTGCAAGCGAAGCACAACCCGAGGACGTAACAAAGAATTACGCTTTCGTAGACGGCAAGAAACTTGCATACGATATAAGCACTCCGCAAGCACTTATCAAGTCGGCTAAGAACATAACCGAGGATGAAAACCTATTCGAATCGCCCATAGCATTCAAGGTTGCTTGCGATAGAATCTACAACAAGGCTTGTGAAATGTCTATGCAGGATGCTTTAACCAATCGCATTATGGAAGTATCGGAACCCCGCATTACCGATAGCGAAACACTAAAGACCGCTATGGCTAAGAGAGTTGCTTTCGTAGAAGACGAAGAAACCAAATCCTTGTATGCGGATATTGCTCAAGCTGGTTTGGATAATCCCAATGAACAACTCAAGATTGCTTCCCTTATATGCGATATAGACAAACACTGCGGATATGTTCCCTCTAGTAAGGAGGATACCGCATTAGGTTGTGTATATAGCGGAATCAACAAAGAAGCTTTCACAAAAGAAGTATCGCAATGCGTCCTAATTAAGGAAGCGCACGATTCGTTTAAGAACGAGGACTTCGACATTGTGACAACCTTGTCGGACATCAAGGAAAGACTTCCCGAAATAGAAAAAGAAATTTCCCGTGAAAAATTTGCTAGCACCGCACTCAAATATATAAAGGATAATTTGGAGGATGCGGATACTCTTTCGTACGAAATCTCTCGTATGCCCAAAGCAATCAAAACCAAGATTGCCAGAGTTATAAGCAAGGACTAATAATCTATGCCTAAGATAGACAAGCGCGAAGCATACAAAGCATTACAGAACCCAGATACATACGCTACGGTTTTGCTAATGCTATCGCTCGTTGCTGCTGGTAAAGATGTAAATCTTTTTGAATTGGATAGTATCGCCATATACGTTCTGCTAAAGGACGAATACGGTACCGAACCGTGTCAAGCTTGTAAGGATAAACTACAAGCATTGATAACAGCTATGACGGGAGAGAACTTCTTCCACGACTTGGAAACGTTCTCTATTATATCCAATACATTGCTAGACGGAGATCCCGAATTCTACGAGGGACAACCGCCTACGCTGTTCGAAGCTCTATGGGCGATATACGAAGTGAAGTTGAATATGGATTACGAACCTCACTTCTCTCAAAATATAAAGAAGTATATAGACGAACTAGCCGATGACGAACGCATAGATCTCTCGGAGGAAAATACCGTTACAAATCCCTCTCTAAACGAATCGGGTATCATAATGGATTTCCTTCGAGAAAACTATCTCGCTATGCTAGGACAAATAAAAGCCTTGGGCATAAATGCTACACCCAAGGCTCCTTCTATAAACCTCTTAGCTTAGGGAATCACTTCCCGTCGCGTCTTTTATAAAGGGTACGAGCTTGTTCAACGAGTCGTGCCCTTTTTACTGTATCCGACATATAGGTTTCCCATTCGGGATTATCCTGTGTGGCATATACCGGATTCTTCGCAATATCGTAGTACACGGTATTGAAGAAGTTTACATCGTCCATATCCGGACGTTCTACCTCTACACACCCCATTACGAATAGGGTGAGTAGAAATGTTATAATTTGAATCTTTCTTAACATATTGGTTCCTCTAATGTTTCTATCTCAAGATTAGAATCATCGTCAAATCTTGACAAGTCCAATTCACGAGAAGGACGATGGAATTCGATGTACATCGCGTGCACTATCTTTAGTTCACGGTCACCACTAAACGAAACATACAAATCATACGTTCCGTCGCCACCGAACCCCTCTATAAGGGCAACCTTGGAAAGATTCATCTTTGGCTCGAAGGTATGATGTGCTTTCCAATGCCATCCATCAAGAGGAAAGTCCGCATATTTACTTATACACATTTGTCCCGAATCAACATCAAGTTCGCCCATATCGATGTCACAACTCTTGGGAGTACAGGTTGTGCCTTTTACGCGAAGGAATGCGCCGTTGATAATACCGTCACGCTCCTCGGCAATAGTGAACACCTCCCATTTTCCGGGATAGGTAACAAGCGTTTTACCCGAATTGCTACATATCTGATAACAAGGATCGGAAACTCTTGTTGCCCAGTTGAGTGTTATATCGTGGAGCTTCGTGGTGGCGTACCAACGAGGATCCTGTTGCATTTTGTTGTTTGTGTTGTTTTGGTTTGTGTTCATTTTGTTATTTGTTGACTTGTAGTATTTCCAGTAAGCGTAGTTATACTTTAGTCCGAGAGAAGGTTGTGCTCTCAATAGCATTTCTACGTCGTAGGTTGTTTTTGAATTAGACTTAGACTTTCTGCAATTAGAGACATGATACAGTCCGGGTATAGTATCGGACAGTTCGATCTTTGTAGAATCTTTTGACATACCTAATGCCCCTAGAACGTTATATACGGTTTCCAGAGGAGAAGACGTCGCATCAAAAGAGAAGTTGTCAACGTGTAGGTACTCCTTCGTCTTGCTATTGTAGATGTTGACAGTACCAACCGAAAACGTCGAATTCTCTAAGTCCCAGAATCTAGTGCTAGGCTTTGCTTTTGAAGTATTTTTCTGTGCAGTCTTTGTCATAGATCTTGCTCCAGTACTCTAAATTAAAGCGATTCAAATTGGCAGACTCGGCAACAATGAGCATCTGAATCATAAAAGGCTTTATGTTCTTGTCATTCGATTCGATTTCTTCCTTTGTCGCTGCACTCTGTTTTGCTACATTTTGCAAAAGATTTTTTATGCGAAACCCACCAGGATAGGAATACGAGATTCTAACGCGCGAATCCGAGAAGTGATACTTTTTTATAAACCAGTGTATCAAATCCATAGGAGCATTTCCTCTTACGGTATCAAAATCTTCCATAACAGGATTTATCTCGTACCCCGTAGACATATCTACAATGATAGCTTAGTCAATTTTGAATATTGTTTTCATCTTAGGCGTTTGTCCAATCTTATTTTTTTGTTTTTGCATTACTTTTCCTTTTTTTGTTGTCGACATTCTGTTTAGATTTTGTTGATTATTATAACAATGATTAAAGGTTATAAATATAGACTATACCCAACCAAAGCTCAAGAGGAATTACTCTCTAAGCATTTTGGTTGCGTTCGCTTTATTTATAACTGGGGTTTAGATTATAAGACTAGATTCTACAAGGAAACGGGCAAGAGTATTAGTTATATGCAACTGGCAGGTAAAGGCGGTGCGTTGTATAATATCAAAAACACAAACGAATGGTTGAAAGAAGTAAATTCACAATCACTCATCTCCGCTCTCGGAAACCTTGATAAAGCATACTCTAATTTCTTTGCACATCGTGCAAGTTTTCCCCAATTCAAGAAGAAATCTAGTAAGCAATCCTTTCAAGTTCCTCAAAAAGGTTGGTTCGACATCAAGAATGATAGATTACACATCCCCAAATTCAAGGGTGGTATATATTGCAAGATTCACAGAAAGATACCAACCGGTAGACAAGGAACTATCACAATTTCGAGAAATCCATCGGGAAGATACTTCGCCTCCGTGTTAGTTGAATTTGAAGAACCTTTAAAAGAGAAGTCAAAACCGGTAAAAGAAACAACTATCGGTATTGATTTCGGATTAAAGACATTCCTCACTACTTCTAACGGAGAAAAGATACACTCTCCTGAATTTCTCAAGAATAGTTTAGCTAAACTACAAAAGCTTTCCAAAAAACATTCCAAGAAGCAGAAAGGTTCAAAGAATCGTGCGAAAGCAAGAGTAAAACTAGCTAGGCTTCACGAAAAAATTTCCAACCAAAGATTAGACTTTTTGCATAAATTATCCTCTAAACTAGTTAGTGAGAACCAAACTATCTGTATAGAGGATTTGAGTTTACAAGGAATGTCTAAGCTATGGGGTAGGAAAATAACCGATCTATCCTATTATACCTTTACCCAGATGCTATTATACAAGAGTGTATGGCAAGGCAAGAATCTAATCAAGATAGGTCGCTTCGATCCAAGTTCCCAAATCTGTTCGAAGTGTGGTTATCAAAACCACGATCTCAAAATAACGGATAGAACATGGAAATGTCCGAAGTGTGGTTCTGAACTTAATAGAGACGTGAATGCTGCTATCAATATTAGAGACTTCGGTTTGAATGAATTTAATCTACGGCAAGAACTGTCGGATGTTAAGCCTTTGGAGAGAAAAGCTCTGACTAAAAGAAATCGTAAGAAATCTTCTAGTGAAACTATTCTCGTTGAATTAGGAAAAATGAGATCTCATCCCGAGATCGAAGCTAGCTAGATT